>JGI24159J19872_10012507_pt1 | contig 11062 bp, 7 predicted proteins | sample Ectturendosymbi4_FD_19872 | JGI IMG/M metagenome (IMG submission 19872)
GTATTTTGCAAAAGTGAGATATGTACGAGTATGTACATCGTTTCAAAACAAGTATTCCGTATTCTTAGAAAGTGCAAATAGGGTTTATGAATTAATCTGAAAAGACCAATCACTTTAAGTATCTAATACAGTTGAAGGTCGGAGTCGGCCCGGAGTCGGATATTGGGACTTCCGACTCCACAGCCCTGCTTCTCATGCTACGCTGTTACTTCCTATCCTTTCAATATAAAAGTTTTTCGCTTTTTGATGAAGGTTTTCAAGCAATGTTCTTTTAGTGTTGGTTTATTTTTATTAGAGCATACTGTGGTATTGCGTAATTATTTTTGACAGTGTAGAAATGGAAGCAGAGCCTATGCTCGCGCTGAAAAACAAACAAATTTTTTAAAGCAGCAGATGCATGCTTTGTGTGATGGATGTATAGACCTAGTAAGTTACGAAACCAAGCCAAGTTCTATTTTTAGCTGTTTTCAAAAGTTGTTATTTGAATATCAGCTGACAAACAAAAAGACAAAGTAGAGCAGGTACTTGGAGCGTTAATTGGTTTCAGGTTCGCGTTTGCGAAAAATCGTTGAGCGTTGCGATTATGATCAAACAATTGAAAGCAACACATTGAAAATCATTTTTACTGATCACACAACAGTTTAGGCTCAGTACCAAAACGATGTAGACTGGAAGTTTGGCGTTGTTCTAAGGATTCACCAGGATCCAAAAACTGGCCATCTTGTTTTGGAACCAAAGTAGTGGCGGGAGAGATGGTAGCACCTCTACTTGCAAAGTGTGGGATGCCCACCTTGGCAAGTTTTATAATTTCAATTTGACTCTTTAACCAGTGAGTTCATGACACTTTTTTCAAATCCATATCGATTTTTTGCTTTGAAAGGCGTGTACACGTGCGGTGTTTGTTGATTAATGAGTTGATAAGAAAGTAGTCGCTTGTGATAATGGGCTCCGGTATATTTTGCTCATAGACATGAAGCTGCTGAGGATGCTGGTCTGACGTCACAAGCTTTTGGAGTAGAAGATGTGGACAGGTTGGTGAGACACCCTTTGCCAGCGCTATGTGCACGTTTCGAATCAATGGAAAGAGTTGGGTTAGCGGCAACGGAAAGCGGTATCTGGTCAATGACACAGTTAGAGTTTAGATGACATATGCCCAAACTCAGAAAGGGGTAGACAGAAAATAATAGAGAAAAGGGAGGTTTCATTGTATTCGTTTTGCACTCTTTGCAATGTCACTCTTTGCAATGTGAAGCTTTCCCTTGCACCCAACTCATCAACGAAGCCGCAAGTAACGTTATTCAAGTCTTCGATGTGACCCGACGGGGAATCGAACCCAGCCTTTCAGGTTTGGTGGCGGTGCTCAACCCACTGCACCACAGTAAACCCCGGATGTACGTAGGAATCTCGATTGTTTCGATGATAACTGCCCTGTCTATTTTTTGAGCAACTGTGGTAGAAATTGGGTGACTTCCTTCGAACTCTGCTTTTTCTTTGCTTTTTACTTGAAAAAGACCTTTTCTGCGAGATTCAAGTTGGAGACGGTTTCTGCTTAGGGCCAAATTAGCCCTTAAATTTCCTTCTTGGTCTGGTTATTAATCTTACTCTTATGCTTCAACATTTTGGGACCTATGGTCGGGAATAAGATTGCCATCTTTAGAAGATAAGCGGAAGATCAGTATGTACAAGTAGAAGCACCTTTGTTGGGAATATGTGACAAATCCAGGAATTGGGGCCTGAGGCAAAGATTTTGAGGGGGCACCTTTAACAGAAGTAGGCACTCAGGCTACTCGACAAGCCACAACAATTTGATACTTACATACAATTGTAATAACCTGTATTTTTATGTGTTGCTGATCACACATCGCCACTTCTAAGCGTCGTAGATTGTTTTGCCCATCGTGAACAAAACCTTCGTGCTCCATATTGTTAGATTCTGACGTAACAAAGCCTTTTGTTAGTGTCGCACACAAGGAAGACACATGTTACTTGTCGTGCACTGCAAATTCTTGTGTGCTCCAATGGCCTTTGCTACTTTTTCAATATAAGCGGTCCTATGCGCATCAGAACTAGACTTGTTACGTTGTACCTTTGATATGTCTTTGTTTGTTTGAAATTCAAGTTACCCACGCCTTGCATTTAACCAAAATATACGAAAAACACAGAAAAGTAAGGTTGTTCAACACATTGATAAATGTACTAATTGATCATGACCCACAAAACATATACAATGAAGGTTTTAACCGTGACAGTTAGTTACAATACAGGATCTGCTTATCACGTCCTACCCTTGCATCAGCTGCTGCTGTGCTGGCTTCGTGATGGTGTCCTGCACAAATCCAACCTCATTTAGCTTTTTTCTTTTCATGCTTCCTAAAATATACCTGTCCGTGTTACCCCCATTTTTACATCAGTTTCCTTTGACTCTACTTGTTTTTTGTGCCCCACTCAGATGTTTTCTGTTTAAATGGTGCATAATGCAAAAGGATCATATGTGTAACACTGTTTGCAAAGTTACAGCAGAGTTGTACCTTACAAAAAGTAATACATTGGTGATGATAGTTTACATTCAAACCCCATTGAATTAGAAGCATTGCTATGAAGTAGAATTGGAAAGAAAAGCTGCATGTATTAACAAATTGAAGATATAATCGACATTTCTAGAAAAGAGAGCCCGAGTTCACTTGCCTCACCCTGAACCCACCACTTGCCTCACCCTGAACCCACCACTGCCTCACCCTGAACCCACCACTGCCTCACCCTGAACCCACCACTGCCTCACCCTGAACCCACCACTGCTGGGGATGCAACTAAAGACAGTGGCTCCAGACAGTTGCATGAAGAAACAAACATCACAAGTCCTGCTGCTGCTTACAACGCTCGATATGTCTTAATCAGAGTTGCGGAGTCACAGGGAGGAGGAGGAGGAGGTTTCTGGGCGGAGTCGGATTCCTAAAAACACGTTCCTCCCACTCCGGAAGCCCAATTTATTCATTTTTTACGTCACACTCTTAAGTTACGAATCCTAACTCGTGCCGCAGTTTCTTTTGAAACTTGTTGAAACAGAATCCTTGCCTTGTACCGCGATTTCCATTGATTGCTAGTTGCTATAAAATTGTTGACAACCAAACTTCATTCACTTTGTGTTAAGGAGTTGGAGTCGGTGTCGGAAATTTTGGAAAGGACGGATATCGTTCCTTCGACTCCGCAACCCTGGTTTTAATTGCTACCTCGATGTCGCTTTACATACGTCATGTTGATGGTGTCGCTTTTCATACGTCATGTTGATGGTGTCGCTTTTCATACGTCATGTTGATGATGTCGCTTTAGATACGTCATGTTGATGAAGAAAGAGCATCCAGCAAGTGAAGACGAAATCACTGCATACAGGAATGGCGAAGTATGGAATGGAGAGGAAAATGCTCGAAGGAAAATCGTGCGTTTATTCAAAGCGTAAAATAGATAGACATGCCAAGAGTATGAAGCAATATTGAGATGTCATTTCAGATGTGTGTGTGGTTCGGTATTGCCTCATGCTTCTGAACACAGTGTTTTCCCACACCACACCAATCTGCTCAGAAATTCCTCTTGACCAATATTTTCCAGACTACCGGTTGCGGCCACAAGTGGGGCCATGTGAATGTTTTGGACGCCGCTTGTTTTCCTCAGAAAAGCAAATCTCCGTGCAAACCTTCATTATATCAAATGCAGCACAAGTTGTATCAAGTAATGTACTTTCTGAGGTCAACAAAACGCAACTCGTGCACGTTCGTCATGCCAGGCCTGACACCACTCATGTTTGCTTTATTGCATGGTTTTGATACTCTGGTTTTGTACACCACGTAGTTACATACGTGTGGCACATGTAAACAGTAGACTAGCTTGGGTGCTAGCTTGTTTTCGTAAGGTAATTACTCTGTAGCCGTGCAGTCTACTAATCGAACACTGTGGACAAGCAGTAGACAATGTGCACTGGGTTAAGGTGATGTTCTTCCAGCTTTCTTGGGTGTGTATTTTGTAACCACCATCTTCAAACTACGCAGCAAGGCCACTTGGTCGGTCAAGCTTCTACTGTCTGTCGAGCCTGGCCACACACCAAACTTGTCCGGCAAAATAATAAACTTAGACGTAGCGTACTGAGCTTGTTTAAGCGTAAAATTTCTGTGAAACATGTTTTCCAGTTGATTTTTGTCTTTGTCATAATGCTTATGTACTTTGTCATAATGCTTCTGTGCCTTGTCATATTGCTTCTGTGCCTTGTCATAATGCGTCTGTACGTAGAACCAACAAGAGGAGATTTTGAATAGTGATGAACCCTGCACACAAAAACCTTCAAGCAACTACAAAGACAAATACAATCATCTGATTGGATCAACATCTGCTAAAGAAGCCGCGCGAAAGACTGAAGCGAACGCATCCTTTGGCATGGGTGGGTATTCAGATATTGTGTTCCTGGCCGTACTGTTGGCTGCTTATTGCAAATAAATCTTTGTCGTGTTAACTGACCGCATTGGATAAAATGCATGCTTTTTCTTTAAACTGGTCGAGTTTGAGTGATCCGCCACACCAGGGAGCTGGGGAGGATATAACGATGTTTTGTCTTCCATTGACTTGTTGGGAAATATGAGTTGAGCTCATAGGTGGTGGTATCATCAATAACGTGGACTTCGCCGAACAACGGATTAGAACGTTGTGTGGTGGTGCTGACAGAAGCCCGAGCAGTGGCGTGCAGAGCTTTGGTGTTGCCCGGGGCAACTGTTTGATGTATGCCCCCCCACCACCAAATTCTAGTATTGAGGAATAATTTTCAACAATAAGCCTCTGCCATACTCTCCCCCCCAGCGAACCTTACACAACCCCCCTGCTCAGGTGGCTCTTAAAACCTGAGTGTATTGGAACACCAACCGAAATGGCAAATGACGTTTTAGGACCACAGGCGCATTTTTCAACAACTCAGCAATCATTTCAAGCCCATCTGGCCGAAAAAACAAACTTGTGGTGTTCCGAAATATATACTTTTTTTCAAAATTTCAACAAAAATATAATTCAGCGGGAGGTTTGCAAGGTGACTTCCGCCAAAATTCCTTTTAGAGGTCAACTGAGGTCAACTCTGAGACACCCGCGTCAACACAACTTGTCTTATCGGGTCACAGTTATGAAACTTGCTCGTCCATAAAACATAATGGCAATGGATACCAACTATTGTACAACAGCTATCGCACGTTAGGAACCCACTGCTATCTTGGCAATACCCCCCTCCTTACTCAAAAAATACAAAAGTTATCCATATTTCGATTGGACGACTCGACAGAACGCTTCGAACAAATCATTTACTGAAGGAACCAGGTTAATTAATGTGTTTTTAAAATTTAGTTGAAAATTGAGGCCAAGCTGGCTGGCATTTCCTGGACAGGGTTGGACCCAGGCTCTAATAGACCGAGAGCCCAGAGGGTCCAATTTAGCTGGAAAGGTAACCAGTTTCTAATGGTAACTACATCATCTGGTATGGCTTCCTGTGCAAGGAACTGGTGGTCGGCCGTGTCACATCTGCTGGGTGTGGTCATTGGGGGTGATTGACTGCACCCCCAAAATTGAGCTAGATCAGTTCGGAAGACAACCACTTGAAACCTGTTACAAAATGTCCAACATAATCCCAGGAATAATAACCGACCAATGCCAGTGTGTTTTTGTGCTTCCATTTCTATTATAGGGGGCTCAAATCTTTGTTGGGAGTTTCTAAGCTCCTACCAACTCCCCGTGGCGTTGTGATCGGTGCTATAAACCCTCTCAGACATCTACTGCCCCGCTCTCTTGGGATTATGCTGGGAATTTTGTGACAGGTTTCAAGTGGTTGTCTTCCGAACTGATCTAGCTCAATTTTGGGGGTGCAGTCAATCACCCCCAATGACCACACCCAGCAGATGTGACACGGCCGACCACCAGTTCCTTGCACAGGAAGCCATACCAGATGATGTAGTTACCATTAGAAACTGGTTACCTTTCCAGCTAACTTGGACCCTCTGGGCTCTCGGTCTAAATGTTGAGAATTAAACTACAAACATGGGCATCGGAAGGTGGGGGGGGGGCTTAGCCCATGGATTTTGAAATTTTTGCAAAAAAATATTGTTTTCTTAGTTTTGAATGAAAAAAAAAACAAATTTCACCACTTTTGGCCACCCCCTGGAAAATTTTGCAAAAATTTCCTAGAGGTCCCCCCTGGAAGAAACCCTCCCGACACCCACGACTACAAATCGCTGATTAACAATAGGCTGGCAGGGGTCGGCCTGCCTGCAGAGGGGGAAGAGAGACAGGATGTGACGTGTGAAGATAACGAAGGCAGTGCTTCATCTCAGATCACTTAACATACATTTGCATGCCCCCTCCAAGCATGTTTCCATTAGATTAATGCAGTATGTGTTAGTAGCCTTACAATGCTAAGAAGCATGTAGTTATAGCATTCGAATAAAATGTAATTTTTTGTAATTTCACTCCTTGGATGCCCTAGGCCCTCACCCACCCCCTTCTGCACGCCCCGGAATGCCAGATAAACATTTTGCAGAAGATTGGACACATTTGTCGTAAATGTTGGAAGTGCACGTCGAGTAGCAAAGATGTCGTTGGGTTCATGGACGCGCTCCCCAAATGAATGTGAATAATGTTTGCCTGGTGTCGATGATCAGCTGTACATCAAGCTTCTTTGTGCTTCTAACTGTTTGACAATATCTTCACATACTCGTAAATTACGTGAAATCGATTTCGTAGTAAAGCACTTTGTTGCAAAGCGATTCACTTGGTTTAAAATGTCTTCGCGAGCTTTTCCGCTGTTTTCTATTGTGTTTTTGTTAATGTAACCTTGATTTTCACTTTTCCGGTATTCCGGGGCAGACTGCGCAGCGAGGTTTGGAAAGTCATGCTGTGTAAGTGACTGTGGGGGGTCGTATATAAGTAAAAATGAAAATGGGATGTTGATTAGTTTAATGAGTCTGACTGAGTGGATATCGTTGAGTCGGGCTGAGTAAATATCTTAATAAAAACTACGTGCACGTTACACTTCAGGCCGATAAGTGTACGGTGAGCTTGGTTGAGCAAGCTTTCAATGTGGTTGTGCAGATGCAGTGTAATTGTTTCGCAGTTCCAAGTACAAACAAAAGAGATCTTCGGTCCATAGAAGAGACCTTGAATGAAATACGAGCTAAGAGAACGAAAAAGACTCAAACTTCTTGACCCTCACACACGCTGATGAAAAAACTCGTGCAACGACATTTTTAGTCACATGATGCAGGTACATCCGGGACCCTCCCATCTCAAGGGCAGGCGTGGGGGGTTGGAGCATCAGCAAAAGAATGCTCGCCAGCGATTATGACAAGAACCTTGCACCCAGTGCTCCTTCCCTGGCAGTACCATGCCATTACTGGCCCGTACCTCCGCACAACCCAACTCCTTGAGCTTGTGCGTGAGGCAATGTTGGCCGGATGCGGGTGGAAACCTTGGAACCTGTTGACATGTTAATCAGTGAAGCAGGAATGTGCTTTTCATGGTTGAAAACTTTGGGATGTTTCATGTTACTCATACCGACGTTTCACGAAATCGTCCTGGTTCTTCCCATCTATCCTTTCGTCAATATGCAAGCGTTGTTGAAGAACAAATCTTAAGGAAATCTTGCTGAACGCAATTTGACGCTTGAAATCCTTGAAACGTTGAACCTTATTAGTCATTTGGAGCAATAATCTGTTCTTGCATTCGCCACATGGTTTGCTAACGTAATACATGTTTGAAACATTATTTTTAAGTTATGAGTGTTTTTGGGCCGGACGTTTATGTTCACAATGATTCACTGAGTGAATGTATTTATTTGATCGATGCGACTGACAGTGAGTGAGAGGAGCCTGAGATCGCGAGCAACGTTAAAGTTCCGAATTAAACAAATTCGCGATGGATAAAACGCAGTTCAATGCAAGTTGATTCAACATTCATGCCACTGCACCATATTCACCCAATCCTCCCTAACAATTGTTGTTCTAATTACTGCCTCAGCGACTGAGGAGAGGAGAGGGAAGCTGCATTCCCCACAAATTTTGAAAACTACGTTTCATCGATTCAGGTACCATGGGGTGGTTATCCACGAGTGAGGGTAGACGGAACAGGAAGTTAATAAACGGATTGGTATTTAAAGCTAACGCAGTTCTGCGTGAGCTTTATCGCTCTGTGGTCACAAAACGGGAGCTTTCAAACACCGCAAAGCTGTTAGTTTTTAAATCGGTCTTTGTTCCGATCTTCACTTATGGTCAAGAATCTTTGGTAGTTACTGTTGCGATCGGAAAGCCCGAGCGGCATATGCGCAAAGCTTTACACCGTGGCAACAAGCAACAATAGAGATGATCATGCGTCGCAATCTCTCTTACTATTGCTTGCTCGCGCTACATATATAATGGTGTTATTCTTCGCGCACATTCCATTCGTGGTGAATCACACAATCAACGCAACACCACCGGAGAGGTTGCAACATTACTAGGGCAATTTTTTATGACCTAAAAACTTGGTAATATGACTTTGTTTTTCAGAAAATATGACTTTGTATGACCAAGACCGAACAAAAAGACTGAGCTAAAGCATACAACTACTGTACCAAGAAGCATTACCAGTGAAAATAGGCATATGATGTGGTTGCCCCGTGGTTTTGTTGAAGCCCCACTAAAAGAAATGACTCAAAAGATTAGCAAAACATATGCAATAGATTGGTTTGAAGAAAATTGAAAGCATGCATGGACATTGGTTTATTCCTTTGGGGCAGCAAGAACATGCATTTTTAGGCAGTGCGTAACATCTTATTCAAAATGTCTTGGTTCACCTACGTCTTTACCAACATGAGATTTTTAGATTGTTTTAATGGTTTTATTCTACTAGGCTGAAAATATGCAAAATATGACTTTAAAACTTTTGTTGTAGACTTCGTAGGGTTGCGATTTTTGTTTTAAAATTTGTTTCATAGCTTCCTGAAGCACAGAAAAAATAGGACTTCAAATGGCCCTGGTAATGCTGAAGGGATACAACAAAAACTTTTGCCTGGCGGCAAGCTTGAGGATTCTGCATGCTTGATTCTGTTCAGGAACTCCGAGAGAAATTTTACCAGGGGGTACGAAGATCGATCCCGGGCCCCCTAGCAGGCCCGCAACCAGGGGAATTCCTACCCCGGAATTTTCAAAAGCATGTTTAGTTGTTAAGTTGTCAGGTACTTATTACAACCATTCCCCCCCGAATTTATCAGCTGCTTGCGGCCTTGCCCCCTAACTTCTGGGGCCCTCGCCAAAACTTTTTTAGCTTTTGGTATAGTAATCAGAATATAAATAAAACAACTAGATTGTTACACTGCCAACATGCCTAATTACACCAGTAACACATTGCAAATTATTATCTTCGTATGTTTCAGTATCCTGGTACTCAGCCAAATATATTCAGAGAAAGTAACAATTATACATTTATGCTGCATATATCATGTTGTTAAAAAAACTTCTCAAAACATAGTCAATTTTGCTCAGTATAGGCCAAAAAATACGTCTCCTGTCCGAATTTTTTAAAAAACAAGGAAGCAGGATTTTTTGCATTTCAAGATGGTCGCCATTTATAATTTTTACCAAAATCTTATCCACGCGTCAGACGCGTGTGTATTTTCCACACTTCCGTTACTGAATGATGTGATTAACAGAGTTCGGGAGGATATGTGTCGACGATTTTATATTGTGTATTTGTGTCCTTGGAGTAAGAAACTGACCTACTGCATATTTAGAGGTGCTTAATTAAGCTGAGTTGCTGACCACCTATATTGTGCTGTGAAGTAAAACTTAAAAATACTTCTTCTGCTGAGCGGACGTTGTGTATCACGCAGACCAGTCTTGGGCAGCTTTGGCAAGTGCTGCGTTTTTGTAGAATTTGACGGACCTGTGTAAAATGCATCATTGCATCGTCTGGTAGTAAAATACGGCGCTGGCTGGTTCTTCCTAAATACCCGAGCTTCTGTGATAATGACATGCGGCAGCGCTCCTTGCAAGCGGCTTGTCACAGTTTTACTAAGTGGAATCTATGGAAGATACGGTATGCATATTCTACTGTATCGTAGTTTCAATATTCCTTGGACTGAATGGCCAGGGATGCTGGAGAGCGATGGCATGACGAAGGCATTGTCCCGCCTGCCCTTTCAAAATGGGGACAACTGGGCCTGAGGTGCCGTTTCTTAACAGTATCATGGATAATTTCATTGTTTATCTAGGTCGAATTGAAACAAATTAATTGCAACTATTCACGCACCAAGAAAAATCAATGATTTTCGTAATTTCTTTTATTACTTTTGAGGTCAACATTGTTGCTGAACAGAAACAAGCATATCGGTTCCGGGGTTTTCCGGAAGGCCGCCCAGTCTTTAGTCCGCCCATGGGCGCTTATTTTAGGTTGGCGTTTATTTGGTGCTAAGATTTCAGTTGAATACTATTTGTACCTGTTCACTTACACGGTACGTCCAACGTTATACAGAGTTTGAAAACTATTAAGGTATTTGTGCCCTCGCTCCAGACTGTATTGTGCGCCAAATATGGATTATACATACATCTATTGTGTATGGATTTTGTGTACGTGCGTAGTTGTTCAGGCACAGGCAATATGCAACTGCCGTATAACAGCCCGGACGGTTGTTAGGTCCACGTCTTGTTTTCCCAATGTGTCTATTTTCCTACGGCCCTGGGCGGCCTTCCGGAAAACCCCGGTACTGATTTTGTATATTTTGTAAGTTTGCATTTCCCCAACCGTTTACTGCTTACCCTGCCCTAGCGCTGTTTGGCGTCCTTGTGAATGACATACATTAACAAAATATTGCAACAAAGGAAGATGACAACAAAAAGGTACAGTAGAATTTGCTTAATTCGTCACCTCAAGGGGATTAGAAAAAAGTGACGAATTATGCAAACAGGTGAAAACTCTATCATAGAAGCTCGTATACTTTATCATAGTAACTCGTACACATACAGAGTGTTCGTATTTAAAATACAAGTTAATGACGTTATGGTTGAATACAACA
>JGI24159J19872_10012510_pt1 | contig 11061 bp, 7 predicted proteins | sample Ectturendosymbi4_FD_19872 | JGI IMG/M metagenome (IMG submission 19872)
CTTTGACCTGATGTTACTGTTAGCCAATTGAAAACATCATAAAGAAGAGAAGTATATTTTTGATGAAGAAGGTGTAAAAGTTTTCATCTTGAAAAACTGTTGAAACAGGTTTTTGGTCAGGAATTTGCCACCTGTTAAACCTGCAAAGCAATTGGTAAAACCCTGCTAGAAAATCAGCTAACTACTACATTCAAAATTTTACAGCTAACAGTGAGACAATCCTGCTAAATTTAACAGCATATCAGCTAAAATGGCAGCACTGCTGATCGCAATCTTATGCCTTTTTTACGTAACTGTACAAAAAGAATCAAACAAGAATTTCTGGACACAGACAGTGTTCAAATGAAAACCTTCGCTTACTACTTACGGCAAATATAGCAAAATACTGACTTCTTAGACTGAAAAAAAATCTTACATATAATGTAACAAACAAAATTTAGTATAGAAGACCACGGAGCCCCTAAAAGCGCGGAGCCCGTAGCAAGTGCTACATTTGCTACTATTGTTAATCCGGCACTGAATTGCACCGAGATTGTTTACACAGGTCAGTAGTAGCTGACTAGTTGTTAGTCTAAAATAGCCACAATTAAAGTCATTGCCGAACGCCGGTAATAATTGGTTAAAGCAGATCCCTTGTGAGTTTTGTAACCGATGTTATTGATAACGCTGTGTGTTCAGAATTTTGAATAAACAAGAAAAATGGAAAAGTGCATTCTCCCGGTCTGCAGTCTCCACACATCGGCTGCGCGACACTTGCAAAACGCACTAGGCATTCATGATGATACCGTCTCAAATGGCTTTTCAAGTGCAGTTATTTGAATATTCTGTAACCACCAGAACAAAAAGCTCAAGCAATTGAGCTTACCAACCAACTCCAAACTTAACTCTTCCGTTGTTTACCGCTGTTACGTCAAGCAATTACGTGTCTATTCCAACTCCTTTCGTCAAGCGAACTTTGCTGTTCACTGATTTCTACCACGCTGCTATTGTGCAGAACAGTGTGGTCTAACTACTTTTGACCTACGGGCCATTTTACAAAAACGTGACAACTCGCGGGTCACTTCTCATAAAATGGTGTATAAAAAACAATTTGATAAGATAGAAAAAGTAAAATAGGTGAGTGAAGTCAGTGTGTCATTGAAATACTTACACAATAGCAATAAAAATGTATTACAAATCAATGCAATGTCTGTGGCTGAGGCTTCTCTGACACTATCGTTCCTATATCAATACCAATATGTTAGCAGTAGCAAGTCGGAGATTATTGACAGTGCTTCGCCTGACATTCGATTTGACTTCCTTCATTGTAGAAAATGTAGCCCACTCTCACACATTCATGTGTTTCTAAACGCCGAGTGCATTTTTACTGCAAAATCTTTCAGTTTGGGAAACCTACTTATGCTGATTATTTTCTAGAAGCTCTCTACGGTCTAGCCCAGGGGTCTCCAAACTTTTTTGTCAGAGAGCCACTACAGAACAGTTCGAGTACCGGACATCTTACGTAATAGGATTTTTCGGGATACGTTCCATTCTACGAAATCAATAGGCTACATTTTTTGTAAATACATTATTTTTTCATTATTGACAAAATGTCTTTGTGAGCCGGATGAAATGTCTTTGCAGGCTGGATTTGGCCCGCGGGCCGTAGTTTGGAGACCCTGGTCTAGTCTAACGCCGGTAATATTGTACCTTATTATTATTAAAAGATGTTATGCGTGTTCTAAGTAAAAAATTACCTTCTGTTGCATCCACACAACAGTCAATAGTGAGAAAGCTCGTGGGCCACAAAAATTCTGTCCGCGGGCCACATGTGGCTGGTGTAAAGGACGAAGATAAGTAACTGTGTTACTGCCAAAAAATTGGATCAAAACGTGCGAAGCTTCAGAAGCAGAAACATAACCGAGGACCAAAAATCAGATTTATCATTCGCGTACGTGACAGTTGCCATGGTTCGCTCATGCTGTGAGACCAATTACTTTGATCGAAATAGGTCGCCGCGGCGAAATCCGAGGGTCTGTTCTACCAGGAATTAAGGTCACTATGCGTTTTTATTTCATGTTGGGACTTGTTCTAGTCACATCAGTCTGTGGAATTACTGCCGAGTGTGGTGTGAACAAGTCAGTCAACACCAGCGCAGCGAATTTTTATGCATTTTGTGAGACAAGCCTTGTGCAGAAACGCGAAGTGAGACGATTACGGACTTATTGTGGCACAAACAGTCACAATCGGCGAGCAGAAGATCAGCCCGAAGTCTCATTTTTTCAAAATAATTTTTTCAACTCCGGCTACTCTAGACCAAACTCCTTCCGACTACCCAGGCGTGGTAGTGGTAGCAGTATTAGTTTAAAATATGTTGGAATAACACGCTCATTTGCTACAAGGTCACTAGGAATACCGAATTTGTTAAAGTGTATTAGCAAAGCACAGCCGGAGCCGGAGCGGAGCCGGAGCCTTGTTATAAAAAAACACAGCTCCGAAGCTGGAGATGGAGCCATGCTTATGAAAACAGAGAGCGCCGGAGCCGGAGCCACTTCATTTTTACAAGAGCTCCGCAGCCCTGGTTTGAGCTGCGAGATTTTGGAACTATTCTTTAGGATCAAGCCAACAAAATAATTGCGGACCCCAGCACTAGATCACGGAACAGTTTAAAGTTGTAACTATTGTACAGCTCCTGTCGCAAAACTTCAGTCAAGTACTACGGTTCAAGTTGCTTTTGCGTTATATTTCGTTTAGAACAACATTTCTAAACGGTGTACGTTTTGATCTGTGAGAGAGTGTAGACATATCGTTCCTCAGTACAGTAGTGATCTTAATGAGTGTGCAGGGTGTGCAAAATGGGGGTCCCCATTTTCAATTTACGCGCTTTTAGGGGACCCCATTTTTAGTTTACGCGCTTTCAAAAATTTGTGAGATTTTCTTTATGATTGTATTTTTATTATAATGATTACACAATAAAATTTAATTTGGTTTGCTCTATGTTGCTATTAATAATAAGTTTTAACACATTTAAATTTTCAACCTGAAGATAAGAAGCCAAACTGAAATGATGACACATAAATAGCTTTCTGTATGATCAAAAGGCAAGGGGCCCCAGTCAAAATGTAAAAGGTTCTCAGGGGTCCCCTAATCAAAGAATAAGGAGGCCTATGAGTCTTTAGTTAAAAATAAATAGCTTATCTACTGTGCATTCAAAGGACAAGGGGCCCCAGACAAAAAGGTAATATGACAAAAGGTAACATGGATGAGGTGCCCAAATACTCTTCAAAAAGGTATGGGTCCCTCAATCAAACTTTAAGAGATTTCAAATCAGTAATATACTGCAGTTATAAAACCCTTACTTTTATGAACCATTTTGCTATTAGTTGCAAGGTTTAACTGTTAGCCTACCATTCTTGCTTATAAATCTACTAATTACTCAGTGTACCTATCCTTAAGCAAAATACCATTCACAGAAAGCCATTGCAATAAAAGTAATTTTTTAGTGCATAGCCTATCAAAGATTTGTAGTTTTGTGATATTGACTTGTTGAAGATTTTACTGCCAAAAGTCTAGTGGTTGTACCTTATAAAGGTCAAGCCAACATAGAAATTTGATTAAAATCAACGTTTGGTGGTAAAGAATTTGAAGATAGCGTGAAGTAAGAGATTCATCTCAAAGCTTTTCGTCTGACACTCTTCAAGAGACATCGTCAGAATGAAGTGGAGATACAACCGAACTATGAAAATCACAGATAACTGAGTAAAAAACAAAAAACAATCCCACCTATTGCGGCCACTGCCCCTCCTCTCGCAAGAGGGAAGGGAGCGCTGGAGAGGGTAGGCGGACATAATAAAAAGAAAAAAATCTTTGAGATGAATCTCTTACTTCACGCCAAACTGCATTGTTCAAACAGTTTATGTGAGAAACTGGTTTGCTTGAGAGAATTATATTGTGAACACTAATGTAGGCCTACATGTGAGTACTTGCATCGTCTGCTGTATGCTTCAATAGCTGCTAATGCAATGTTACATCAATTGCTTTCAGCTTCTGTTTGAGTCAGAAATAATAAATAATTGTTTAAAAGCAAGAGGCATTATATATTTAGATGTTGAGACTTGGTTGTTCTTTGCCCCCCGCTATCAAAATTTCTGGCTACGCGCCTGCTAGTTAGAGAGCGCAACATAAATTTCATTCTCCGCTTCAAGCAAACATTGTTTAATAACATATTTGTATTTTCAATATTTTATTAGAGCTTCCAACATGTTACACAACATAAGAAAAAATTCAATATCAGCAGTATCCAAAAAGATTTAGTCTTTTTGCTGATCTTTCCTGCCACTAAACTGAAAAAGCTGGTTTTTCTGTTTTAATCCACACAATCCCTTAAAAGATTTTGACAATGTAATCTTATTTTGTAGTGGCAGGCAGGGATGCCGGAAAGGGGGTGAATGACTGGAAAGGGGGCAACTGGGGCAGAGGTGCTTTTTTAAAAAAGTATCATAGGTAATTTCATGGTTTATTACGATCGAATTGAAACAGATTTATTNCAGCTATTCACGCACCNAGAAACTTCAGAAATGGTTTTCTATAATTTCTGTTATTATTTGTGATGTCAACATTGTTGCTGAACAGAAACAAGCATAATTGGTAANGATTTTTTTGTTTTTTATAACTTTGCATTGCCCTCAACTATTTTTCTACCCCCCTCTCCCTACCATTGTTCCGGCGTCCCTGGTGGCAGGTCAAAGCATAGGTTTGGGGGCTTCATTCGGAATACAGGACGCAAAAATGTATAAAAAGTTTGAACGTTTTCACACACTTTTGTAGTTATACTCAATCTCCAGATAAAACCACTTCATTATTAGGTAATTGAGCAGTGTATATTAACGTTTTTCGAAAAAAAAGAGAGGAGCAAATTAAAGATCATTTACCAAAAATCTTCAGTAGCACCGTGTTAACCCAGATTTTTGCGTTGCAAATGCACAAAGGCTGTCCTTGTGCGCATGTGATACGCTATAAGTTTAAAAAGGGGCTGGAGGAGGTGGGAACGGAATTGCATTATTTTGCTCCTGGACCCGTCACCGCACTTGATTTGGAACCAGAGAAATACAAAGTGTTTGCCATCAATTTGGCATCAAGTGAAATGCAAAATGTTTGCCACCAGCTGTCAGTTTGCCATCAGCAAATGGCAATCACTGTTGCAACGTCGGACTAGCGCCTGATCGTTGCTACGTCATCATTTGTCTTTATTATCAAATAACGTTTGGCTGGTCAGCTTAAAAATGGAGTTTCTGCTCAAAAACACGAACAAAAGTGTAAGATTACATTCCAAAGAAACAGAAAATTGAATGAAACTAGGTCCTTGCTGATTTACATCGCAAGTGAAGAGAGGACAGCTTCAGGGTCACGAATGTTACAGAAAGTGGTCTTCTCAAATTGGTAATGGCACATACGCTATATGATGGCATTTCCATTGAAATACTGACGTAGGTGAAACTCAGCATCCAACAATGTGCTCATTTTTATGTTCTTTTGCGAGAGCGAAGTGCTTTACAGGTGAAAAGCATATACATATAAAAAAACGTAAACGCTACAAAAATGTTCGGATAATTTGTAGAGAGCAGTGGCGTATCTAGGGTATGGCAGGCATGGCCCCATACATTCATAAACTGCAAAGTTGCAGCAACACAGCGCCCTTACGTCGGGCGTTTTGCGCCAGCACCACCAAGCATTAATACAAAACTCTGGTATTGTGGCATACCACGTCGGTTAGACATTATGACAGAACAAGAACCATCGCATTCCATAGCAACGCGACCTCGTCCTTCTCACACGAGAAGGAAGGATAAGTCAGTGCGTACTGCTGCATTTCAGGCAAGAAAATATTAGTCAGAATCTGAGAATCTGGCTGAAACGAGTTCAAGTCCGTGGCTGTGAGAATCTAACTGTTACGCAAATAGCTGCTCTTTAGGTCTTGCAGAAATAACTGCTGCGTCCCATTCCGACTTTACGAAAATTTTTCGATGGCCACTAGTGCCCAATAATAATGAGGCTGAATACATAGCCCCAGTCCAGAGACTAAGGTAGAGAACGTTAGTTATTCCTCGAAAAATTAGCAGTTAGTATCGTTACCGTACCAGCTGAGCAAAAATGTTAACTCATTGAAGAGATTTGTTAGCTTGTTTAGAGCTAGCTTTTTCTGTCCAAATTTGGCTTTCTGTTCGATGTCCAAGGCCTTATGAATCATAACGGAAGTCGGGAGGGGCAAAGGCGTCATGCCTCCAAATTTTTAGCATATCTTAACGTTTTGTGCTTCGAGACGCGGTGTCCCAAACCAATTACTATTGCTCGTTTAAATTCAAAATATTTGTCCTCCCCAAAAATTTTGTGCTGGCTACGCTACTGATGTGAAAAGGTCCTGACTGTGAAAAACTAAAATCTACGTTTGACAATTTAGGAGCTGTGCACAGCTCAGATGTAGATGGCAAACAATTATACGAGACGATTCTAGATTGCAAAATGCTACTTTCAAGTCGTGCCACTTAAAATTATCGCGTCGTGAAGTCGTGAAGTGAGGTCGTCGTCGTGAAGTGACATTCTTCGCATTGCTGTGCAAATAATGCTGACGATAGCAGCATGCCCGTAACCAGCTTAGGACACCAGGGGAGCGAAGAGTTTTCTAAGAGGGCACAAATTTTTTAAACTATGTCCAATAGTTGTCCAAAACATTTCTCCAGGGGAGCAAAAAATTTTCAAGAGGGACTTCGCCCCCTGTATTGCAAGCTGCAAACAATCTTTCAGTAAGCTGGAACAGGTCCTTTCATACCTCCGGGCCTCAATGATTATCAATAAGTCATGGCAGGTTTTGTGATCTAGCTTTGATGAGAATAGAAAGGGACGAAAGAGCGAAAGCTTACTTTGATGAAATCATAGACGACTGTGCTTCGATAAAGGCACAGAAAGTGTTGTTTAGCATTTTTGTCTCATTTAACCAGAAAAGGCTGGATATATTTATGTTTCGATAAAATTGTGTTTTTCGAACACAAGTGCTACATGACTTGCATTAAATAATTTATCGTGCAATTCAAATTAAATGTGTTCCAAAAGAAATTGTCGTTTGCAGTTGCAATACGTTGTTTGATTTTTTTGTAAGATATAAAATTTTGTCAGGCAACACTACGTTGATCTATAAACTATGATAACGTTATCATTGGAATGTTTTGATGTTCTTCATAATAAAAATAAATGAGTGTAGAAATATGTTGTGGTCTTTAGGATAATTTAAAAGTGTAAACAAAAACAAAAACAGAAAAAAGAAAAGTTCAAAACAAAAATAAACACAAATATTTTCCGTTTTAAAAAATCTACTTGCTACATGCTTTATCTTGCGTAAAAATTGTGCCTAGATCTTACATTTAAATTATTAGAAAGGGCGCACATTCAAATTTAGCCATGGGCGCCATTTTGCATAGATACGCCACTGACAAAGAGCAATTTATTTTGACCCTGAACGAGGTTATTGCTCTTCACTTTCGTTTCGCAAATTGTGTTGTATGTCAAACGAAGTTATACATACACCTTGAACTAATTTTATTATACACCTTACACTAAAGCCAGATGACACCTCAGTTCGAACGATCAAAAGTATTATTCCCTGCTTACAGTTCACAATGCATAATTTTAGCAAAAGCAAGGCCAATAGGCACTAAAGAGTCTGTAAACTAAAATAATTTAAGAAGATGGCAAGCGAGATGTCGAAGCAGTGTATTAATACTTGTTTTTTCTCAAAAACGTTGTGATCAGTTAACTTGAAAAAGCACAAGGCTTCTCAAAGGTCACTGTCGTTGCAGGATACATCTCGCTTAAAGAGGAAACGAGAAGAGCAACAGTCGTGATGAATTCAAGCCACGTTTTTCGTAGTTTGCTTCGCTCTGATTCTCGTAATTCCTATTGCTAAGGGAGACGTTTTAGATAAGTAGGATGCTATGATATACTGAACACCCAACTCCTTAAGGACCGCAAAGCCACTATAGTGGCCCAAACTTTGTCCAGTCATAACTTGCCGACCAATAGAGCTAGAGAGTTGATCAAACCCTCTAGGGAATCGGCAAGTCTTCGACTTGAGATCGAAAAAAATTTTTTCGGCTTGGATTTTGGGTTCTTAATGTGTTACGTCACAATGAGAGCATGTTTGGGCATTTTGGGCGCCTTTGCCTGGCCCTGGGCGCCAGCCCAATGCGAATATTTTTTCGCTCAAAATTTTATTGGATTTGTGACTCGAAAACGAGTCTTCAGAGCCCTTGATTGACTTGCTAGCTCATTGGGAGACAATATTATGGCTGAAAAACCCAGTTTTTGGCAAAAATTTGAAATTTTCAAAAAAGGTGACATTGACCACTTCTGTCCAACTTTGGCCACTCGTGGTTGGCATCCAGTTTGAGCTAGAGAGCTATTCAAACCTACTAAAGATCGTGAAGTCTTCTATATTAGATTTAAAAAAAAAAACTTTCACAAATTTTTTTGGCCTTTTTGGTCCATGGCCCCATGATTGTAGGATGATTTGCGAATATTCTTATGATGTTATCCGCGGATCCAACGCGCGGATATTGTGCCCCAAAGTTTTATTGGATCCCGGAGTCGAATACGAGTTTTTAGAGCCCTTGGTTGACTTTCTAGCATTTCTGGTTCCAAAGTTGGGCCAGAAAGAGCCAAATCCTTTGCCGATCTGCTAGGTCATTTCAGGGGATTCCCCTAATTAGCTTACCATTAATTGGCTCTAATTTGGGGTCCAGAAACGCTAAAAATCAATAACTGCCCCAAAAAACTCAAATTATGGCCTAAAATCGAAAAAAAATTGTATCAAAAAAATGGCTCTGCAGGTCTTAAAGGGTGGCGTGATGACGTCATCAAAGAATATAAAAATATGCATAAACATCCTCTCATTATGTATACATCAACAGAAAACCCGAACTCCAAATACAGAATATTTATTTTTTATTGCAAACTACATGACTTCACGAGTCTTTAGAGAGTTTGAACGGCTCTCTTCCTCATTCTGACGGCGAGTTATGGTCAGCTACAGTCAGAGGTGGAATTCACCCCAGATTAGCGTTTTTGGGAGCAAAATTTTGAGCATTTTTTGTTTTTGAGCCATAATTTTAGATCCAGATATGCCAGCAAGTCAGTCAAGGGCTCCAAAGACTCGTTTTCAAGTCAAAAAAACATTGAGCGAAAAATTCGCCTTGGTCTGGAGCCTAGGGCCAGGCAAAGTTGGCCTAAAATGTCCCAAACATGCTCTTATTGTGACGTAACACATTAAGAACCCAAAATCCAAGCCGAAAATTTTTGTTTACGATCTCAAGTGGAAGACTTTCTGAATCCGTAGAGGGTTTGATCAAGTCTCTAGCTCTATTGGTCGGCAAGTTATGACTGGCCAAAATTTGTCCGTAAAGGGATCCGTGCGTATGCTGAATAAAATTTGAACCATGGCATATAGGTGACTTGTAGACAGCTATAGCTGCACTGTTTCAAAACATTGGAACTTTTTAAAGTGTCCTGCCGCTAGCGAAAACGGCGAGGATCTCTGTTTTTTCGCGCTGTCCATATTGCGGTAAGATTGGAAGTTGATGAAGTTGGAACGCTCGTATTTCTGGAGCCCGTATATGATGACACTGATAGTCTTTTGTTACGTTCTTGCCAAAGCTTGGCTGCTACTTTTAGGATCACGTGGACATTGGTGTCATTGTTATTAGTTCTTTCCAAGCAAAGCAAATTGTGATAACGAGACTCAAGCTTTCGATGTTCGCTGTCACTCATCCTGTGGTTCTGCCGTCGTATAGAACGAGCGTGTACGTTGGCAGAAAGGGGAAATGTTGCCAACCGTCGTAGCTCTTGATCCGGCGAAGGAGGTCGGGTACTTTGAGGAGAACGGTTCTCAGTCGCTCTGGTATTGTCATGGTAATGGTGACTTGACTGCAAGTAAAGCAAGTGCATTTAGCTTCTGTGAATAAGTCCATCGCTGTCGGTTAACTTGATTCGACGTCAGATTGGTTAAATGTAACGGTTAAAGCTGTATACCGCTCATGCCGTTGGTCCAGGCTCGCGACCATGGGCGGGCAACCGTGTAGTGTCCCCTCTAAAATTTTCAAAAACATGCAAGTTGCAATCATTTTGTTCCATCCGAAAATATAAGCTCGTTGCGGACCTTCATTGGTCCGTTTCAAAACACAACAAATTACTACAAAAATCGTGGATTTGCATAGATTTTGTTATACTAAGACAGGGGTGCACAACCTTGTCGCTATTGCCAACCGCATTACGTTTATTTTTATGAATTACGCCGCCAGTAAGTTCCAAATATTTTTATTTTTGCATTGTTTCTGTTTGGCTTCCACACAATCTGACCTGCTTTCGCACGTCTGTTTGGCTGTCTTTCTACCAAGCAGCGCCGGATTTAGGTGGTGGGGGGCCTGGGGCCCAGATGTGGTGGGAGGCCCCACAGAATCTTTAGGTTGGGGATGATCGATGAAATCACTATAGTATTTCCACATTAATTTTTATGACGTAATCATTTGACGTCATATTTGTTAATGCAACTGTAACAAAACTTTATGATGCAACATGGTATTTGACAAGGATTAGCGATTTGTGAAGCTGTTGCAAAACGAGTCGCTAGAAGCATCGAATCTTTTTTTCAATATTTGCTTGAAAAAAGTTTTGAAAATTTTTTGGAAAAACTTTCTGGGCGATCCTACGTTTTCATCATCTCTAACGGCCAGTCCTCGTTCAGCAATAAATTTTATGACAGAAACCAAACGTTGCAGGCAGAGTCAATTTCCGATATTGTTCGCATTGATTGACCTGACTAGCTAGTTCTTTATCAATTCTTCGTAGTGATTAATTACATCTGCGACTAAATGTAATCGTGGCATCCATATGTTCCACTGAATGCTAGTGGCTCCTCAGGCACTCAACAGCGTGCTTCCATATTGTTCGCATTGATTGACCTGACTAGCTAGTTCTTTATCAATTCTTCGTAGTGATTAATTACATCTGCGACTAAATGTAATCGTGGCATCCATA
>JGI24159J19872_10012511_pt1 | contig 11061 bp, 9 predicted proteins | sample Ectturendosymbi4_FD_19872 | JGI IMG/M metagenome (IMG submission 19872)
CCTATCACGTCCTGCAACAGAAAAGACATTCGTTAAAAAATGGGTTTTTTATCGAACAAAATATGGGTACGCATCTTTTTGGGTCACCCTGTATGTAGCAACCGGGGGACCAAACGTGAAATGGGGGGCACCGATTTCAAATGGGGAGGCCGAGCACCACTGCCCCCCCGCTGGCGACGGCCCTGGGTCGACCCAGGGCGACACGTAGCCTCGCTACGCCACTGCTCAGACTTAAGGGGTCATACACTACTTCTATATTTTAAAGTCGTAAACACTTTAAATCAACTCCAATAATCTGACTTTATGTTTTTCAATGCAAAAGCTATCCCCCACAGAAACCCATTCATATTTAATATTGGGTGGACTTTTTTACAGTTTGCCAATAGTGGAGGAAAGTAAGCTATTAGGAGAACAGTGGACTTAAAAGCGTAAACGAATTTAGAAATGAGCGCATGCTCGTTTTCAGTGAAGTCGAGAGCTTTTACGGAAAAAGTTTTTCCCAAGATTCGATTTTTTCTGTACTTTGTACGCTGCAATGAGAAAATGCTGTCCTGAAATAACAGCACGAATGGTGTGTAATTGAAATACTCTCACCCCATTCAGGCTTTGAAACTTCTCAAGCCTTTGTAATGAAACTGTCATCCTGCACATATACACGATCTAAAAAAGGAGCGGGGAACCTATTTACTATCAAGGGTTGCATGGATTATGGAAATTCATTGGCGGGTCACAAAAAATTTTCGAGNTTTATTTATATTTTCGAAAAATAGTTTNGAATTTTTTTATATTTTCGAACTATATAGGCTACTTTTCGTCGCGATGCTGTGTTCTATTACGTGGGTAACNAAAGTTCTGGCACGGGCCACATTAAATTGTCAGGTGGGACACATATTGCAGCCGGCAGATTCCCCACCCCTGGTCTGAAGCACTGTTAATGCAGGGGTGTGTCCTTCAAAATTATGAACAGTTCTGTAATGAAATGCCTGCAATTCAAAGTGGTTTGTGGGTGCTGGTTGATAAACTGTGACGGGAGGTGGATAGTTCTAGTAACCTTTACAAAATCAGGCAGTTGATTTTTTTGCATACCAAAGAAAAGTTACCGGTAGGTAAAGAGAAACGGACTTTTGATCGTCCTTCAACCGTCTGTTCAGCTCGGCCGACAGGACGTTGGTCTAAAACTGGGTAAAGCGATTCTTTAGAGAAACCTTGGCTGTTACCCATATCAGATCAGATTTATCACCGACTTCAGGAAACCTGCAGGTTTTTGCTAAAACAAAAATACGCCAATTTTTGAATAATTGATTTTGAACTCTCAAGTTCCAGAGCGTCCTGAAGTATCAACTCATATTTATCAAAACTGCGATCAGCAACAAGCGATGAAAACGAAAGCAGAACGAAGGCGAGGTCCTAGATTTCTTGTCATCGCCATTAATTAAACATAGGATCGCCAAGTGTAATGCTACCTTATTGTTGGCACTTGAAAAGCGGTATGAAAATTTAATTTATTTTTGTCCTCACTCGGAAAACATGAAAGTGCACTACGGAGGCACTTCCGAAAAGCTCCGGTTTTGATGCTTTCGCGCTTTGCGCAACCGTCGAGGATTGATGGAATGGGTTCGGGGCGCGAGCAACCACTCGTTGCTGATTCATCCGCATCAGCGTTCGCAAAGGCCAATACTGACCAATCGGATCTGGAACAGAAATGACGTAATCAAAATCGCACGAAAATATTTTAGAGCGGAACCCAGAAACATTTGATTTCACGTCTTCTTGCTTCAGATAATCGGTCGCTTGCGTTACGCAAGTATTACGTAAAGTGGCTTCTGTCAACTGCAGACTCTACAGATATAAAAGACGCACGTGAAGCAAAGACTTTCAATGCGAGGAACGGTACCATGATACAAAGAGTCTGTTGAAAATACTTACTTGGTTTACGATAATAGCGAGGAAATTTTGTTTCAGTGCACAGCTTTGGAAAGAAGACCAACCGATTGATTCGTCTTTGCAATACAATTGATACAAAGACAAGATGGAGAGAAGTGCATAATTTATTGTTCAGATTAACAACAAAAGTCGTTAACTTTAACATTTTTTCTTTTTTACTTTTGAACTGAGTCGATAAAATACGCGTTTGACCTCGTTTTCTGAGTATTATGCAGTCGCACAAAGTATGACCAAAAGTTTACCTTTGGTGCATTTACTGAGATAAAATTAGTCCTCTAGCAACAATTTATTTCTCTAAGGTGTTTGTAGTGAACTAATGAGCAATTTGAAAACTATTCAATGTGTTCTTCGACAGATTGAAACTAAATGCTTCCTTTTCAAAGTGAACCGATAGAGGTATTTAGCGCAAAGCTGTTTGTTAAGGTCAATCTACACTGAGGAGTTGCCAGGAGTAGCCGCGCACGATTCTTTGTTTGTTTTATTGCGCCCAGGAGCAGGCGCGGATTTACCATTAGGCTAAAAAGACTTAAGCCTAGGGCCCCCGATTCCGGGGGGCCCCAACATTTTGAGAGTAAGGACAATTTCCAGCGTTTCTAAAAGCATTATATTTGTAGTTTAGTTTTACTTCAACGCACGTCTTTTACTATGCCACAAACAAAAGATCTCTGTAAAAGAATGACCGCGAAGGATTGAAGTGAATGACGATGAGCATTCTCTTATTCTGGCGTTGAGAATTGGTTACAGTTACGTATAATGTGTGGAACAAAACGCTAGAATCCATTTTCCAGATTACACAAGGCCAGTTAGGTACTCAATAAATATGTAATGGGAGTGTGGTCAAATAATTTCACCGCTGCCTTTTTTGTTAGTTTCATTGTGACTGTTTTTGTTCCTGACAGTGCCGTAGTAGCCCAACTCTGCCACCCCGAAATGCTTACAGAGGCCCCCAATGGTGATTGCTAAAAAAATATTTCGACAATGCGGCACATCCCTTCACAACGAAATATCCGGATATTTTGTTATTTTATTTCACTATTTTAGTTCCTTTTGCGGATACAATTTCGACAGAACCGTCACTAGAAATCTTCAAGTCCATCTAGAATCTGTTTGGTTAAAAAAGGTGATGCGGCCTATAATCAAAATTTGCTTGGTCAAATAGCCTAGTCTCTTAACGCCAATAATGCTGTCGTTTCAACAGCGTTCCTAACTACACTTAATGGTCGAAACATGATTTAGTGAAAGCTTCGACATGAAGGTAGTCTGATAAAGCAGCAGAGTCAAGAAAATCAAGAAACGAAAATAACAGAACTGGTAACTTTAAAATTATTGAAGTGAAGTTGATAAAGGAAGGAGGGCATGCCTTGCTGGCCCTGACAACAGCACGTTATTGATAGACTTGTAAGCACCCTAGTTAGGCAAGATCCATTCAAGCCCCCACCCGTCCTACACGAAGATCCTTCCACATATCATCACATTATACATTGCGGAAATAAGAAGGAAGTTTTCGTACATTACAAAAGTTGATTGGATGAATAATACATGAAATTGAAACTAGTAACAAAAGTATTGACCCCATTTGACCCCGTACAGCAAACCTGAAAAACTGCGTGAACGTGCGTTCCATTCACTTTCATCATGTTCATTCACCTTTACTTGGTGGACGTTCGTCACTTTCAGAACCACACAGTTGTATATATCTTGGCTCTTTTTTGGCGCCCCTTTTGGCCTAGCGCCCTAGGCGCCGGCACTGATCAGGCAATGTTATTGCAAATAACAGCGGCAGGTACTGCTCCGTCTATAAATTACAGGACAGGGAGGATACGGATTAACAAAAACTTCACTGATTTCTAGTGTATCATATTTAAATTTGGGGTATCAAAGTTTTGTTTGGGGGCGTTAAGGTCTGAATTTGGGTCCCCTGTTACAGCATGGGCCCCCAGTTGGGAAGTATGAAGAACGGCTGACACGGCTCTGGTTCCTGATATCGAGGGAATTCAGAATAAAATAAGGTTATGAATTGTAACAACTTGTTCAATGCATGTAGCAAGCACGTGTCGTACTGATTTGTATGACATCAGTCGTCACAAACCTTCAAGAGGGGCCCCGATTGAAAATAGCCCAGGACCCCGAAACTGAAAATTCGCCTCTGCCCAGGAGTTGCGGTGTCGAGGCGTGCACGAGCGCAGAATTACCCGACGCAACAAAACAAACAAAGAATCGTGCGCGGCTACTCCTGGCAACTCCTCAGTGTAGATTGGCCTTTAGTGTGAAACACATCAACAGTGTCACGGTCAGAATGTTTTTGTTTATTTCCAGAGTTTATAGATGCTCTTTGTTTGTTTGGCAGGAAATAAACAGAAGCACCTTTTTCAAATACTTCAGCGACACAAACTTAGATCGTGTAGTCTCGCGAACAACCGTATTGCTACTGAGGTTTATTTGTCGAGGGATAAAAGTTCGTTATACCGGTGAACATGTATCTACGCTTCTGCTATGGTCGGCAAGAAATACCAGCTGGTAAAAAGCGTGTTTTGAGCACGCNGCAATTAAAANTTTGCGACGCCCAACAGCAACTTTGAAGCATGAAAAACTACGTCCAACAAGCTACTTATCGTTGCTTTGAAACGGTTTGTACTTCTGTGACTTAATTCCCTTTGAAAAGACCCTTTACTGCGCCTGCCAGCTGATACTTTTTTTTGGGGGGGAAATGATTGTAACTTGACGTTTTATCTAACAAATAAACATGTTTATTTCGTAGGGGAGGCGATTGCCCAGTTGCTCCTCTCTGGCTGCGGCTCTGGGCTCAAGTGGTATTATCGATAACATTTGGAAATAATGCTTCGTTTAGAACTGATGTTTCACCAGGTTTTTTTTTAAGGAAAATGTTAGGTACCCGATATGGACCTGTATGGACCCGATTTCTTTGATTCTAGGGACCCAATTTTGTCTTATTCTAGGGACCCGATGATAATTTTTTCTGATTTTAGGGACCCGATTTACAATTCTAGGGACCCGATTCGGGTCCCTAAACCACCTTAAAAAAAACCTGGTTTCACGGATGTACGGAAGGTGATTACCAGCGTACCTGAAAACAATGTTGTGCTGCATAAAAAACTTGGACCAATTATTCAGAATAATCATGGTGACGTAGAGCCACCACTTAAATTGAAGAAATATGTGAAGCATAATTCGGCATTCACTATAAATTTACCTAATATAGTACTGAAAGTCAAACCAGCTGCTTCTAAAGGCAAAAACAATCATACTTGTGCGGAAAAAATCATCTCAAACGCATGTGACAAATCATGGCATGAAAGTTTTATATGCAGAAGGTAGAAAGAGTATGAAAGGACACGTTGAGCACGGTGTCTACCAAAGTATTTTTGCTTGAAAACAAAATTTTTGTAATTCCTTCGGTTACCCGCAAGAAGCACCAATTTACATTATCTTTGTCAAAAACTTCAGAGTTGTTTGCCAAATTTCTTCTGTTTCGTAGTCACCCAAATCGGTCCATCTCCAACGAAGGTTTCCTCCTGGCGTTCTGTCGCTAAAGTAGACGGAGAAAAGTTTTGTTTGTTTGGACCCTGTGCTTTTTTCTGGTTATGTGGTGAAGCGGATCGTTTACCTCAGTTCACTTAAAAGTCCGTAGGTATAGTTTTTATAAAGTTTCATGCATTTACATTCGGAGTTTGCAAACTCCTTTCCATTATTGCTATGGCTAATAAATGCTGTACAACAAGACTTCAATATGAGTAGTTCATTTATGAACGAGCTACTTTGAAGAGCTGTTCTGCAATGGATAAAAATTGCAATGCAGAAGTAAAAAGACTATTGCATTTGATAAATTGGCCTCGCAGAGTTCTTCAGAGTTTGAGGTCCACGAAAAGTTCTTGGGATTTCGCATAGCTCTCGGAAAACTTCGTGGCCTATTAAATTCATTAAAGATTAAACCCTTTCCTTCATTAAATGACGCTAAACACAGCCTATAATTGAACCTGGTGTGCAAGTATGTAAACTGTGCCAACTGGACAGGTGCTTGCTGCAAAGCCTGATACACACAACCAGCGAGAGAATAGCTAATGGCTTGCACATTACTGAACTCAGCTTTTTGATCCCAAACCTTTGGTCACGCAGCAGTCAAAACTCTCGTCATGCCACTGGCCTGTGGCCCTACTTTTGAATGCCTGTCACATGCTGCGTCACCTCATTCGTATGTGCAAGGCATCTCAAACTTAGTCTTGCCACTTATCGATTTTAACATTTATCATTTTCGTCCAACGCTACCGAACACATTTTTTCCCAAAAATATATATAATTTCAAATGCAAGTTTAAATTGTTGATTTTAGTTCTGAGAATTTTTCTGGTCTCTAACGCTGATGAGGAGCATTTGAAATAAACTCATGTTAAAAGTGCTCTCGTACAGTATAAAGTTGGTAAAAGACCGGATTTATACATTGCCATACAAGATAGCCTAGCAATCTATTTCAAAGAAATCTAAATCTATCTTTCAATCAATGCCAGCTCGATTGAAAGCAAATTTCATTAAAAAAACTCTAACAAAACTTCTGGACGCTTAAAGCATGCCTGCGTACGATTTAACCTGCTCGTAGTTTATTTTGACATTGCAGTTTTTTGTTACATCGGCAAATCGGATCAGCATGTTTCTTTTATATAGGTGGGAAAAACGTTGGAAATACCTTTGCGGGCGCATTTGAGACATGGCAGTGAACAGCTGTGTCAACATGCTCGTTGAGGATGCAGCAATAAGCATGGCAGGGATTTCAAACAACAGCAGCATGCAACATTTTTATACCTGCGTTACAAACAACAGATTTGATTGATTTGCCTTGTATCTTAGTTCTGCTGTGCAGATACACAGACGAATATTAGAAAGGCAGAAGAGTTTATGAACTAGAACGTACCTACTGTTAACGCAGGGGTGCAAAAACGTATGCGAATTTTTGTAGCGGGCAGAAATGTTTAGTATCGCACACATATAAGCTTTGCCATACAGCATTCACATGCAAAAAGTATAAAGTCTAAACAACTTAGGAAAGAAAATATGCAGTTAATTTCTTACCTCTGCTTACTAACAAACAAATGTAGGGTTTGCTATTTTCTTTCACGTATTTACAAACAAGAATGGGGTCAGCTATCTTCTTTCACATATGTACAGAAAAATAGGTTGGTTATCCTCTTTTAATTATGTACATGCCTCTTCCCGCAATTTCCGTTCGCGCACTCCAAATCTTTGGTCGCGCGGTGCGAGTGCGCGACCGCATTTTTGCATCCCTGCGTTAACGTACTATAGCAAAACAGGGTTTCAAGAACTTGGTAACCTTTCAGCGCTGTTTACATTTATTGAAAGAATGGCTTTAGCATGTAACAGAACAATTTTAAAAATTTTGCAGCAATCAATGCTTATGCGGTCTGCAACAAATTAAGAATTTCGTCAGTTTAGCTTCAGCAATATCTGCTTATCTAAGTTTTTCTTGCTGGCGCTTCTGTCGTGAAACCTCTTGTTTTGAATTGAAAAAGACATTTTTGTCAATGTTGTTTGTTTTTCTAAATTTGCTATGTTCTCAGCACCACTGAGTCTGGCATGCTTCTACATTTGTGGCATATCATCGTCGACGCAGCCACGTCGAGGCCTGGCAGGGGCAGGGAAACAAGGACACAAACGTATATGTCTGATTTGGCAGAACGATTTGCAGGCAGTGCTACTCTAGAAAGAAACTTGTACACAAACACCAGTTTTTGTGACTGAAGTTTGAAAACTCGCGTTTTTGTTAAAAGCTGTTTAATCTCAGCAGTGTGCTTCAAGTATCTATTCAAAGCATCAGACTCCACTGTGCTTATTTTTGCAAATACGAGAACACCCGCAACGCCTTTTCCGTAAATGAATCATTTTCATTTGGATTTAAGGAAAACATGCGTTTTCTGTAAAAAATCTTGAGCTTACTGTCTGTTCAGTGTCATCGTCATGGATGTGACTGAGTGCTTGAACAGCGTATGAACACTTCCATGTGATGTTTGCCGTGGCTCTTGATTGGGCCTTACATCTTGAGCCGGCGCGACGGGCCCGTATCCAGACAGTTCGCATAAACGTTGCCGAACAAAACGTCGACGCTATTTGCGTTCCAGCCTGGACCTGCTTGACAGCAGGCGCGCTTGAACAGGGCATCCTAGATAGGCGACGCTTTGTTGTCGTCCCCGCAGAATATTTTCTTCGTTTATGAAAACAGTTGCAAGTGTTTTCTAGGAGGCCTTGGCTTGAGGCACAGCGGGCCTCAAATTGCATGTTTTAATAGCAGCTTTGTTTTGTAGACAGTTGCACTGACCACGATATAAGCATAAACATACGCAAAAGATATAGTTTGATTTGAAAAAATAAGAAACAAGTAGATCATGTTGATATTAGTTATTTAATACATACAAAAGCTTATGTTGAATAGACAGAAATATAGTTTATTACATTTCACAACGATTTTGAAACTATTTCTAAAGGAAGACAGGACCCACTGGCCAAGTGCTTTAGCCCACTTTAGCCCAATAGTAATCCAGCATTGGTTGCGTTAGATTGCTCTTGTCCAGTGCTTCTCAACCACTGTTCTGAGGGCCGCATGTGGCTCCCAAGCACCCTTTGTGCGGCCTTGAACAGTCTTTTAATAAAACCTCTGATGATCTGTGTAATAGACCTCGTTCTGCAATAAAATAAAACGTATCAATTGACTTGTGTTGCAATGTCTTTGGTGCGGTTTCTAACAAAGTTGTAAGTCTGTATTTGGCTCCGTTCAGCAAAAAGGTTGAGAAACACTGCTCTTGTCCAAACTATACAAATAATCATCTCGAAATGTGCAGAAGTATGAGCTGAATTGCCGTGTTTGTGTTTGTTAATACCGTATGTTCCCCGCATACAGCTGATTATGAATATTTATTGATAGGCAAACGTAACTCTGAACCTCAAATTTTGAACCTCGTCGTTTCAGGAATTTACTGTCTCGGCATAACTTTAATAACCAACACTAAGGTTCTGCAGCACGGTACTCGGCATAGCTAAAACATGGCGAGCAACTATCAAAGTTTTCTGGCTGTTGGGCTGTTATCGGGTTTAATCAGCTTGTCCGCTGCTTGCTACTTCTCGGATTGTCCTAATGCCTTCACTTGGAGCAAACGCGATGCGCTTTTCAACACCTTTGTCCNCAAGAACGACGTTGATGCTGTTCGACGCTTGTTTCAAGAGAAACTGATGAACGTAAGTAAAATATGANTTGGCACATTTTGTTGTTTTTCGGGGATGTGCCCCAATGATAGCTGCGGCCGTCGCATCTTACCCCTGCATCCTGATCGCATAATCTGTGTTCGGAAAACCAATTAAACTGAAGTGAACACTGTGAAATGAGCAACCCGTGCATTTGTTTTTCGTCAACGCTTAGTTTTGAGCTGAATGGAAATTTGAAACTTTGGTGCACCAGGCTAGACACTTTATATGATGCTTTATATGCAAAAGCTGCCAAATCAATTGTCAAACCGATTTTCAAAAGTCGTACAGCGAGTCCAGTGGCGTAGTTAGCCCAAAGTTTGGGGGAAGGAAAATGTTTGATTTTTGGCGAGCAACAGTTTTTTTTGGGGATACCGCTTCTCAAAGCACAACATGACTAGATATGCTAAAATTTTTGGGGCATGGTCCCCTAGGACTTCCTGGCTACGCATATGACAGCGACTATCAAGCTGTGTTCATGAAGTATAAGTGAAGAAAGGTAGTGCTATCACTCCATTTTTCACTGCGGTTTCAAAATTTCTGTATCCTGCATAGGTTTCAAAATGCCCTTACGGGCCCGAAAAGTTGGAGAGTATTGTGTTAGAATAGGTCAGGTCAGGGACCGAGATTCAGGGCGGGACATGTCCCTCCAAATTTTTGGAAAGGGGAAACACAATATCTTTTGTCCGCCACAATATTTTGTGTGTGATCATTTCTCTACGATACTTTGACAAAGAACTCAAGTGCTGATACAGTAGAATTCCCCTATAACAACTTCGACTAAAACGACAGTTCGCCTATAAGGGGGGTTTTCGTCTGCCGCGGCAGAATTCCTATCTTTTACCTGCATTCAAGTTCGGTTATAACGACTTCGATAATATCGTCACTTCGCCTATAGCGACGCTTTTTCGTCGTCCCCGCAGAATATTTTGTTCGTTTATAAAAACAGTTGCAAGTTTTCTTCATAGTTTGAAGTGTAAGCTCGTCTATGTGGAGCCACCGCACAGATCTTTTATGGCCGAATAGGAACGCAGTTGAGCGGTTAATCGCTGACCCGTGACAGGTGTGACCGTGTGACGTAAACATGGCATCAAGGATTGGGCCATCAGCAGTATTGGGGGCAAATCGTTACATGATAGATAGATGGACAGATAGATTTGGTGGTACTGAACTCATTGCACATGAGTTTTACTGTGCAATATTAGGGATTTTTGCAAACTGTAATCCGTTTGATCGGTAGTCTTGGTGGAGCATTTCGTAAATTGTCGAACAAAAGAAGCAGTATCCCATTATGGAAAAAGTATCACATCGTTGTTTCGTTCAATAGCAAAAATGGCACGAAAGTGGCAAATTTGATATCTCAAGAACGAAATTGACGACAACTTTGAAAAACAAAGACAAAAAATTTTCTCACCCTTTTTTATCAAAACATTCGCGAAAACACAATACAGTAAGCGGCAATCCTAATCAAAGAACACTTTTTGACCCTTGTCAAGACTTCGGAATTGAACTAAAAAGCCATGTTAGGAACGATTTATTCTGCGCTTTTTGTGTTGTCCCATGAAGGGACGTAACGTTACAGGGCATTTCTACTGTACCACAGTTTTGTGTACTTAGCAAAGAAGCAAATACCAAGTAATCATTGTCAAGTACTAGCACAGTACTATGCAACTGCCATAACACCATGGACGTAGCCAAGGGGGCACGTGTGCCATGGTCCCCAAAATATATAATTTCCATAATTTGCACACACAAAATATATAATTTCCAAAATATATAATTTCCAATATAATTTCCAAAATATATAATTTCCAATAGTTTTAAAATTTGTTCAACACATTTTTCCAGGGGGGCG
>JGI24159J19872_10012513_pt1 | contig 11060 bp, 5 predicted proteins | sample Ectturendosymbi4_FD_19872 | JGI IMG/M metagenome (IMG submission 19872)
TTTTAAAGCATATGCACATAAAATATGCATAACCAAACACAAGTCATTCAAACTCGTCAGAAACATCGGTATAATACAATTCCACTCTTTAGAAGCATTTCTTTCCCAGTAATTACACTGTCGTACATTTGTTTCTTATCAGTAGCATCAATCATTTTAGTGCAACAGTAAAATCTTTTCAATATTTTGTGCACCCTGCATGGTTATAGACTCTTTTAGAAGAGATTTGTAATGAATATGCAGCTCAGACAATGTTTTTCCAGAGCCAAGCCTTTCCACTGAAAAAATCCAGAAAAAGCCAGATTTTGTCTGGCTTTTTTCATTTCCAAAAAAAGTCAGAAGTGTTCAAAAAAAAAGCCAGAATTTCAAAATCTGGCTTCAAAAAAGCCAAATTGGCAACCGTGCGCCTATTACCGTAACTTGAAACGAACGTTTGTTGACATGTTATTATTACGCAATAAAGACAAATGTTAGAAAGATCCGCTCCCAAGTTTCGCAACCTGCCTCTGCAGGCAATGGATCGGATTTAGTGAACTGCAAGATGATCATCACTGCTTGGTACCAAAACTGTCAACCACCCGGCTCTTGTGCCATGTGAGTTACATATCGGCAAATAGGGTTGCCAAATGGCCGGTATTTCACCGGCCTGGCCGGTATTTTACCGCTAATTGAGCAGATGCCGGTAAAAAGCCGGTATTTTGAAAATGGATAATCTGCCGTAACTTTTAAAACAACAAACGCCGAATTTCTCAAATTAAAATGACTATGGTAGTGAATCTTGTCAGGACAGTTCCTTCAGGGAAGTTTATTTGCTGCTGTTAACGCAATCCTTGGTTCGATTGTCATGCCACACACATACCGAAATGAAATGGAACGAGCCAGCTAAATTACGGGCAAATTAATTGTGGCTTAACAATACTCATTGTCTCTCTGTTTTCTCTGTGCCGCTTACGAATTACGACACACCTAGTTCTGGCACTGCTGACAAAATGGCCTGTATTTTTACAAAACACATCTGGCAATCCTATCGACAAATAAAACTGTCATTAGAACTAACTCAATTAAATTACTGACTCAAGGTTTTCTAGAAATTTTTGGTTGTTAGTCCCAATTTCCAGGGGGGGAAATGCCCGTTTTGCCCCTCCACTGCGGACGCCCATGTCTTTGAGGGATATATGACATAAGACGTATAACTTGTGGCTTAGAGTAAATGATTGGTATCCTTTTAGCCAAGAGAAGCGGATGGATTGCGCGTATGAGGAGTGGTGGTTGTGATGCAGTCAGTCAATACGGGAATATGCTGGCCTGTAGCGTAGTTGCTTGAAAAGTTAAAAGCTGATTTTAGGTGGCCTAAAAAATTTTACTGGGGATCATTTGCCAAAGTTGTAACGTGTGCCTGCAAAATTTCAACATTTTTGGCAATTTAGGCAGAAATTTGATAACCGAAGACTTGAAGGGTAGCCTAATTGCTCCAGTTTTGATGTCCTCCGAAAGTGTAACGGGTTCATCGTGAGCAACCTGAAAAAGATGAGCAAAATTTCAACGTTGCTCCCCCGGGAAAAATTTGTGCGGACGCCCATGATTAGCACTATTGTTTACCGTGAAGAAAACGAATGTAAACAAGATAACTGAGCCGGTGTAAAAATCCAGCTTTGGTCTAACCTTGAACAACTGCCCAACTTTCACCTTGAATTATTTTCAAAAGACAAATCCTTTTCTTCTGCTATCGATTGCAGGCAACAGCGTTGCTGCTAAAAATGATTTCTGCATATGTTGAACATACACGACGGTCCCAGTTAATTGATGCACCTACTGACATCACATTGATCAAACGTACAATCCACCTTCATAGCAGGATCAAAATTGCCCTTGACAACGGTCCCATTCAAATCCGGATGGCACAGCGATCTGACTTTTTGAAACACACGAAATCTCGGCTCAGTATTACGGCTCAGCACCGATCCACGATTTGTCTAATCCGGGATTCGATCTCACTTTCTGAAACGGAATCACGGATTGAGTCCTGGATTAACCTCGATCCGAGATCCAGTGTAGCTTTCTGAATACCAGCCATCAGTTTTAAATCTTTTCCTCTACACCAGAGATTCCCAATTAGGGCGTCGCGACGCCCTGGTGCGTAGTTTGAGATTGCAAGAGCGTCACAAGCTTACATTCACTATTATCACTACCAAAATCTTAGGATTTTAGAAACACCTGCTTAAACCCAATCGATGTATTTCTAAGTGGCACACCCCTGGCAGTGCTGCATGGTTGCACTCCTGATTTCAACAACTATGTAACTGTAACTTCAGGCGCAAAATTAAGTTCGTTTAGGACAGTCGAGCATAAGTTACTGCAGACCCGTAACCATGGGAGGCCATTCGAGGGAAGTGCCCCCCAAATATTTTTCGTGCCCTCCGAAATTGTGTTGTGCCCATAAAAATATGTTTTAAACATATAATAAAAAACAAATTTTTTTACCCACTGAAAACGTATTTTCATCCCCCCCCAACCTTAAAACCTGGCTACGGGCCTGGGTTATTGGTTGACAGTTAATTGGCGGGATTGTGTGAGTGTGTCGTTTGATTTTATGCATAGGGTTAGTGTGTTGCGAGTTTATACAGGTTCGGAACCACTGTTCTACACTATATACAATACACGTGATCTGAAAAAAACACTTCGCATGCATGTTTTCAAAAACTACACTTTTTAAAATTGAGCAATCTGTTTTTAGCGCATAATAATTTATGTACCCTCATTGTAATGACAACTGTTGCTGTGTGCATCAATATATAGCAACATCTGTGTAGCTAAAGTGAATCACAGCTTCACAACTAAATCTGTTAACACGTTCAGTGCATGATTGTGGTCGTTGGTCAAAGCAGTGTAAGTTCTTTCGTGCAAACAGCTTTTACTTTTATTTTTCACATTTGTTCAAATTCATCGACTTCGCAATGCTAAATGAAATTTTACTTGAAATTAGTTATTTAGGAAGAATATGAACAACACTTTAATTCCTATTTGTGCATTCAAGGTGTCGTAAGCTTCGTTTAACAGTGAACATGCTTTTAATTCGCTGAAAAACCTTTTCGTGATTGACGGAAAATTTACGAAATCTGAATTAGGTATCTTTTGCTACATTAGAGGATTTGCAGTGTTTGGGGAAAATATTTCACCTCCCCTAATCCTACATGCGTTCGCTGTGCAAATATTATGAAATGTATTACAAAATTACTCAAAACAAAAAAAGAAGCTTATAGGAATCTGCGCAACAACAAAACAAGCTTCAAGCAGTTTTGAAAATTAGTTAGACAGCAAGAGAGTGGCACTAAAACATAAAAAACTCTGCATTTTCTTAGGAAGTAAATGAATTCCCTCAATATTTGACATTCGTTAGGAACAAACTCAGGATATGAGCAAGAAACCAGAAAAAGTAAAAATTTTCAAGGTGAATGCACACAATGGTTTGCATCCATCGCTCTGAATCGGGAGTGTTAATCGAAAACGATTTGTAATAGATGCAAAGCAGCTACTAAAACAAACGAGGAATAAGGCAGAGATCCACTTCTCCAAGAAAAAATTTTCGCCTTTTCCCTCCTCTCAACGCATTCCCCTTTTTCTGCATGTACAAATCATCTGCACGTTTGCTTGTTGACATTCAGCCATCGAGGGGTGCTCGCAATCGTCAAAATTTGAGAAAGTGAACCTACCGAACTCTTTTTCACACACACTCCTACAAACGTGTGCTATGGGAGTCCGCAGAAATACTTTTTTGAACAATTAACTTTCCCACGCAAGAAAATATGACAGCTTTAAACGCACAAACGTTTGAAGCGCAGAATATTGTGCAATGCAGCGGGCGTGCCTGCGGCCTTCCAATTAATTGTGCAATCCCGTTCCTCCGTTCATAACATTCCTTGTCCTCGTCTTAGTAGCAGTACTTCCTGACTATTTTTCAAATTGCTTTGCTGTCGAGTGTCGAAGGTTCTTTGAGCGCTTGACTTAAAGTGTTTGCACTTCTTCATTGTGCTGTTTTGTTCAGGTTTGTGTCGATATATTGTCAAAATAAATCCTACATAAACAGGTCTTGTTTGTGCTTACGCAATTACAAGGTAAGCACATGTGTGCTGTTAAAAACCGTGCGTCCAACTCCATGTCTATAATTTCAGCTACAAGTGAAAATCCGGAGCACCTTTCCGGGTCATATTTGGCAGTTTATTAAAATACATTCATGGAAATTCATCTCTACAAGTTCTTATACTCTGCAATGCAATAGCAATAAAAGTTCATGTAAAAATGCTCTTCCATAAGGTTTAATGGGCTATGATCATTTATGCTTCACTAAGCTGTAGCTTAATCTAATAAATTGTAGGAAAAACCTGCGGTGCCAAAGGCCTTAACTTGAGGGCTGGGGTTTGGGAAGGTTTGGTTAATGGCTTTAACACCGCGAACGCACCCCTGCTAATCTGCAGTCCTGTAACTATCTTAAAAAAGCAGAGCAACAAACAGACCTACCTGACTTACTAACTCTGAGCTGCCAATACGCAGTGAGGACAAAGCCTTCTTAATCAGAAGTAACACAAAACGGCAGAGAAACGTACAACACGACACTGACTGTCTCAAAACAGCACACGGACTAAAACACAGACGTCACAAAGGGACAAAGCACCGGGGAAATCAAACACGGCAAACCGATAAACACAGGAAAACCGTTAAAATCACACAAACACGGTGGAAACCGTTAAGAAAACGGTCAAATCAAACCTCTGGATCTGTTCTCTGCTCTTCTGACAACGTGCAACCGCATTTAGCAAAACGGCAATGCCATTGTGGCAAACTAACTGTCATTCATCTTACTGACATTTATCACTATGACAACTACAGCATCCAAAGTCTTATTGATAGCGATAAAGTGTATGCTTATCTGCATATCCTGAGCTACTACAAAAACACTACAATGTGCTGTTTTGAAGAACTCGATGTTCTTAAACACAACAAGACAACTCAAGAGTTATGTAGAAGCTGATCTTCGAAATCACTGTGATAAGACTCAGAAGAGGAAATAGGCCGTGCTTGTAGTCTTTGTGCAAGCGTAATACCTACAGCACAGGATCCACAATTTGCCTACCAGCAGCGGAAGTCATCCAAGTCATTGCAAAATCGAATTGCTATGCTAGGCCTTGACTTTGGGAAAATGACGATGAAATACGGAGGCGTATGTTCGGCTGGTCACTTAATAGTTTGTTGCTTGTCTCGGTAACCTGCATAATTCGCGATTTTGAAATAAGCAAAGACTAAACGCAGAACTAAAAGTATAAAAAAACATGGATTCAATTTATTTCAACCAATACATTTGGGGTCTTCAGGGAGAAAATGCCCTATTCACCTATGGGCACGACTGAAAATACTATTTCAAAGAACGATGCCTGTAATGCTAATGTTTTTCGTCTGGGAAAGTGAAAATCTGCAGTATGAAACAAAACAGACATCATCCACCTGCAACCGCAGACACAGGTTGAAAACACACATTATCGATCAGCATCGATCGGCAATAACCAGTTGCACAAAGTAAAGAATCTAAAGTTGGATTGTTTTGCAACGGCACAAGTCATGTCATTATTTTTGTCACGCTTCATAAAAACTAAATTACACACATGTGCTGTCGAAGCACGTGCCACAATCTGCATTGCTATAAACCAGGATCATGGGCGTCCACAGAAATTTTTGCAGGGGGGGGAACGTCAACATTTCGCTTGTCCTTTTTCAGGTTGCGAATGATGCAATGCAAATGGACTTTCACAAAACGCTTTATCCTTTCTTCACCACAAAGAAAATTCCCCATGAAAGCACGCGCTCCGCTCGCATTTTTTTGAAATGTTATTCAGGTGGAGTTGTATTCGAATTTGCGAAAGATTGTACTTTTTGTCATCCTTTACAGCTTTTGCTGAATTGTGGTATCCTCCAATATCATTATTATTGTGAACAGCAGACAACTGAGTCTGAACTGGACTTGAACTGTCCACAACTGCGTTTGCGGTGCTCAGTGGCGTACGCAGAAAATTTTCACGGGGGGGGTTTCGTTCAGTGGCATACCAACGTTTTGGCGAAGTTTGTTAACATTATATGCATATTCTTCAACACGCACTCTCCTTATTTTATGTGTCATTGCACTGAATATAAACTATCAGCGCTACAAGTTAGGATATCGGAGGAACATACACTCAACGCTACGACACAGCAGTTCATAAATGCAAAAATATCAGGCTGCACATTAAAACCGGGAGTAAAACACGTTCATCATTGCGTCACAGCAAGTTACAACTGCAAAATGAGGCTGCGCTATGTCTTGTCGAATACGAGCAGTCGAGCATAGTAAGTGTGCAGTTGGACTGACTGGAGTACACGAATCTTGTTAAATTACACAAAAATTGAGAATATGCTTGAAGTACGCAAGAAAACTTTAGATTTTTGTTATTAATTAATTAATCAATTTATTTGTTTACGAGCAGACACGAAGTCCATAGTATGAACACACACACTCTGCAGAACGCAGGTTGACAAAAACAGACAAAACAGAACGTAGTACAAGACATCGAAGCCGGAAGAATCACAGGGTTGCAGACACTTTTTAGTCTTTCAGTTTTTCTTTTTTCCTACTGAAATATTATCAAATGCCTGAATGTTTCTATGTCAACAACTGTGTTTGTTGTTGCTGTTTTGCTGTTTTTTTGCTGTTTTTGAGCTCGTGCAACAGTTCTTTCATGCTCCAGGAATTGTTAATGTAGTTGATGCGGTCAGCGCTCGCACTGGTCAGTCATAGCAGACAAAATAAACACAATTGATTTGGATAAAGTGAACTATCGAGGAACACAATCTTAAACATGCGTAGTGGATGTATGGTCTGAAAAAGTGGTGAGATGGTTTCTGGATGCACATGATAATCCAGATTCTCACCAAAACCTAATTATAACTTTCTGGCCCATTTACAATGTTCCATAAAATTTGCATGCAAATTCATACCGTTGCATTAAGTCGACAAATCAACAAGTAAAAAATATGTGAAAACAATTAATCCCCTTTTGCGCAGGTAATAAAGTTTTTGTAAATAGCAAGCTCAAGGGGAGGAGTGAGCCCCAACCCCCCATTGCGTACGCCCTTGGCGGTGCTCACATTAGTCTGTGCGGGTTGAACCTCACTTCTCAAAATTTGGTCTGAAAAGTTTTCTACACTTTGGCTGTTATAAACGCTTTTTCTTTTCATGAACTACTTAATATCCATTTTTCGAGAGCTTTCTAAAATGAAGTCATAATTTCAGAATAATCAACGGCCAGAACATCAGCAGCGGTGAAAAAACACGAAAGTTAGACACTCTCGCAAAACGCTTTCAAGCAATGAGAAGTAGACCTGTAAGTAGACCACGACTATCGGACAACTTACTAAAGCTAGAACACCACGCAGGCTTAAAAACTACGCAGATGAATTATAAAAACTCGCCAGAGCCAATACAGCTTTGCACTTGCTCACTCAAAAGTAAGAACTAACCTTATGTATATTTCCACAAGCCTGCATATATAACAAGCCACGAACTGTGTAAACAGAAGACTGCATATGCATTTGATTAAGCCAGTGTGGTCCAGTCCAACACAGGCCGCGGGCTGCATGTGGCCCGTCACAGCGTTTTCAGTGTCCCGCGGAAGCATTCAGAAAAAATCTTCGAATTTTAAATTTGCTGAAAAGCGTGCTGAGGTTACATTTGTTTGCATTGAATTGCTTGCGCTAGATAAAGTGCATTTGCACAAGAACAATTGATAATACGTTTTCTGTGTAACATTACCTTTTTATTTGATTTATTTATTTTGCGATCAAATTAAAAGGTACGGCCCTCCCCTAACCCTCCGCTGCGGCACCTGGATGTATAACCTCTGTTTTTTCGGTGCTTCGGCGTTCGTTGTCTTGAAGAGTACATCTGGCGCAATGAACTCAATACCGCCAAATAAATCTGTCTATCTATCCGCTAAATGCAACCTTCTCAAAGTGGCCCTCTAGCCAAATTAATTGCCCATCCCTGCAATAGGCAATTTTAATTACTGTAGAACAATAACGTAGCCAGCCCAAAAATCTGGAGGGCAAAATGTTTGAGTTTAGGCGAAGAACACTATTTTGTTTGTGATACCGCCTCTCAAAGCACAAAATGACTATATGTTCTAAAAATTTGGGGGGCATGGCCCCCTAGGTCCCCCTGGATACGCCTGTGTTGTAGAACAGGCATAACATCTTTTAACAAAAATGTAGGCTACATTACTAACAGTATCAGAGACTGTAAAGAGCTTTTGGGAATTAGTCAGCAAAAATAGATTTCCCAAACTGAAAGATTTCGCACTAAAAATGTGCTCGACGTTTGGAAACACATACATGTTTGAGAGCAGGTTTTTTAAAGGTTTGGTTTAAGGGAACACTAAGAAATTTTATGAGGCCGCATCCTTTTTAGTAAAACGTTCAAAATAAGTCCTAAACATATTGTTTATTACAGTATTGGCAGTCACAGTGCACAATTAGTACTACTGTATTTACAAAAATTACGACGGAAATTTTTCAATTTCAACTTCATTAAACAGCTGTTGTTCATCAGTAAAAGTCATCTGCAGATCCTACGGTCTTTGGTGCTTGCTCTGTCGCTTGCCGTTTATTCTTTGCTTTTAAACATTTCAATCACAAATCTCATGTGAAATCTCAAGCGCACCATCATCATTAACATGCTTTAGACCCAGTCTCGACGCCATGGCGAGCTTAGCCGCCCAAAGCTGCAAACCTCCCAATTGAAATAAGAAACACTGAATCAGTGGAGTTTTTGTCAATTTTCAGAATGCCAAACCCCCTTTACTGCACAAACGCAAAGCCCCACTATTGAAGACGATTTGGCGACGGTTCTGTCTTGACCGTTCATTGAAACATTTATCAGAGCATTCAGAGTTACATCAAGCAGCCGGTTTTGTTGCTTGGTCTCAATGGCACAGAGTTGAAAATCCTCGCTCTAGCCAGGCTGTGACTAGTGGAATGGACAGCGCAATGCAACAATATTGGTTAATGTCTCTTCGACCATGCTAGCCCAGCATGGGCTCTGCTTGACATCTGAAACAATGCGATTACTCAAATGTTCCAAGATGAGCAGAATAAACTCGGGTTACTGCCACAGAACTGGTGTAGTGGAAGTCGCGAAGCCGATCATTGTGGCCAATGCGGTCCACCAAGGTTTGCAAGGAAGCTGTATTTATTGATTAGTAATCTCTTGTTTCAAAACACAGTATGTTAGATCTACGCGCTCAGCTGCTGTGTTAACTTTATTTGAAATGCGATCCTGATGAATAGCATGAAATGTGAAATGCCTTGACTTTTTTTCCAGTCTGTTGGCTTTTTGGTGTTGATCAAAGATGAGATGATTAATCCAGGCGGTCTGAGAGTGGAGGCCTGACAGGCTCGGTAGTGTAAATATTACCTTCTTTCCTCGGCCGGTGGTAACTCCTGAATGCTTAGAGCAGGGGTGGGGAACCTGCTTACTATCACGGGCCGCATTATTTGTGCATTATCGCTGGCGGGCCGCAAAATCAATTAATTTCGTCCTAAAAATCTACCATTACCTAACAATGAGGAAGAGTGACTTCTCTTGACTTACTTTGTAACTACCTGCTTACCACGGAGCTTCGTTTTGACGCGATGTTGTACTCCAGCTTGGGTAACGAAATTTCTGATGCGGGCCATATCAAATGTTCACGCGGACCGCAGGTTCCCAACCCTGGCTTAGAGCATAGCAAACATATTATGCCTCCGTCAGCATGCAGAGTTACACATTCGTTTGTAGCATGGGCGCAATTTTGTTGTAAAATGTGGGGGGCAAAAGCTTGATGTAAAACCAATATAGTCATCGGGCCAATGCGGAAGTGAAGTTTTATAAACACAGATTCCCAATCTTGTTTTAAGAGGTGTTTTCAAAGCAACATTACTCACGCTTTGCTTTATCCCTAGAAATAATTTCGAAATTAATAAACTTAATTTTGTTGTTGGATATGTACCTGTAGTTCAGCTTGGTTGCACTACTATCAGACTATGATTAAAACGAGCACAGCAATATAGTAGAACACATCAATTGGGTTTATCAGAGCTGTCAGTTGGAGTGCACAAAACGGTGAATCACATTGGTCGCACGTGCATATAAATCTAAGGAGAACACATCGATTTTCAAGCATTTTATAAGTGCGGGTTACAGCGCGATTTGATGTCTTGTTTAAGTTGCTTAACGTTAAAAAGACGATAAATTGCAAGGTGTTATATATATATATTGCAAGGTATGGTAGCTAAATATTTTTCTTGCACATTTCTCCTCTTCAAAAAATGCTACAAATCTTTAGCTACTGAGCATCATGCATGTACCCCCACCCCTAGCCAAATACCAATCTTACCTACAATGTGATTTCTGCATACCTAATCATCTGGTGACCAGACCCGTACCCAGGCCCATAACCAGGGAGGCAGGGGGGAGCCCTCCCCTAGAAACATTCTCGCCTCCCTGGAAAAATGTGTTGACACAGTTTAAAAGTATTGGACATAGTTCAAAACATTTGGGCCCCTCTTGGAAAACTCTTCGCCCCTCCTGGTGTCCCAAGCTGGTTACGGGCCTGCCCGTACCTAAGGGGAGGGCTTCACCCACCTGGAAAACTTTCTCCCCCTTGAAAAATGTCTTGGACATCTTGTATGCATAACCATTGTTTTCGTACATGCTATCGATGTAAAATTTGGGCCTCCCTCAGAAAATCCTCCGCCCCCTGGTGTCCCGAGCTGGTTACGGATCTGCTGGTGACTGTTTCCTTGTGACTTCTGTCAGTTATGCCACTCAGCTCAGTCTTTTCACAATCAAATTTTTCAGGTTTAACATCAAATTTTAATAGGTGAAATTAATGTCAAAGGTTTTATTCTGGAGTTATACGTGCATAACGATATGAAAATATATTTGAGATTAAACAGAAATCAAAATTAACAACTGTAAATTGGCAAATAGTACCACATTT
>JGI24159J19872_10012514_pt1 | contig 11060 bp, 5 predicted proteins | sample Ectturendosymbi4_FD_19872 | JGI IMG/M metagenome (IMG submission 19872)
TTAAATCCAGGAAGAGTGCGAGGCACCTCGTTTCTCCACCCCCCACTTTGTGGATCCTGGTTCGACACCAGCCAATCACTGGCGTCCCGGAAGTGCGTCATATGATCGTGCGTAGAAATCGTGACGTTGTCGACGTAACCGCTGCCTCTGAAAATGATTCTTGACACCTGGAGGATTTAAAAGCAGGCAAATATCAAAAACAAACTCTTTGCCTGTGATTCATGAAAAAGACGACTGTATGAAAGCTTCACCACAATTATCACAAATAAAAATGTTCAAAAAGAAGTCAGCAAACTTCTTTCTTCTTCTGCAATAAACTTTTCGATACTATATAAAGGATTTTGTAAAAGATTTACATATCTGCACTCGTTAGTGCAAGTAAACGAATACTGTTGCAACCTCTCCGGTGGCGTTGCGTTGATTGTGTGATTCACCACGAACGGGATGTGCGTGAAGAATAACACCATTAAATATGTAGCGCGAGCAAGCAATAATAAGAGAGATTGCGAGCATGATCTCTATATTGTTGCTTGCTGCCACGATGCGAAGCTTTGCGCACATGCCGCTCGGGATTTCCGATCGCAACAATACTAAAGCAGCAGTCCAAGAAATTAATTATCCTGTCTGAAAGCCGAAAAACAGTTGTACTTTTGACGGATATTCAGCGGTATTTAAAAAAGTTAACGTGAGCTGAATGTGCGTGGCGAGGTCACAGTCACGGAGATATTTTAGTTTACGGGCTGGCGAGTGAGTCTATGAAGTGGCTGTTCTGTGGCTTCACATTGCTGTTTCCCGTTGTCATTGCGCAATCAAACCATAACGTGGAACGCAAATGAGAGGTCTCATTCTTACCTCAAGAACAAAAAAACACCGACAATAAAAGATGAACACATCAGCGAAAAGTTCAGATTCAATATCAAAAGCTCAACACTCAAGAGATGCAACGCTTTTTAACTTCAAACCACGCTCCTAGCGATCAATACAAGTTATCAGGCTGGCATCATACGAACTGCAGTACGTTTTGAATTTTAAGTTTTGTCGTCTTGGTTCGTCTCGACCTCGTCATCCCAACACCTTTCCTTAAGTCAGTGAGGAGGTCACGCGATATTTTTCTCCATGACGCGACGGGTCCGATGCCATAAAAAACATTGAACCTGGTATCGTAGTCCATCAGCAACCTGCAAAAGTTTTTTTTTATTCTTTTGCTGCAGCACCTGGAGAAGCCGCCTGTTTCACGTATTTTTTGCACAAGGTTTCACCAGTGACAACATTCACTATCAGCTCTACATCTAAGCAGTTCAAATCTTTACTTTTAAAGTAACAGTTAAGAAACAAATCTGGAAAAAAACGGTGCATGGAGTAGCTTCTTTTTAAAGTTTCATTCGTCTCCGTTTCACTGTTTGAGTCTCAGCTCAGGCATCAAAACAACAAACCATCGACTGGTGGAATCCGGGATAGGAAAGACTCAGGAAGGGTTGAAACTACTTAGGAAAGGCAAGCACAGTTTCGCTTCAGCCAACGATAAACAACCTTCCAAAGGTTAACGCATCGGTTGTAGTCCCCAGCAGGAAATACGAGAGACTGCAAACGCCTCGAGTTTTAAACACTTTGTTTCGCTTTGTTATATGACAAGTTAGATATTACATTATGACCAGCTGACATTACAACTCGAAGTCACTGAATTGAGAATTGGCATTGATTCTCGGGACGTCCGAGTCGAACTACTGGCGAGTCGAGCCAAGTATCAGCGCTCCAAAGTATTCGCAAGGCAAGCAGTTATTATTCCATTCGCTGTATCTTCGCCAAGCGAAGACCATTACCATTGTCAACTGTTCACGACTGTTCGAGCCACGTAATATACGCGAACTGATAGTATTTTAAGGCAGCGTCGTTGGCGTGCTCCGGATTGCGATCCTGGTTGAAGCATTAAAAAGAAACAAATAATCCTCTGTGTGTTAACTCATCGGAAAACACAATGCAATATTTGAAATTACGCAGTACGCTTTTACCATGCATGTGCCGTTGAGCCAGCGCTAGCAAGTTACGCACATAAAAAGGATTTAAGTTAACCAACGAAAACTGTAGAAACGTTAACCTGGTAGTCAGGTAGTGAATAGTGTATTGCTTGTTATTGTCATTGGTAACCACCACAACGGAGATGGATCCGTTCGAGGTAAACATGACGTCAAGAGAAAGCTCGTGATCCATTGTATTACCCAGCATCAAGGTAATTCCACCTCCTAACGGCACTGATTCTGCGGGTGACAATGACATTATCTCCAAGTGTTAGCGGTGCACTTAAACTGCAATTACGTTTCCAGGCATTGCGAAAAATAAAGAAATTGTACTATTACCGCATATGTCTAACACAGCGAACCGAGAATATGGTGGTAGAGTTATGACTTACTACATACCACGACATCCATATTAAAACATTCCTGCAAAGAACCCAAAAACAATAACTCTCCGCATTCACTTCAAAACCATGATTTTCCACCATCGGACACTCAAAGTCTTTGCGCAGTAAATTCGATATAATTACTTTTCTTCCATCTTTGCATTTGTCGTTCTCCAGACAAGTTGTTAGTAAATTGGTGAAACTGAGTTTTTTTGTGCCAGCTGTGGGTTAAGTCCCCAACACAAGTACACTCAGACTCTCTCATGTTGAAAAATACCGATTGACTAAATAAGGTAAAAAGTTAACATATATAAAAAGTTGACTGTCTGCTCAGTCGTAATTTTCGGTGTAGACTTCGTTGCATAGTTCGGTGCAATGCTTGTCATACAGCAGTGGTTCTTAAACTGTGGTACGCGCAGGCCTTCAAGGTGGCACGCGAATATGCCTACTTTCCGTGTTTCTTCACAAAAAATATATATTCACAGCTATAGTTTTCACTTGTCGAGTTCTGTTACTAAATTCCTGAATTTTTGTGTAGCCTATTTCCCTTGTTGGTTTCTAAAAATGGCCATGATAATTTCTCACAGCCATTTTGTTCATGTTGCAGTTGTGTCAATTCTGGTTTTTCAAGCTTTTTATTGAATGATATTTGGCACCTTGAGTTTTTCTGGAGCAGGGTGGTACGTGGTGACAGTACGGGACCCACAAATGGTACGTGATCAGAAAATGTTTGAGAAGCACTGCTGTACAGTAACAAATACTCCTTTTGTTTCAGTGTTGTAAAACTGAAAACGACGCAAGTTTATCTACGAGGTCAATACCGCACTGGTACTACAAGCACTAGTCTGCGGAGTGTTATCTCTCTCCGTAACACAGTATTTACTAGTTTGAAAGAAACCAGCAGCGGCCTGCAAAAAACCGCAGGGTGAGAAATTCTTCGAATACGTCAGTCGCACAAAAGAACCACAGAAACAACGTTCCCAGTCGCCGGCACGAAATCATCACAGGTTTCTCGGGAACATCGCAACTCACCCGCAGCCAACATACGAAAATCGAAATACGCGAAATTTACAGTTTTCCACGCAAATTATTAGCACGGACAAAACACTTTAGATTTGAAATGCAAATAATTTATTAGGAGCTCCTTAGAACACGTCACTACATTAAAGTATCATTTCATCTGTGGAAACCCTATCAGTATAACTACTGGGAAAGAATTGCTTAAATCTTTTTTGGTGCCTTCACCAGTAAACAGCGTGGTGCATCTTGCCTTGCTAAAATGAAAGTAACTGAGTCATCCTTCAATCTCTGACAAAGCAAAAGGCACGGACAAGCGAATGGATTATAACTAGAGGCCTACGATTGTTGTCAAATCCAGTCAAAGAATCTTAGTCGACCAGTAAAATATTTTTGTCAAAAACATCTTTCCAGTCCATACTTGAATTAAGTGACACAACTTCAGACCAGACCCTGACCAACAAAGAGGACATAAAACACCACGAAAAGCCTGGATCAGAGTTTGCATAAATTATTTGGTCACTTGTAAAACCAAATGTTCTGATGAAGCAGAATAAAGTACTGAATATTGAGGGTTATTAATAGGATCTAGAAAAAATTCGTGGCGAATTTTCTTTCAAAATATTGTAGGCTTATTTCCTCCAGCAGTGCAAGCATACACATTGCAAAAACATACACAGCTAGCACGTGGGTATATTTTTATCTAGTGGGAAATACACCACCGTAAAATATTTTGATGTAAACAGCCATCTGAATTATAACAGACAAGGTTATCTGGAGTACCTGAAATTCTGATTAATTTGTTACAACTTTCAGATCAGCTTAGTTATTGATTTATCACAAAGCAATTTCCAAGGAAGAAGGTATATTTTGCAGAAGGTTACTTATTTGATGCTGTACAATGCAATAAAGCAGTGGTTCCCAACCTGGGGGTAAATTACTCCCCAGCGGTAATGTGTGATGCTTTGGGGATAATGCGAAACAAAAACCACAATACTGTTCTATATTATGAGCAATCACTGCAAAACATTAAGGGTAATTAAGACATAATCGCTACCTTGATTTGGGTAATGGCTCGAACAGGTTTGGGAACCACTGCAATAAAGGATGTACATACAGCAGCTTAGTATGTAAAAACTATAAGCCCAATGAAACTAGTGCTATAGGATGACTTCACAACAGTTAAATCTGACCAGCTGAACATGTCAAATTTGTTTTCCAACTGTTAATTTTACAATGAAAAGAGAAAGGGTAAATATAATGTAACGTCTTTTCACACATTAATGATGCATCATCAAAGGAGAGAGGATGTTTCAAACGTCTTTTAAGCTACCAAAATGAATAAACACAATATATTTTATATTACAAAACAAACTTTCCAGACACCATAAGCATTTATTTGGTCCTTAGCCAATGCTTTTATACAACATTTCTAAAGAATCCACACATGATGAATTTTTAGAATAATTTCATAACAAAATGCACAACACCACGACGCCTAAAAAGTACAGCTAACACAACATTTAAGGTGTCAATATAACTGTCAGCCCAGGAACACAATAAAAGGTTTGGTCACTGATAGGTCTTTGGTGCTATTCCTACAACTCAAAATATCTGGATCATTTCACAAAAAAATTATATGAAAACCGCAGTTCTACCCATACAGGGTGCATACACGACTGGGTGTAATAACCATGCAAATCCAGGTATGTTTTACCTCAGGCTATTCAGAGGATAGTTAAAATGGCCCCTCCTTTCCCTCTAGAAAAAAATTAACAAGCACATGGTAGCCAACACTTGGCTTTGTAGCATGCTACATAGTGGTCTGAGTATAAGTCACAGGCATTTGACAGTCTGCACAAAAACAACATACATGAAAACAGTGGCAGGATGCAATGCTGCTTACCTGGAGCGTGGAATTTGACAACATGTGAATGGGTTTCAAGGTCCTTAACCACTTCAACACCACAATTGTAATCTGCTACTTTCCATCTAGTCTGAAACAACATCCCAGACTTTGAAAAAATGCAGGATTTTGATCATCACAAACACTCCAATATTTTTATTCATTATACATACAGCAAGTGTTCGTGTTTCTGCATCTTCATACACCCTTTGCTGAGATGGCTTTTCAATCAAACTTTTGCTGTAGTGACTTAAAGCATACTGAGCAACTGTGATTGGATAGAAGTATCCCTTGGATGACCACTGTGTGCACACAGGAACACCTGAAAAACAAATTTCAAGTTGAATAACACTTCTACCAACATAAGAGCAAAATTAACTTGGCACAACCACCACCTATGTGAGAATGACAAAAAATGTGCACAAGATCAAACAATAAAAATGAAAGCATCCTAAAAAATACACAAATACATCATCAGTAGCATGGATTTTAATTGTTGTATAAGAATTGATTTAATTATATGTGTGCAAGGTTTGCTTTAAGCTTTTGAGGAATCAGGCGACTGGGCTCCGCTTTCATCCTTTGGCAGTGATTCAAACTTATTCACACCTATATTTAAGTAACTGGTCTCCACAAAGAATAGGGTGTTTGAATCCATTAGCAAATATTTAAATCAATTTCATGTAACACTACTGATCTTCAGTCATACAGTTTTATTGAAAACTCCCCACCTTTGAGGAGGCTAGTTACTTGAACCTTACTTAGATGATGAAGCCAATCAATTTAAGAAAAAAAATTGCCTGATAAACAAATGAAGTCAACCCTTGAAGTTACTGTATGTACTACAATCTGAAAGTCAGCAGTACCCACACAGAATAATATGGCAAATGCCATGGGATGTTTTTAAGTGATCAGAGCATCTTCGAGTCATTCTATACAACAGCAAAAGCAGTTGTCATTTTTTTCATTTGTCAAATATTTTTTTCATTTGTCAAAATATACTTTCCAAGATAAACAAAAATGTAAGGAGTTTTAACTTGTTTGGAGCTGGTGTACGAGTATATTGTACTTTGAAATCACACATTGAGGTGCTAATTTCACGCCAATTTGCAACTCCACAACTCGCTAGTCGATTGTGCTAGAGAGCTATCCAAACCTTCAAAAGACTCAGCAAGTCTTCTAGTTTGCACTAAAAAATTTTTTGGTTTTGTGTTTCAGGCTTTTTGTGGGTGACATCATAAGTGGGGTAGGTTTCTGGCCATTTTGGCTCAAGTCACCTGGCCTTGGGCCCAACTGCTAGATCAGGGGTTCTCAACCTTTCTCTGACCATGTGCCCCTTCAGCATTCCGAGAGGTGAGCATGTACCCCTTCAGCATTTCAACAAATAAGCATGTATCCCTTCAGCATTTCAACAAATAGACATGTACCCCTTCATCATGTTGACAGATGAAAATGTACCCCTAAGATTTCCTATGACAAAATATATTATCATGTTCATTCATAGACATATTTAACAATAAGCATATAATGATTTTAAAAAATAATACTCAGTTATATATGTATATTTGGAAATAAATAATATGTGAATATATTTTTCTCATCTTCTGCTAGCTATAAATGTACCCCTTTGGATAGGCAAATGTATCCCTAAGGGTACATGTACCCCAGGTTGGGAACCCCTGTGCTAGATGGAAGTATTTTGGTAAGTTTTCATTGGAACCTAGGCTAAAATCTGAGTCTTTCATTGGCTTTCTGACGTTTCTGATTCAAAAGTAAGGGTAAAATTACCAATTTTTATAAAATTACTAATTACATGATTTTTTGACCATAATTTTTGCACCAGAAACGCTAGAAAGCCAATCAAAGGCTCAAAAGACTCAGATTTTAGCCTAGTTTCCAATAAATATTTGAGCAAAATACTTCCATCTAGTGGTTGAAGCTCAGGGCCCAATAACCTCAGCCAAAAAAGGCCTAAACCTATCCCACTTGTGACATCACCCACAAAAAAACATGAAAACCAAAACCTAAAAACTTTTTTCACTGCCAAGTAAAAGGCTCACTCAGTTTTTTTGGGTAGGAACAGCTCTCTAGCACAATCAAATAGTGAGTTATGGAGTTGCAAAGACTTGGCCAATATGGACAAATTATACCTTTTAAAGCAAAACTCAGGCAGCTCCAAAAGTGTAAAGCAACTATTAACACCTTCGCAGCCAGTCTAAATCAAGCAGTTCACACAAAAACAGCCGGATCGCACGTGGTTTTGCACGGGCATAACTCCTGTGCCATAAGCACTTGAGAGCTGTTCAAACACTCAAATGACTTGGCAAATCTTGTAGTTTGCAATGAAAAAATTTTTTTGGTTGGAGGTTTCGATTTTTTGTGAGTGACGCCATAAGTTGGAAGGCTTTTAGACCACCTTGGCCCACTTCATGTGGCTCTGGGACCAAACCGCTGGATGGTAGTATTTTGCTGAAGTTTTTTTGGAAACTAGGCTAAAATCTGAGTCTTTTGATACTTTGGATGACCTGCCGGGGTTTTGGGTTCAACGATATGATCTAAAGCAGTGGTTCCCAACCGGTGGGTGGCGACCCCAAAGTGGGTTGTGGAGGAGTGGCCGTGGGGTCGCGAACAGCAGCATCAACTTCAAAATGAGGCCCAACAGTTTGCTAAGTTTCAAATTTTTAGAACTGCACATATCAACATTTTGTGTTACATCAGCAAAAACAAAACACAGACAGATTTTTGTGAAGTTCCCATTATTACAATAATAATTCCTGTCTGGTTTCTACTATTACAGTTTCAATCGACCCTATTGTAGAAACGCGCCAACTCTAGAAAAAGTAAACTCTACCAATGATGGTGAGATTACGTCAGCATCGTAACATTTGTCCTGGTGTGAATACTTGCCAGCTGAAATTCCAACAAAGCACAACCGATATTTTTATCGTTATAGTTCCGTATTACATGCATTAATTTGTATTCGTTATGGTTCAGGCTTATGATAGCAGCACAAGCATATAATGGACAGATGGCGGGGTCTTAACAGCAGGCTTAAAAGTGATAGTGATGTGCATAAACATTCAAAGCAAATCCCTAACATGGTGTAATTTACAGTTAATATGCTTCAAACACACTGTTGGATCCTAAAGATTAAAGAAGATAATGCTCTCGCATTTCTTGCCATCGGAACTCGACGTAACGATCATGTATTCACTTTCTGAATGAAATGGTTATGTTATTCATGTCTGAGTGCATTTGCAATAGCGAAATCATTCCTCAGTACGTGACTTGTTCTCCGAAAACCCCTTGACGCAGTTCTGGTGTTCTATGGAGCAATCATACTCAAGCCTAACTATGNTCCTCTTTCGTTGTCTGCTTCCATTGTTTTCCATCTTCTTCTGTGAGCACTGAGCAGGGGTGGGATTTAGGGGAGGCNAACGAGAGACGGTCACCTCGGTTCCCACCTATTTTTAACACAGCGGGCACNTTTGAGAGTTTCGCACCTACTTTTTACCTGTTTTTTCACTTGTAGACTGATTTTTTTTAATGACCAAAGAAACAAGTCAATTCGGTCATAATGTCCGAACGACAGGTTAGTAAGTACTGTTTCAGTGAGTTTTAATACCATTACGAGATATATGACCGAAAGATCTACATGAAAAATACAGGTTTTTGCATTGGTATGTTAAAAAAACTCATGCACTCTAGAGCCACTTTTAATAAGATGCAAAGTAAGTCATATGCTTTTCAAAATTAAGCAGCAATTAGCCTTTGTGCAAATGTTCCAAAGCCGGCCCCTCAACAACTGTTTGGGGCACTCTTCTGAGAGTTTGCCTCAAACCTCTAAATTCTAATATCCACCCCTGTCTTTGATGCTGGATTTTCAACCCTTGTCCACATTAAAACAAAAGTCAAGGAACAGACTGGACGTTGACAATGACATGAGATTAGTTGTCACCAACATACACCCAAGCGTTTCAAGGCTAGTTTCACAGATGCAAGCTCAGTCGTCCCACTGATTATAGCATACGTGCTGTTTTCTTTTGCATAAGAATGTAAACACAGTGAGTCGAACACGTGAAACGACAATGTTTCGTATCTTGTCAGTTGTTATTCGAGCATCTTAGAGTTGTAGATAGTGGCTGGGGTCGAGCGCGTATGTAATATTTTCGAATGGGGTTGCGAGATCAAAAAGGTTGGTAACCACTGATCTAAAGTAAACAAAATAATTGATTAATCCCACAATTAGAAAAGTAATTAATTCTTTATTTTAGATCATAATTTTTGAACCAGAAACGCTAGAACAGGGGTGGGGAACCTGCAGCCAGTGGGTTAAATGCAGTCTGTGTGAACATTTGATATGGCCCACAAAACGAAGCTCCACGATAAGTCAAAAGAAGTCACTCTTCCTCATAGTTACATCAAGGTAGACTTTCAGGTACAATCAATTGTTATTTGCAGCCCACCAGCAGCAGTGCACAATTCATGCGGCACGTGATAGTAAATAGGTTCCACACCCCTGCTTTAGAAAGTCGACCAAAGGCTCAAAAGACTCGGCTTCTAGCCTAGTTTCCAACAAAAACTTCAGCGAAATACTTTGGTCTAGACCAGTGCTTCTCAACCTTTTTGATGTTGCGGCCCACTTTTTGGCAAGACTTTGAATTTGGGCCTGCTTCATGAAAAATTTGCTTCAGAACTCATGACTAGGCGTAATAATGGCGATGAAGCAATCCTCACACTAACTACATTGTCAGGTATGCGCGACCCGAAATCACAACCTTTCCTCTACACTGCAAAATCTAAGAGCAGGGCAACCGCAGGCACACCTATCAGCAAGTCGCACAAAAAAATGAAGCTACTAAAGCATGGAAAGCGCCCCAACACCTCCTTACATATGTAGCATGTGGTCACCGCACTTGCCTTGGGTTTATGGAACCCACAATAGCAATCCAGGGTTAAAAATGGGAGCATTCCTTGGATGGAATGCAACAATACATTTTTGGCTTTCGTAATTCATAACTTTTTCTATAAAAATGCAGTTTGTATGAACCAATAACTTTTTTCAAAAAATATTTTTAAGTATTTCGGAACATTTTGTGGCCCACCTGAAGTAGCTTTGCAGCCCACCAGTTGAGAAGCACTGGTCTAGACACTGGGCCCTAGGCCAGGTAACATGAGCCAAAATGGCCAAAAACTTACCTCACTTATAACATCACTCACAAAAAACCTGACACCAAAAACCAAAAAATTGTTTTCTCATTGTAGACTAGAAGACTTGCTGAATGTTTTGAGGATTTGAACAGCTATCCAGCACAATCAGCGGAGGAGTTATGCTGTTGGTAAAGCAACCGAAAACTACTGGTTTTGAGCCGATTTCAAAGTACAAATATATTGTACCCTGGCAGCCAAGGTGTTAACAATAATGCCACTACTAAGAACATTTGTCCAGATGAAATCTTCTACCTCTACCAGGTAAAATCACAAGATGTCTTCTTAAATATTAAAATAATCACATAGTATAATACTAATTACCGTATTTTCCGGGGTATAAGCCTATCCGGGAGATAAGTCGACCTAAATTTCTGGGCCTAAAAACTAGAATTTCAAGCTATACTCGCTGTATAAGTCGACCCCCTTTCTTGGACTGGTTATGGAAAGATATGGATGCCGAGGACGATACTGCTGACGCCGAAGAAGAATGGGACCCATACGATGATGTGCTGACGGGACTTACAGATG
>JGI24159J19872_10012516_pt1 | contig 11060 bp, 6 predicted proteins | sample Ectturendosymbi4_FD_19872 | JGI IMG/M metagenome (IMG submission 19872)
ATCATCAATAAAGCGAAACAAATATCTCTTCTTGTGATGTGATAGGAAATTATTTATGATGTAATTTACCTGTTTGATGTAGTTGCCGTACTTGCATTAACTATAGTGTACGACAGGGGTGTGCAACCTGCGGCCCAAATGCAATACAACAAAGTGGATTTTTATGCCGGTCACTGGTATACTCGACAGCCTGTGTGAAACGAAGGCGCGGCCCACGGTCTAATCTGTTCAATTGCGTTTGGCCCTGCAGTAATAAAGGTTGCACACCCCTGGTATACGACAATATGTGAAACCGACAGTCTCGTTAATGCTTGTGATTTGCATCCCGACGATCACAGAGCACCTGGTGGTCGCTGTACAGCCTCATCAGTTTTAATAGCCAGTCAGTCTCAATGTAATCAACTTGGTGCTTTCACCAAAAGCTGATAGGTGGAAGCAGTGCGTAGAACAAACTGCTTCCCAACACTCCCTCTGCCTTCACTTCTAATGAGAACGAATTTATTGGAATCTGACACCATCCATCTTCATCAAGACATATAGCAAGTGAGATTAGATCGGAAGAGGCTTTTTAAGATCGAGCAAGCGAGCGTTAAACTTACCGAGATTATCCCCGGTTTTTCTGGTCGAAACTTTAAATTAGACTGTCTTAACACAGTCTGCACAGACATATATATAATAAACTGGCACAATAGCTTTCCTTCGTTTCAACTTTACATAAACTGTGTTAAGCAGCTTTCACGAAAACGTTTATAACGTTGAACTAGAAACCTAATCTCTGTATCTGTACGCAACTACAAAGCGATTGAACAACACTTCACAGCACATTCATTATGACGTAAATTTCCCCGAGAATTTCAACGCACAGGGCGAAGCCAGCAACGTTAAGTGAAGAAGATCAAGAATTTATCAACAATTGGCCTTGTTCTGACGTAACCACAACTCCACAAAAACTGCTATAGTGTCCGAACGTCCGCAATTCTTATTCGAAATTAACGAATCAGGATATTACATCCTTAATCTACTGGCTCTGCATTGAGAGCAAAAACCAGAAGAGTAAAAGTCAAGGGTAGAGAGACGGCGCTAACTTACTAATACAATATATATTGTGGGGCCCCTACGAATGGTCGGGGTCCACACCGACCGGGGGGTACGGGGCTACCTTGCCACGGCACTGGGAGAGCTAAACTGAAGTGACTTGTTACCTACTTGTTTAACGGCTTTGCTGAAAACTTGAAACAGTCTTACAACTTATGCATACGTTTACAATGCATACAGCAATCCAATCGAGAAGCAGACCATCAGTATGGTCGGCAGCTGCAAATAGTTTACATGAAATGCAAAGTAAAAGCACGACTGCGCGCAGTGCTGCAGATCACTAGTGCGCAACAACACGCACCAATTCACTTCATTCTCCTCCACCTAAAATTAAATCGAACTGGAGGTTCAACGGACTGGCGAAGAAAGTACAAAACACGATCGATACGAAGCACAAAAAGCTACCGACTCACTACGCGGATACGATGCGGCCACAACAAGCAATCATAAGCAACACGGAGCACATTTGCACGACTGCATTCATCCGTAGGCGTATCTTAAGGGTCCTCCCCTTTTGTTACGAGAAGATGACCGCCGCACACGGACAGCATCACCGGGTGCTTCATTCGCCACCAAACGCACATCCACACTTGGAAGCTTGAACGAACCAACTATGTCAACACGTCTGCAAGCAGCACCGCAGGTTAACGCCGCGCACTAGTGCGCAACAATACGAAACAATTTACTTCACAAACTGACTAAATAATGCTGGCTGTACGGCATGTAAAATAAACAAACATGAATAAATGAAAACAGGAAGGTCAACTAAAAAAACTACAGCAGCGGCTCGTCTGTCATCACATCATCAAATCCCAGGAACGTTTCCTTCACTTCACAAGCCACCTCGCTTTTAGCCACAGAATGACAGAGATCTGAGCTTTGTTTGTGACATCCGTTGACTCGTCTACTTCTGCAACAGCTGGGGCTGCCCTTATCTTCTTTATATCATATCCAATCGCATCACCTATTGCATCAATTAAATCGTTCTGAATTATGTTTGAGAAGCCAGAAAACAAAGCAGATGTCTCTAAATACCTAGCTAATCTTTAATCTTTCGCAGCAAGAGTATGTGAAAGTTCCACATAGTTGCCACGATTAGAGGAGGTCGAACTCTCATCATTACTACGAAATGGTAATTGCTGTTTGGCTAGGAAGCAATTTACATTAAATGAGGTCTTTCAAAATCTCTCGGTTTTCCCTTACCTCAGCATTGTGAACGCTGATATTTGGTCTCCGCTGTTCGTTCAAAGCCAAAGTCTATCCTTGTGCTTTCCAAAAGTTTTTAAAGCAATTTGGTTTTGAATGTGATTTGATAAACTTGCATGTCTGCTGAGGCTTCTTGGTAGATATTTCATGTCACAAAATCCTTCTGTGTTCCACACATTTTCATAGCAATTTTCCCCAACGCGGCTTGTAGGTCACGCCAGTGGTGCCGTTTGAGTACGATAGAAGTGCCTAACTATGCGGTAACTATGAAACGTTTTCATTGAGGCAGAGATATTGGCTGCCTCCCTTCGCCGCCTTATCGATCACTGGAACTGCATGTCTGACCAGCTGCTAAAAAGGCATAAACGCTGCATATTCAGTATATTATACACAACGTGAAGTAAGTGCCAGACTATGGAATGCGAGAGCATATAGTAGAAGCAGTACATATATTAAAAGTGTATACAAACATTACACTGTAGCTGACATGAAGGTTACAGTTACAGAACTGACATAAAGGTAATTGCACGGTAAGCGCTCACCAACAGAGTTTGTGACAAACTGCTCAATGCGAAAGTCACCCGGTGAGAGGAGGCACAAGCAGTCGCTGCCTCCCTTCGTGACTTTCCCCTAACTTGAAACAATAAGCGTATTCAGATGTATTGTCTATGAAAACGATTAGAATTATACAATAATGGCACCTTTTCAATATGAAAGGACAAATGTTTATTCAATCTGTAATTTTGGATCCCTGATTCGTTTTCCACATCTTGATTATGGTAGGGGAGGCACTCCCTCCCTTGCTTGCTTCCCCTGCCGGTACATCACTGCATTTTTGTGTTGAACTTGTGCTGGCCTTTCTACGTTTCACACCTGTTAGCATTGCTTGCAGATGATAGGACTGACGACGCGTAGTGTTACGTGAAACCGATTTCCTATTAAAAATTTGTGATTGATTCCTTGCTTATTTCACTTGTGGAGTGAAGTTACTTGATTTATCTTTCAGGATTTTTGAGCAAACTGCGCTTGCCCTGAAAACAGAGTTTGCCCTGAATTTTTCACTGTAATGAAATATTCTTTTATCTTTCAAAATTTTTGAGCAACTTGCGCTTGCCCTGAAAATTTTCACTGCATTGAATATATTTTTTACCATTCACAGGATTTTTGAGCAACTTTACGCTTGCGCTGAAAAACAGTGTACCTTGAAAATTTTCACTGCATTGAATATGCTTTTTACATTCACGATTTTTGAGCAACTTGTGCTTGCCCTGAAAAACAGAGTGGGCCTGAATTTGTATTGAATATATAGTTTTTATCATTCAGAATTTTCAACAACTTGCATTTGCCCTGAAAAATTTCCCTGCATTGAAATACTTTTTGTCTTTCAGGATTTTTGAGTAAATTGCGCTTATCCTGAAAACAGTTTGCCCTGAAATTTCTCACTGTATTGAATATACTTTTCACATTCGGGATTTTTGAGGAACCTGCGCTTGCCCTGTAAAATAGAGTTTGCCCTGAATTTTTCACTGTATTGAAAGATTCTTTATCTTTCAGGATTTTTGAGCAACTTGCGCTTGCCCCGAAAACAGAGTTTGGCCTGAAATTTTTCACTGCATTTAATAGGTTATATTTTTTCCTATTCACAGAATTTTTGAGCAACTTTGCACTTGCCCTGAAAAACAGAGTGTGCCTCGAAAATTTCCACTGTATTGAATATGCTTTTCACATTCAGGGTGTTTGAGAAACTTGTGCTTGCCCTGAAAAACAGAGCGTACCCTGAATTTGTATTGAATATATAGTTTTTATCATTCAGAATTTTGAACAACTTGCGCTTGCCCTGAAAACATTCCCTGCATTGAAATTTTTTTTTCTGGATTTTTGAGCAACTTGTGCTTGCCCTGAAAATCAGAGTGTGCCCTGAATTTTTCAAGCCGGGCAGGCTGCCGCCTCCCCGCTTCGTACGCCACTGATGACAGATGAGAGCCCAGTTGATCTTTTTACTGCGCCCAACCCTCACTTGAGAATCGCCAGTGAGCTGCAAAACCAACTATGAGGGTGCTGAATGCCGTGGCTAAAAATAAACCTTTATCGTACTTTTTATGCGAGATATGTTCAGCGCGAAAGAACTAATTTGTGCCATCAGAGCTCAGTTTAAAAAAAAACAACAACATAAACATCGACAGAGAGAGGCTTTGCATACATGTATTCAAACACAAAATGAATTATTATGCCACGCTTTGCATCCTAAGCCGTGATCGATATACGCCTAAGCTAAATATAGAAAACTACGGCAAACCTTACGTGGAACAACGGGTGTTAGAGGGTCCGGACCCAATATTTTTAAGGGGTCTGACATACAAGGGAGACTCCACTATTTTACTGCATTTTTTGTTTTTCGTTATGAAGCACACCATTTTTAAAATTTTGTAGCGAAGCTCTTGACGAAGGCGGAATGCAAGTCCTCAGCTTCTCAAAAACCATGTGTAAAACTTGACACTAAGTCGTACAAAACAGTAGAAAAAGTTAATAGCTTAAGAGAACGAGCAAGACAACTACAGCGTTGCGCACTTGAAGATGGAAAACGTAAAAGAAATAAAAAGTACTGTGGTACCGTTCTTCAGTGACTGAGTTTTGAAAGTTTTCAACTTGTTGAAAATTCCTTTCACATCGTGACGCATACAGCAAAGATCGACCAGTGCAATATGCATGCAGGATGAGTCTATAGCGTGAAGAAGGAACCACGCAGAAAGAAGAGGGAGAAGGCACTTTACAGATTCTTTTCGTAACGATGTTTACAGTTCTTATTCCCCTCAATGTCATTGCTGAGAAAACCACGAACTTCTACACTACGTCACAAACAGTGCAAGCGGAAGTATGTATGCGAGATATACCTGATAAGCGAACGTCTAAGGCACTGTAATATAATAGAGACGCTAGTTTCCAAATGACAATGGTTTTGGATCCTGCAAGGAAAGAGGGCTTATATACTCGATGGGTTTTCGGACAAAGAATACGGAAAAGATACATCACTATTTTGATCAAACCACAGGCGTAGGGGCAAAAATTATGGGGGGGCAGCTACAGCGTTTTGCCCAAGTATGTTTATGCACAAAAAATAGATTTTTAAAAAAGTTTCCCAATTTACCTTCTCTAAATACTAAAAAGACATCTAATACAAGTTTTACCCCATTACTATCAAAAAAAGGTTAAATTGACAAAAAGAATTTTGAAAAGATGGCAATTTTCATACAAAAAGTTTTTCATATTGAAAATGATTTTTACCCGAAATCAAAATAACTGGGGGAATACATCCTCTCTGCACACCCGCCCGCCTCCTACGCCCATGGATCAGACTACATAACGATAAGTGCATAGCGGCAGCGACTAGCAGAGACAAAGTTTCAGACATTCTCCATTGCACAGCACCAGCAAAACGCTATTATGATCGTTAAAAACAGCCACAGGAAATATTTTGGCTTAACCTCCCCGGGTCCGAGGATTTGCGCTCCCGCAGCACCTTGACAAAAGTTAAAGGTCAACAATGCGCTCAGTCTCAAACACTGCTGGTTTTCGAAACTGGTGGTCTTCCCGCGTCGGGCTGCTTCTTCGACGAAAACACGGCGGCGGAGTAAACGACGCTTGCTATGACACTGCAACAACGAAAAATGCAAATAATTTCGTTGCTATGACAACAACGAAAAATGCAAATAATTTCGTTGCTATGACAACAACGAAAAACGCAAAGAATTTCGTTGCTATGACAACAACGAAAAATGCAAAGAATTTCGTTCAACCAAATGCGAAAGTATCTATTCGTCTGGTGAAAACATTAAGGGTTTGCTGCAATGCGATTTTATTCAAACATTGTTCTATGTAAAGGAAGAACAGCAAATGTTCTGACTGAACATGACTTTCACAGTAGCATGAAAAACTTAATCGACGACGTCGTCACGAAGACATGACTAGTAGAACTGACTGGGTCAAGCTTGTGTTGCGTCACAAATCCCGGCGCACGCTAAAATGCATTCGAGTGAAACGTTCCCCAGTTTCTGTCAGCAAGATGATCAATCGGCTCGAACGATAGACGTCACATGGAGCTGTGGCCCACAGTCCAATCTGGTTGTGTGCATTTGGCCCGGCAGTGCTGCATGGTTGCACACCCCTGGTGTGGACCAGCGGTGAGCTACAGCGTTGGGCGTTCACAGGAGCGACCGAAAACAGCGACCGTTCGCCATGACGTACGTTAGGAGGCTATCATGCCAGCTGCTAGACTGTTTGCAAACAAGTTCATTTCATCGAATCGCCAACTTCAACAGAATATTGTCTGAAATCACACAGTAAGACAGCACAAAACATTAAAGCACAACCGTATCCACTATAGCACGACCTGTAGCGTCGTAACACAGCGAGCGTCAACTATTTAATGAAGTCGAGTGCTCAATGGTAACATCTTCCTTTTCGTAAACTTTGACGTGCAGAGGCGCCGTGGACTCAGATAGGTTCCTTGTCATAGCGTAATAAGGAGAATGACTGCACCTTGCCGCTTCTTAATGAGCCAAAGAGAGAATTACTGACCTGATATTTATTCCGATGAAGTTGAGCCACGAGAAAATGTAATCGCCCCCGAACGCCATCCCGATGTACGTCACTGATATGTTTTTGAGGCAACCGACCACAGTGGTGGTCAGAGCCGAGTTGTACGCAGTGCACAACGTCACAGAATACATCAGAACGACTCTGAAAAGGCAAGAATGTGATTCCATGGTCAAAGGAATACGATCATGTTTACAGTCAATCGGTGCTTAGAATTACGCAGATTTATTTTGACGGTATGTTTCCACACTAAATAATATGTTCAGAGCAAATCTAAATAGCCTTTTTCTACTTACGAGAAAATCTGCGGTGATTGAAAGGCCTATTTCAATTCCTTTGCATGGTGCAAAGGAACTGAAATAGTAACAGTTTATGCTGTTTTGTAGCCACACTTTGTTTTACTGCCAAAAAGTTAAACTAAAGAAGGCTCACGCCAAAGCAAAAAATCATGCAGAAATCATCTGCAATTATGCTTCTTGCAACTTCTTGAATTGAAATCGGCGTAAAAATCAACGTTTCATTTCAAAATAAAGATTAGAATACATACCCCATCACACTTGACAAGATAAATTGTATAAGAAAGTCTGTGTCTGCCCAATCCGGATACTTCTGAGCGAGTTCCAAATCTCCAGTAATATAGCACAGGATGCAAGCAGGTATAACCATGAACAAACAGTTGTAAAACAAAATCCCATATTTTCCTAAGTCCTGTCAAAAAAGTTTGTGAATCACTTCAGGTTAACAAGCGTCTTGCTATTCAAATGGACTATATCACCATAACAAAAACTACCATCATGGAGCATGGTAACTTCATGAAGTGAATATCAGTATATATATATATGTAAAATTGGATAACCAGATGGTTGTCATACTTGTTTCTGAGCATTCCTACGAATATCAAACTGCAAACCATGTGTAAGCACAATTTACCAAACTTGTGACCTAAGTGTTTACAACAGTTCATACTTACAGTAACATTTAGCTGCTTCTTAATGTAAACATTGTTTGCTGCAGTGAAAACATCATTGGCAAGAATAAGAATGTACCCCACAAGGTCGAATGCTAAGTCGTTGCTGGAAACAAAGTATGATACAAATTTTTACAAGGAGTGAGTACACTTCTACAAAACATAAAAAATATCAATGGTTTATTTGGGTGACACACAAAAACGTGAAAATTGTGATTGAATGTCACTGTTGCTGATGCAGCATGACATTTACAAATATCATTCTGATAGTTATCAAATCAACTTTGTTAGACATGAAAAAATATACTAAAAGCATGTGAAAAAGGAATTGCAGCATCAAATATGAACTTCATAACCGGAGATAAGATAAAAAAGAGTTTCTTCCATCAGGTAAAACAGGTCACATTTCTCTGCATGAATCAGGCAGAAAGTACTGCAACCAATTGTTGTTCAAATTAGGTGGAATAGAAAATTAGCACCTACACAATTTTAAGTGCCATAGCAACCAACCTTGCAGCAATGACTGAACCAGCAGTCATAGATAAAATTGTGATTACAACAATCCTTGGAGGTCTTTTCCTGAAAAATGCAACACACTTAAAAAAGTTGCTGAGCAAGGATGGATGTAATCATGAAAAAACATAATCACCCAAGCTACAAGGCTTTTTTACTGGCCTAATTTGTAATGAAATTACCTGGCTCAGTATGAACAATAACAAGTCATGTGACTGGAGTGGTAATGCAAAATGTTCTCTATCGTCTTAAGCTGAACACAAGCAACAGATATTCCAACTACAGATGAAATGCAAGCAATACTCTTCACTGCAGGAATAAAGTTTACCTTCACATGAACTCCATTAGCACTTATAAGCAATGAGGCAATTCATGTCATCTTGGGTTTGGTAACATAAATTAGCATGCAAAAATCTAGTGATTCTCAGCATTTCCACTTACTTAAAGATAAAAATTTCCAAAATCATTGTTAGTAAAATGCTGAACCTTCTAAGAACAGTAAACATAGGAAGACTTAATTTTTTTGTTCCTCCAAGCCCAAATATCAAGTTTCCTAAGTACAACAAAGGCAATGGAAAGATCTGAAAAACAGGAGCAACGTTGCCATATACATTTTTAAAGTAGTTACTCTTTTAGCTCCTGTAAAAGAATATGATCAAATGTTAATTGCATTATTGCAGGATTGATTTCGACATGCAAAAGCATATCAAATAAAATTTTGAAAAAGAGAAAAAATGTGCTGCAAGAAAAGTTTGACCTAACGATAAATTTTGACTTTTTTTATCTATTAACTTGGGATTCCCTCATGGCATGAGTGTGAAATTTGGTTTGTGGACATTTCACAAATTTTGTAAAAGGCAGAAAAATTTTGACATTCGATTGCCCTAGTTATGAGTAATGAGTAGGGCGAGTTTTTGCAACTTTTTTTTACAGCTTCCAACAGTTTCCTAAATACTCAAAATATATGTAGTTCAATGCTTTGAGCTGTTTCCAGGAATTTTATATTGCAACTTTTTCGATTTTTGCACGCAGCTTTTTACTGCAATTTTTATCAAGTATTGCGCAAAATGTAAAAGTGTAATTAAAAAAAAAAATACTACAAAACTATTTCAGTTTAGTTCTATTCTCTTTGATTGCATGAAGAAGAGCTATATAACGGATTAGCTGCGTCTCAATGTTATCTATGACACAACAGTTGGTTTGCAAGCTAGAAGTTTTACAACCCCAACCAAGTACGACAGTGCCCAAACTCAATTAGAGGTGGAAGTGCGGAAAATCTTGGCTTTTGGCCAAGTCTGCGCAAACGAAAATAGGTTGTGTCAAGTCTTTCACAGTCAAATGTGGGCATAAATGCAACGTACTGCACATAAATGCCACCTTCGTGGAAAATAAATGCAGCTTTCTCATTTTTTTACTGGAACAAAAACTTGCCATAGTAACGAGCAAACACTTTTGACACTGCCTTATATTTAAAACTAATCTTTGATATTTTTACACCCTTTGCATGATTAAGATATCAAAAATCAGGTTGTAATGATAAATGTGTACAGTAACAAAAAAAAACGTAACACATGCACATGCAGTAAAGAAAAAGTGAAATAAAATAACATCGTTGGAAACAAAAAAATGAACAAGAGTGAAACAAGGGGGCAAAGAAAAAAGAGAACGCAGAAAGAAGCAGCAGGCAATGTCAGGAAAAGAAAACAGGAGGTCACTGAAGTTAGAAAAGCACATGGATGTCGAGGACACCACACAGTTCAGGATGCTGGTCATATTGCCTCTGACCACAGCCAATAACAAACATTGGTGCAGCCAGTAGTGCTCTTGGGGATCACCAGTGTGATCAAAGTTTCTTGGCAAGGGTGCCAGGGAAGGGGCAGTTTTCACACTGTAAACACCAGGGGTTTTGATGGCCACTGGTTGCAAAATGTAATTGATGGTGAGTTCTTGGTAGTTGTAAATTCTTGCTATTTCAGCTGCATAGCTAGGCAGGACGACACTGTCCTTATAGTGGCTGGGAGCATAAGTGTCCATGACTGTTGCATCCCAGACCAGACAGCAGCCCCTTTCCCAAAGGAAAATCATGTGTCCATCAGGCCTCCTGCCATCTTCCATAGGGCTGCGAGGCTCAAGGTTGGAAGGGATGGTGATTGTTGATGTGGTTTAGGGATCTAAAAATTATGATGTCAGAATGCCATGGGTGAGGACTGGCATTCATTCTGCAGGAAAGCCCATGAAGTCCCCAACCATTAATATCTTTACAATGTTGTCTGGGTTTACTGTAACCTGTTGTCATTGTGGATAACCTTGGTAGTTTATCAATGTCAGTACTGTTTGCCATTGCTTTGGCCATGCATACCGACTACCAACAATCTTATTGCAATGACATAATTGCTGCATGGTTTTCTAATACCTAGCCATTGCCACTCACTTTTTTTTGGATGTGCTTGCCCAACTTTTTCATGCAGTGAACTTTATTAACTATACACTAGCTGTGTTGAATATCTCTATCAACATTAACAATACACTTCATAAAACAAGCTAAGATTTGTTAAGCTTTTTTGTTCATTTATTTACGATTAAAACTCATTCAAAATAGTAGAAATCTCTCAAACATTTATATATTAATACAATTCTACATACATTCTTACTTTTTTGTATATATCTAAACTCAAGTCGGGGAATG
>JGI24159J19872_10012518_pt1 | contig 11059 bp, 6 predicted proteins | sample Ectturendosymbi4_FD_19872 | JGI IMG/M metagenome (IMG submission 19872)
AGCTGTGACCGTCGGTCACAAAAGATTAAGAAGGCTTAGATCAGTGTGATCTTAAGCAACAAGAACTGCAGCACATACGAAAAAAACACCTGTTATTGAAAATACAAAAATGCACATATCACCTAAAGATAATCTCTAGAAATCAACTCTATTTTATCTTTCAAGCCAAAAGCATCCGATGATTATGTTCCTCCAAATGGGATAAAGGCGCATAAATTTGTATTTATTACGATATTGTTTTTCAAACGACCCCACGGACCTTATCAAATGGAAAAAATGTTTCAATACTCTGATACCATGCTAAATTTCATTTCCTGATGGAAATATCAGTGTTCACACTGAAATGAAATAATCACAGACAGTGATTTACGTTAGGAATGAAAGGCTTATGTAGAAAAAAGGAGATCTAGAAGCATGAGGTTGTTTGACTTACAACGCTTTATGAGGTATCCACAAAAATGTAATAAAACATATGAACAACCCGCAGAATAGGACAAATGCTGACCTGAATGGTACATCATTCAATTTTCTGCACACTGTGTCTAGCCATTGATGTACTGTACCTGTGGCTTGCAATATTTTGAGTTGGCGAAATAGACGTTGCCCAAATTTATTTGAAAGTAACATTATTTATGACTGAACCTCTTAATGAAATTTGTTAATAAAAAGTGAGGGAATTCAAAAGTTGTCGGGTTAATCATGACTTTACAATACAAACTTTTAAATGATTTATAATTTATTTACCCAGGGAAAGACGTTGCACCCAGCCGAATTCAGTTGACTATTCACTANACCCAATCTGCCAGCAATCAGCCAGCATGTATTTGTTTCGTTAGCACGTTACATAACGACTACTGAAATTAGTTTCCTGAGATTTGAAGAGCAACTAATTCAGAACACTCATTTCAGCTGACAGCTTGAAGCCTGTGTTGAGCGTCTGTTTGGCAACAGCAACGACCACTAGTTTTTGTATCCAAATGTAGCTGATGAAACGGTGAACTGCGCTGAAAAAGTAAACATAANGTTGGAAACATTGCACCGAGAAAAGGTTTTCTAAGTTGCAGCCTCATCACCNTTTGAAGCGTTTCCAACAGTGTGACACTATCTACGCCGGTAAAGCTAAGATAAATGCATGTCAAGTATAAATTGCAGCAACTACATGGGCAATTTTCAAGAAAACAAGGGGCCTCAAGTGTTAGAATAGTTCGCAACCTGATAGAAAAATGCATATAATATTTAATGAAAAATAACCAGCTTCCAGAGCAGCGTGATTAAATGATTGTGTAGAGCTTGATCTGATTTAGACTAGTTCTTTCTGAAGATACTTTGTATTGAAAGCCATCATTTTGCGATGCACTGGGTCCTGTTCATGATCATCTCACTTCAAGCATTTACTTCAAAAAAAGTTCTCGACGCGCCATGATTGAGGTTGTAAGAAACTTTAGAAAATATCTATGATATTCAAAATGAAAGACTTTTGGTTGCCCTAGTAATAACATTGTTGCTGGAACGTTCATTCATTTCTGTGCAAGTTGCTTCCAAATCAATGGCGCTTTTTCAAAGGTAGCATCTTTCTGAGTAATTTCCCTTGAAATGACCTGGACTGAGAACTGATCGCTGAAAATATCAGCTCTGGTCCACTGGTGGAAAAACGAAAAATTGTTATCTACCAATGCACGATAATGTTGTAAACCAACAGGTGCAACGAGAAAGCAGATTGTGGTCATGAAACGNCAGATCGTATTTATCGGCTTGTAAAATTTGGAAACTAGCAGCTTGCAAGTTAAGCAAAAAAGAATATTTTTCTGTTTCTNTATGCCTGCCAAAGCTTTCATTTCCCGTTCATTTGCACTGACAAACAACGCAATGGTACGAATTAATATCATGGAAGCAACGGGAGTGTCCTGACCTAGATGTTACGAAAGATATACAAAAGACGAAAGGTTGCAAAACTTGAAATTTAATCAGAATGGGCAAAAATATGCTTATGCGCTTTCGCTGGTTTCACATCTGCAATTTAGTCAAAATTTATTACGAAGATTAGAAAAATTCCAAAAATTATTGATGCGATTTGCAATAAAACTGTTTGATATATTTAAGGCCTAAAAAGCTGTTTTATTCAACAGGAGCCAATGCAATCCATTTCGTGTAGCTTCTTCTCCCGTGGTTGAGGAAGCAGGCGGAAGACTTTCACAATAATTAGACGTTTCTTGCGATTCGCCTGTGACGGCTTCAAGTGCGCCTGCAACATGAAAGTATCAAAAAATCCCCTCATTGGTTTCAATTTCCTTGAAATGTTCTCGTTAGATCTGCCTTAAAACTTTGTGCTGTAACCTGTTGCTGACGGTGATTGGTTGATCCATTCAGCATTTCGCGCAGCGCTTTGCCGGGTTTAATGGTTTTGGGTTTGATACAGTTACTTCTGCAGAGGCGTGTAGTCAGATATTTTGTTTGGGGGCGCAAACAACCACCAAGTCTCAACATGTGAATATTTAATGCCCTTGTTTTTAAAGCATCATCAATAAAATGTGCTTTTTTCTGAGCAATTATGTTCAGATTTAAGCTGGCAAATGCAAGTCTTTCTTCATTGAATTGACAAGTTTTGAAAGTTTGTTTTTTGTAAAGTTCCAAGTTTCTGCTTTGGATTAGCCACCATTTTCTCGTAAAACATTCTTGCGAGAGCGCTTTTGAAAATCTCACTGCTGTAGTGCAAGATCTGCAATATGCCTTTTGCAGCCAATATTACAGTTGACAAAGAAGTCATCGTGGCCGCCATTATGATTGTGTTTTTTTATTTACACACCTGCTGATGCAGGCACGTAGCCAGGAATTTTGATAGGGGGGGGGCAAACAACAGCCATGTCTCAACATTTGATTATTTAATGCCCCTTGTTTTCGAAGCATCATCCATGAAATGTGCATTTTTCTGGCGCTTGTTTTTGAATAATATGTTCAGTCAATTTTTTCATAATAATTTACTGATGTAGGAGGCGGGGGTGCAAGGGGTGCAAACGCACCTCCAAAATTTTTGATTTGGTGAAAATCTGGGCAAAATCTGAGGAAATGTGTGTAAAATATGTGTTAACCTTCGCAAAATTGCTGTACGTGCTTTGATTTTACAAAAATGGCACCCAAAAAATTATTTTTTTTGGAAATCATGCATTAATTTAGTTATTTTCGGGCAATTGAAGGGAAATTTGGAGAAGTTTTGGTGAAATTTGTGCAAAAATGGTGCTTAACTGCCTCGATTTGAAAAAAATGCGCCCAGTGAAATGCAGTCGTTTTTTATGGAGGTCATTTTCTTGGGATTCTTTTTCGGGCACATTTGCAGAAATTTGGGCTAAAATCCTTCGCACCCCCAAAAATTTGCCTGCCCCTACACCTAGTTTCAGTTACATGCGCTTTATCGATGAAACAGACATCGATTGCAAGCTATCAGTCGGTAAAGGCAGTGTCAATGTACTCAACACTTCCAAAATGAAAAACGTCTTCCTACTTAGATTTTGCTGCTGAGACTACCCGCTGCAGGGGAAAGATTTCACGTTTACAGTAGGATAGGCTGGCAACTAACATTAAATGAAAGTTGTAACACTGCACTGGTCGGATTGTGATTACTTGGCCCAGGCTTTTTTTCGCCGGAAAGTTAATATGAAATCATTGACGAAAACGGTAACGCTCAACATGATTGTGATTAAACCGTTGCAATGCAGTTTTAATCGTAACAAATAAACATCCAGAAATAATGTTGTTGTTGCCAAACAGTGTCTATGGCAGAGGTCTCAAACACCCAGTCCGCGAGAGCATTTTGTGCGGCCCGCGATGCTTTTTGGTAATTTTGAGATGATTAACATTTAGGTTATTTAGTTTATTCATCGGTGTTTAAAAGTGCTAGGCTAGCGAGTCAACAAGTTCATTTGAAACGAACGTAGAAAGGGCTAGAAATAACTTCCCTATAACTTACAATACCATTCGCCGTACAAAATACGTGAAAGCTGTTTCTAGTAAGGCTCAGGTACCGCCTTTGTTGCATAATGCGACCCTAGGGGCTGGGGTAGCCACAATGCGGCCCTGATTTTCTGAAAGTGCTCGTTTCGCCCTCGGAGAAATTTGAGTTTGAGATCGCTGGTGTATGGCTTATTTGCGCAATAAAAAAGACTTTGGAACTGGATTTCTTCTCAACCGAAGTTTGAGTTTCAAGGGGTATCTAAGACGTGCATCACCGCTATTAGTTTTGAAACAGTACAAAAAATATACGATTTACATTTAAGGCTACGGTTTATGCGGTAGACAAGAGTAAGATGCACAGCATTTGTAGCACGCCAGAGTTAACAGAGAGGTAGAAATTTTTGCGATGGGTTTGAAATATGTTTGCATCACTACTAGGGAGATTCAGCAAACTGGTGCATCAGAAACAGCTGGGAAAAGTGGTGACTCCTTGTTTCACTTTGGTTAGTGGTTACAAGCAGTTAGATACAAGATCGTATTTCATTATCACTAACTTCCACACGGAGCTTAAACCTTAGGAAAATATCAGCCATGACATGAATTCTCCAACATTTACACCATACACTGCCNTGGGCGTCGGGAGGGGAGGGGTAGAAGGGGTCCTTGGCCCCTCCCTGTTTTTNAAATTTGACATTTTCATATTATATTTTTGAAATTTGACATTTTCATATTATATTTTTTTTAGCAAAAAAGGTTGTTTACTTAGTTTCGAGTGGAAANAATGAAATTTCACCATTTTTGCCCACCTTACGAAAATCCTTGGCTTCACCTGGAAAATTCTATTATTGCCCCCCCTGGTACACAACGTTTGCTTAATCATGGACAATTGTTGAACCACAGTGCTTTGATCAGGTTCGACTAAATTATGCAATAGGTTACGCAAGCATTTTCGGTGATTTGCGCTGAAATACTTCTTTGGCTTAGACATCAAAAGCTTGATTGATCTGAAATCTTTCGGAATTGGGGGGGCAATTGCCCCCCTGGCTACGCGCCTGCGCTGATGTATACCAAACCACGTTCAAGTGAAGCCGAGTAGCGACTTTGCTTTAAGACAACTCCCGAACTTGGTCTACAATACTTGCGCGCATATGAGACGTGCATCTTATTCAACNNTTGAACGACTGGTTGACGTATGCAGCTGAAAACGTAAAGGNTAGAGGCGCTCAACGCGTTTGAAAAATGTTTGGGTTTTATATACGCTATGAAATGCGAAAGTTACACATGTNCTCTAAAGAAACTTGAATGCGTTTGACGTTTGACCAACTCAGTCTGCACAAAATGTGAAAATGGTCGTGGTTTTGTGAAAACNAAGTCACAATCGATTATNATCGCGGCTTTGCAGTGAAGTTAAGAAATACTTGTCGCCGCAGCCACAGCGGTTGTTTAGTTAATCTAGCCCAGTGGTTCCCAAAGTACGGGTCGAAACCCAAACAAGCGCCGCGAAGGGTCAAAAAATGGGTCGCACACAGGGGATCCAAACCGGGTTTGTGTGTTTTCAAAGTTACCACTGCTTGTCTGTGTGTAGCTTAGGTAGTGTTTCCAACACGGGTTTTCCCAAACCCGAAACCCGTTTTTTTCGGCTATTTTCTACAATTCGAAACCCGTTTTTTTTTCAACCACCAAACCCGGATATTTTTAAAAACATGGAATTGCTGTTGCATTCAAATATTAGTAATTCTGGTAACACTGAAGTTGCAGATTGGCGCGTGTGACGGCCATCTTAGCACATTTGAACTTTCAACTATTACCATGAGGCATGAGGTGCGGGTTTTGCTCGCTGACCACCGCACGTTCGTTGTTGGTCCGTTTATATTTCATTCAGTTGACCTATTTAGACGGATCGTGACGTCATTTTGCACACAATAGGTGTCTATGCGAACTTTAGTCTTTTCGCTAACCCAATTAAATAACTACGACGTGAGGTAGTTCTTCAAAGGTGTGCCGTAGTTTCGTAGTTACCAGTTAGTTCATTTATAAGCTGCTATGTGTTAGTTCACATACAAGCTGTGGTTCTATGCAACATCAAACACGTTCCTACAACTTTTATACCAAATATCTGACTTTCCATTACAAGCGACTTAACTAGATCTTTAATCATACACATTCAGTTTAAAGACGTTAGTAATCGAAGAAAATCAAAAGCTTCGAGCTATTTCATATACAATAAGGTTCATCAAACACCAAGTGCAATTTGTGCTCCGTTATACAAAAGGAGGAGTTTCAAGCACTGAAAGTTTGATCAACGATTTGAAATCAAAGCACAGAATCCATGTAATCCTTGAGAGTGAAGACCACAAAACCATTCTGGCGCATGAAGGGTTCCGATCACAAATTGTGATAAAGGAAATGGGTCTTTTTGAGGCTACAAAGAAGAGGTTAAATAACCTTGAAAATTTGTGCCATGCCTTAATTACAATCAAGCCCCCATCAGTGGAACCAGAGAGGGCTTTTCAGCCACTGGACTATTTGTCGCAAAACTCAGAAACAGACTGAATGATGAAAGTGTGCTTTGATTGTCATGCGTTAGTATTATAAACATCATCGAAAAACTGTGCTTAGCGTAATTAACAATTCGTTAATAAATTGCGCAGGGACCAACACAGTAGTAATTACACAATGATATTGATTTTTTTGTCGGTCAAAATCGCATTAATTTCAAAACTCGAAAAACGGGTTTTCCCGTTTTTTCTCAGCTACCCGAAACCCGGGTTTTAAAATTTTGTCCCTTATTGGAAACACTAAGCTTAGGTACTAGAGAAAAGGGTAGATTGCTGACATTAAGAACGAGCTAAGTAACTTACTGCCAAAATCACTCATAAAATCATTATAATTTTCATACGTTGTTTGAAGCTTGAGTCGTTGTTTGAGGCGTTTTCACCAAACTCAGATTTGGGTTGTGCTCAAAAAAGTTTGAGAACCCTGATTTAGCCATTCTAGCGTAAGCGGTTGAAGTCTTTTTTAAATCCATGAGTGTTAAATATCAAAATCACATCGATTGGTAAACAACTTCAAGTTTTTTCATTTTAGTTACATGCGCTTTATGGATAAAACAGATTGCAAGCTATCTGTAAGTAATGACATTGTCAATGCACTCAGTACTTACAAAATAAAAAGCATCTTTCTAAGGTAGATTTTGCTGCTGAGTCTTCCCATTACAGTTGAATGATTTCAAATTTACTACAGGATAGGGTGGCAATCAACATCAGGTGGAAGTTGATTCTTGATTCTATTTGAAGAAGAGCTGATGATGCCTACTTTGTAGGCGAAACGTATAGGCCTACTCTGTAAGATCTTAGTGTCTGATTCTGTGCTGAGAAAGGATTCTTTCCTTAGACAGTGTTCAGATGGAAGTTGTAACACTTTTAGACTATGCACAGGTTGGACTCTGATTACTTGACAAAACTGCTTTTTGACTCGCCGGTAATGTAATGTGTAATACAGGCTCCACACAATTGTGGTTGAACCGTCACACCGCTGTACATGTTTAATCATAATAAATAAATATCTAAAATAATTCTATTGTTGCTAATCGGTGTCTATGGCCCCTCCCTAGATTTTAAAAGTTGACATTTTCCTATTAGATATTTAGCAAAAAAGGTTGTTTTCTGAGTTTCGAGTGGGAAAAATTGAATTTAACCAACCATTTTTGACCTCCCCTACAAAATCTTTGGCTTCCCCTGGAAAAGTCCAGTACTGCCCCACCCCTGGAAAAAAATCCTTCCGAAACGATTTACACAACGTTTAATTAATTATGGACAATTTCTAAACCACACAGCTTTGATTAGTTCGACTAAAGGCTGAAGAAGGAAAGGTTCCTTAAGCAGTTTCGTTTATTTGCACTAGAGTATTTCTTTGGCTTACACATGAAAAGCTTGATTAACCTGAACAGTTTTGGTGCAACTTTCGGAATTGAGGGGGAAATTGTCCCCATCGCCCCCCCTCTGTCTACGCACTTGCTTCTGCAAACCTTATGTGTCATCATTCGCCTATGAAACACTTTAGAGTGTGTTTTTACCGCCTAGGAAATTTTATTGAAAACCATTTTTATGATTTCAATAATCATGGTATTTGAAAGTGGAGAATTTGTCAGTTTTTACTTTACTAATTACGTAAAGTGTCAGACAATATGTTGACGCTAGCAACGTGGTCAAAACTATCACGAACATAACAACAGGTGTTGGGTAGGCTCCAAGCAGTGGTGTTAAAATACTTCACCTGGACCAGCCTATATTCTGTGTAAGCAAATTTTTGCGTCATCCACGCCTTGCTGTGCAATATCGTGTACGCTTTCCGGATGGAGCAAACTCTTTTGCTCATCGCTTTTAACACTTTAACTGGTTCACTGATTTTACCACTCGCCATAAAATTTATGGCGATTTTATCAGGAAATTCATGAAACGTTTTGAAATTTTTGTTGATTTCTTCAGGAATGCATAAGCGATTACATGAACAGGGTTGCCAAACTTTTCTCACAAGGCGCTGAATAAGCTATAAAATGCGCTGGATACATTTTATCACATTGCAAAGACTACATTGTATTGAGTTGGATCACCAGATCTCTGTATTTGGATCCAGAAACGTGTTTTGCTGTGTGGAGCTTGATAACAAGCGATATTTTCGAGGAGCACCACTGACTTTCAGAAGAAAATTCCACCAGTTGCTCTCATGAATCCTGCACTGACACTTACACGAAGAAAATTTGCAGCAGTTTAGCTCGTTTCAGTCTCCGCTACCCAAAAGATTTATGCGGTGTTCATTCCGCAGTTTCAAAATATACTACGCTGTTTCAACGAACATAAGACGCCTTCAAACCAGGCCCATAGCCTTGGGGGGCATTAGGCGGCAATAGCCCGAATTGTTTTGTGTCCCCCCAAAGCTTGTTGTGTCCAGAAAAATTTGTTTCAAACTTTCAAAAAACACAAAACTCTTCCCACCTAAAAAGTTTTTTTCCCACCAATCCTTAAAACCTGGCTACGGGCCTGCTCTAAAAGAAATTTTGTTTGAGGTGTTTTATTTCCAAACACAAACAAATAATCGCAAAACCGCTGTACCATCTGCAGTGTAACTTTCCCCAAAAGCAGCCTTCCGATTGAATTCACAAAAGGTACATTGCAACTCATGCATCTGTCCACAGCCAGTATTATAACAATGGCATTGTGAAAATATATTTTTGCCCCCAACAATGCGATATATCCAAAACATTGAACGATCATTGTATAATCATACGAGAGAATTGTTCTGTTGCTCATTTTGTCTTTTTGAATAGAAGTAGGAGTGAAAAAGCTATATTGGCAATTTTCAAGTTTTTGCGTTTATTTGTTGCTCAACATGCTTTTCAAAATTGCAAGGGAAAACCATTAGATTTGGTGCTGAAGATATTAAAAACGCTAAAACAGCACATACGCATTTTTTCAAAAAGAAGCACTGGTCTTGGTGACAAAGCTTTAAATCTAGCGCGTTTCGCGCTAAATTGGCAAGTCTGCACGCGGTCATTGGATAAAATTTTGATCTCAAAAAATTATGTGGTTTGCCATAAACGTTCTCTTTTTCAAGTTTTATAATTTTCGGTTTACGAAAGCTTTTTCTAGTTGGTTGGGGTCTATCACGCACATTGCATTATAATCTTTATGTTTAAGTTACTAAGCACGAAACGACCTAACGTTTACGTGCAGTTGTTATCATCTTCAACAAGATCAGATTAAAAAGTGTTCAACTGTGCTTTACTGCTTGTATCTACGGCAAAAGGAGACATTACTGTGAAAAAATTATTTAATTCAACAATACTGTAAAAGAGATGCTGAACGAAAAACTCTTTTTCAGTCATCCAGGAACTGATGAATGTGCTGTGAACAACCTAAGGACAAAAGTTAAAAAAATTACTGTGATAGGCTTTTCAAATACTTGTTTTGCAAAACAAATGATGCTAAATGTGTCTGTTTGAGGACGATGAAGTACGTTTGTTAGATCTATGTAAGTATCTTTCAAATACGAAAGTTCTGTCACCGATGCAGTGGCAATGACCAAACTTGAGAGACGAAAAATATGCTGACGAAAATATCCTCTACCCAAAGTCATGGATACGATAGAATGATGAGCATTTGCAAAACAGCGACAGACACCGTCTGGATTACTTTTTTTTCTTTTTCGCGGTGAATTAAAAAAGTAAGCCTACGAAAGAAGAAGAGAGCCAGCTACCAGTATAAATAGCCAGCACGCTTGTCTATAGGTCAAGCGAGGAAGCGGCAGCCGGTTTACAGCTTGAACCTGAATTTCAAAGCAAAGCCGGTCCCTCACGTCGGTCTGTTTCAAAATCAAGAACAGGGGCAAAGTTTCAACGTTTATGTGGCAGTGATGCTTTCCAGAGCTGGAAGTTTTTGACATATTTTAATTTTACCGGAAGGTAAGCTCAAGAAATAAACGTTCCTTCATACGAAAGATGTGTGCCACTACGAGCGCAGAGCGCAAGGAGAGAATCAAATTCGTAACAGAGGGAAAAGCCCGCGGTATTTTAGAAGTGCACTTTTCAACAATTCGTAGTGAGTTGGACACTGGTTTCATTACCGTGCTTTAGGTTGTTCTAAATGATGCAAGTTTGACCATCAATTGACAGGAATCGATGGAATAGCCTGACCTAATCATTAAAGAAATTTGCACAGTCAGCGAATTGCACGGCTGATTGCGTTCTGCTTGCCCATGCCGAGTAGAACACGTGAGATAAAATACTTAGCGATGTGACCCTGGCAAATGACAAGCTATACATTTGTGCAATTCATGGGCGCAATTTTGTTGTAAAATATGAGGGGGCAGCTTGGTGTGAAAACAATGCATTACAAAACCTAAAGAGAAAAATGTGGGGGACATGGCATATTATCAGTGGTGTAGGAGGCGGGGGTGCAGGAGGTGCAAGCGCACCCCCAAGAGTTTTGATGTGTTGAAAATCCGGGCAAAATCTCTGAAAATCCGGGCAAAATCTCTGAAAATTTGGGCAAAATCTCTGAAAATTTTGGCAAAATCCCTGAAAATCCAAACAAAATCCTTAAATATCTTGGCGAAA
>JGI24159J19872_10012519_pt1 | contig 11059 bp, 5 predicted proteins | sample Ectturendosymbi4_FD_19872 | JGI IMG/M metagenome (IMG submission 19872)
ACCCGATTCGGGTCCCTAGAATTTCAAATCGGGTCCCTAGAATCAGAGAAAATTATCATCGAGTCCCTAAAATCAGAGAAAATCGGGTCCCTAGAATTAGAGAAATCGGGTCCCCACAGATCCATACCGGGTACCTAACATTTACCTTAAAAAACTGGGTTAGAGCATAATTAATACTGAGCAGGCAGTATATGCTGAATGACTATTAAGATGTAATAATAAGGAAAATGTGTGGGTAAAAATTGGGAACCCCTGACTTAAGCCGGTATCGTGATTAAAGAAAATCCAAAAACAGGTTCTTGCGAACCGGTCGAATCCCATCACTGGATTCGGAACCTTACACAGGTGGCAAGCCTAGGTTATTAACTTGCACGGCCCTGGTTGAAAGTGTGGTGAAAATTCGATCTGTTTCCTTCGTTTAATGTTGAAGCCCAAAAGCGTCGACACACGCAGAAAAACTGCACGAATTTATCTCAGCTTTGTACTCTACAAAAGAGACCGCAACTTTTCAAGCCAAATGTGAAGAAACCAAAGTTACACCGTGCTGGTTGGGAAACATGTTTTGCAAAATAAACAACTCAAGCCCTTAAAAAAACTGTCGGTGCTCATCGCAAAAGGTTGTGACGAGATTTTGATTACAAAGATGTTGTTGCAAAAACACCCGTTGCCTGTTTCGCTCTCCTTTGCATACGATTTTCGTTCGCAAAACTTTCAGGAAATGGAGCAAAATCAGATCAATCCGCGTTTATAAGTAGCTCTGTATCGGATTAGAATGGCATGTCGCTNATGCCTGCACAGTGTTGCCACGTTTGATGTTCTAACATCAGATCTGATGTTTTGAGATAACTTTCTGATGTCTGATGTTATGGNAACAAATCTGATGTTTACTGAGCAGTTGTTTTTTTCCCAAATTTTCCACACTTTTAGGGTGAAAATGAGTTAGATTCATGATTTTTAAGTTTCTTTCACCAATTTGTCACCCTCGTGTGTCAGGTAATCGTTCCAAACTGAAGCTCTCTTCATTAGCGTTGCGAATGCCATGTACGTTATGCACAAATAACCGACTTTTCCATTTAATGACGACACTTCTCTCTGTTTCGGATTCAGCGTGGCTTATAGCACTTTGTTAGTTATTGGTAATAGAAGCATTTAGCTTATATTAAGCTGTATTGTAAAAATCTGTTGTTAACTGATGTTGAAAAAAGCAACAATCTGATGTTATCGCGACTGACCCCAGTGCCAACACTGCCTGCACAGTTTCCACAAAGCCTCTTCTTACATCAAACTGTGTGTGTTACATCACACTGTGTGTACAAGCCTCTTATCCTTAGAGTTAGTAAAATACCGGAACTTGATAGCAGTCGTCAAACACGAAGATACAGACGTTCTGCAATAAGTTCACGATAGGCAATAAACTCTTATAGCCCCCTGGTGGTGATACTCATGATTTGTCGCAGGTCTTCGCAGACAGTGGTGTAGGGGAGCAAGGGGTGAAAGCGCATCCCAAAAAGTTTTGATTTGTCGACAATCCGGGCAAAATCTCTGAAAACCCGGGCAAAATCCCGCAAAATTTGGCACTGATGTTTCGACGCTTTCGCTTTATTTGTTTGATGAATGAGAATGATTGACGAAAAACGTCTGAATTTGACTTTCCAAAAGAAAGAAAACACGAAGATCTTTTTGGAGGTCGCGCAAAAAAACATAGCAAATATTTTGTGTGACCTCCAAAAACAAAGGCCTTGATCAGTTTTGTGAAAGTTTCCCCACAAACATTTTTCGAGCAAGTTTGCGGAAATTCGCGCAAAAACCTTTGCATCTCCAAAAATGTACCTGCTCCTACGCCTATTGTCGCAGAAGACTTGCTAAAAACTCTGCTTATTTTCAACACTTTCCTGTGTTTCTGGAAAAATTTCTACTTTTAGGCTTTAAGATTGCTCCAAATTATTCACAAATGCCATCTGAGTTTTAAGCATAAAAGTTTTGTAATCAATTAAACTTTTGTTTAGAAAATATTTCAAGTGATTCTTGGCCAACAAGGCAAATGGTTATAATTTTGATGCTGTCAGTTTAAATTCAAATAACATAACGATTTTGCAAATCAAACCCATTTCCAAAATCTTGCGATTACGTTGAATGAACAAATGTCTTAAATATTTATCCTTTCGATCCAAAAGTTTGTATAACGGCGTTCAGTGCTGCATTGTACCAAAGATATTAAGGACATATTCCGAAAGTTTCAGTCGCGACGCTGCTAACACAGTTTACCGTTTCGCGGGCGTCCGAATCGACGGAGTCAACGTGCGTTTTGCGCATTGAGCAGCGTTTGTTTTCACCGTCGGTATTAGTCGCGTGNTAGCAATAACAATTTTGACGGTAATTTGCAACTAAGGTTGCCAGACGTCCATGAGCGCCAAGAANTGTCCTTGGATTTGCTATNAAAACTCGTTATGTCCTTGATTCTTGAAAAACATCTTNTTGTCCNTGAATATTTTCCGGCGTCCTTGAAAATTCTTGAATATAGGTTTAAATTGTTCATTTTTCAACNATNGATTACATTGAACATTCAAGAATCGAGACTAAACAATGCGAATGAACAGAAAANCGTGTANCTTTTTTCCATTTAAGCAGTTGTGTAGTAAAAGNAAAATAATCAAGAACGGTTGTGTCACCATATTCATAATTGTTTTGTTTAGTTTTCAATTTCGTACNTGGTTAGCTGCAGCCTGACTTGCCTATACCTCAAACNTTGCTGAAAGGGTTAAAANAGCCATGGGCGTTTTTGTAAAANNTTTTCCANGGGAGNGGGCAACGTCATCATATTACTCAGAAAGTAAACATTTTTCCAGGGGAGAGGGCAACGTCATCATATTACGTATATTTTTCAGGTTGCTGACGTTGCAATACAAATAGACGTTCACAAAACGCTTTGCTGTTTCTACACCACAACGAAAATGCACCATGAAACCACTTTGGAAAAATCCCTAGTGGTCCCCCCTTGGAAAAAATCCTTCCGACGCCCATGAACTCCACACAACTGAGTCTGAAATGGACTTGAACTATCAACAACTACGTTTGCGGTTCTCTCATTAGTCTATGCTGGTTGAACAGAACTCACTTCTGAAAACTTTTGTTCGCATGGTTTTCCACACCTCGGCTATCAGAAATGCTTTTTCTTTTCATGAACTGTCTAATATCCATTTTTGCGAGCACTTTCTACAAATAAGTGATATTTTAAGACAATCAACGACCAGATCAGCATAGCGGTGAAAAAGCAAGAAGTTAGACACTCTCGCAAAACTGTTTCAAACAGTGAGAAGTATGGTATAGACCTGTATCTTAACACGACTATCGGACAACATTAGAACTTAACAAAGTTCTAAATTAGAATAACACATTCAGGCGGAAAAAACTGAGCAGGTGAATTATCAAAACTCGCCACAGCAAGTATAGCCTTGCGCTTTGTACTCGCTGAGAAGTCAGAACTAAGCCTTAACGAAAAAGACGTATTCCGACGTAGTTTAAGCTCTTCACTCAGGCACATTGGTCACAATCTCACACTGTAATGGATTTTTCAAACTTGTGGAAGCATTGCAACAGATTCACCCCTGCTGCTGTTCACACGGTATGAAACGTAGGCCTAGGTCTTACCGTTGTCAGTAGTCACAGTCTCGCTGTATCACCTGCCAAAGATGTCTGAGGTCAACGGTCACATGCGGAAATACGCGATGACTATCGAACTTGAAGTGAACCTTTGAGATTCGTTGCCATGTTATTGTTAACGCAACAAAGGGCACCAGTAGAACAAAACGCTCGCAAGTTAGGCAACGTGACTCTGCAGACGAAGGTGTGGTCATGAGTGAACTGCAAGCTCATCACTGCATCACATCAGAATAGTGAAGCTGGCTCTTGTGTAGTGTGAGTGCCAAACTGGAAATAAAGTGTTTTTGCAAGAATTAAATCAATTAATCGGAATCAAGATGCCGACTTCAGATTTTCCAAAAATTTTTGTTTCTTAGTCCCAATTCCTAGGGCGGGGAAATGCTCGTTTCTCCCCCCTGCGGACGCCAAGGAAAGTAGCTCATGGTATCTCGTTGACAAACAAAATGTCCTTGAAAAAATTTCAAGTGATCTGGCAACCCTATTTGCAACCTAGTTTCTCAGCAATACATCGTCATCATCGTTCAATTGCATTTTGAAGTATCTGACAGGGTTGGTAGACACTTCATCAGCGCAGTGATCAGGCGAACTTTCATAAACGGCCAAAACTTCGTCGGTCAGGCCAAATGCGGTTATTGTTTATTAACAAATGTTTTCGTTAACACAACTTGGCAAGCCAACACTGCCTGACTGACCAAAATTTAAAAAGGCCAAGCTCCCAACCCTGGTATATGATGCACACAGCAACAATAACCTGCTCTTCAAAAAAGCAAAGTGAATGTCCAACTTGCGACAACATAAAAAAGAAAACTACACAAAAAAGTGAAAAATTTGAGGTCTTGGCAAATTGTTCAACTACTTCAACTTGTTTCTCAGCACCATTTTCCTGAGGTTATCCTCGACCAATTTAAATTTTTTTAAACAAATGGACTTCAAGTCTTTTTGGAGATTTTAGCAGCAGTCTGGATCTAGTATTCCTCATTTTGTTATAACTAGTTATAACTTCACGCAAGCAATCACTGCGACGAGCTATGTCCAAACATCCTGTGATTTGTCAATAATGGGACATGGTCAGGGCCTACGACAAGGGAGTACAAGAGGTACATCGTACCCGAGCCCAGCAAGTACTGGGACTCGGTGGGATGAAAGTACGCACCCTAAGGNTTTTTGTAATCAAGCTGAAAATTACTTGTGTAAGCCAGTTGCCAGTATAATAATTAAAGCTTAGAATGGTAGCTGTTATATCTATATTCTGATTACTATCGAAATGAGCCATACAAGTTTCGACAATCGCATCAGAAGCTAAGGGTCCCGGTATCGGTCTTCGTACCACCTGAGAAAATTTCTCTCAAAACCCTGTGCATGGTTAACGCTCACCACGCAGAGTGGTGAGTGAAACCGACTGAGCAATAACTGAGCAGTAGGGGTAGGCACCACAAAAAGGCTGCACAATCATTGGAGGTCCGGACGTAGAAGTAAGCAAGGCCTCTCTTTCCAGGAGGCCTTGAATCAGGTCTTTGGTCACGTGAAATCGCGTTCCGCAAAGTTTTTTTAATATTTGGCATGTGGAGACACTTTTTTGGAGTGTTGTCCATAAGGGCGTAACGAGCTTAGATGGCGGCCGCAACAAAAACAAGTTTGACGCTCCCATGTTTGAACCTGAGATCTTTCGGAAGCAGATGTACCGTACTGAAGGAAGTACTTGCGAAATAGTTGGGACTTTTCGGTGCCCCCATAGCGGGGGCCCAACCAGCTCTCCATTTCGGGGAGGGGCAATTTTCATGAACTTTTATTCGATGACGTCATCGCGCATATTTAACCGTGGTACAACTTTTTCGCAAACGGTCACAGATATATTCTCTTTGCAACATTTCCAAAAATGAGAACTTATTAGTTTGAATCAGGCATGTAACTAGGGGGGCGAAGCCCCCACTAAAATTTTTTTCGCCCCTTTGGTATTGGACATAGTTAAAAAATTTGGACCCCTACTAGAACAATCTTCGTCCCCTCTGGTGTCCCAAGCTGGTTACAGGCCTGCTTTTAATCAAAATGCAGACCGAACGATCAGGACAGAGTAAAAATTAGTAGCCTAATTCAAACACCTGGTTCTGCATTCAACTAGTGCAGTCATGGCTTTATTGTGTCAGATGCACAAGCTATTAGTAAACCTGCCTAACATTTTGTCTTGTTTTAGCAGTTTCATCAAATCTTTTATCAAGATTTTTGAAACTTCAGTTGAATATATTTGCTGTGAGATAATTTCTGCAGACGATACTGCGAGTGGTGAAGCTATCAGATACAAGAGACTATTGTCAGGATATACTGTATTTAATCAATGATGCTATTGTGGATACGAGACTTCGTCTGCCAATTGAAATACTCTTGAAAGGAATGCAGCAGGATTCCTGCCGCAGGAATGCAACTAACTTTATTACGAATGGTTGGGCAAGGCTCGCCGCCAGATGTGGGTGGGCCTAGCCACTTTTGCTAGGACTACTTAAACAACACCTAATAACTTTGAGACTCTTGTGCATTTCGAATTTCCCTTGCAACGTTAGAGCTTGGCTGTGAAACCCCGACGGTTAGGCACTGAACACAAAATGCAAAAATGCTTAAATACTGTACTAGCCTACAGTAACCACAGGCAAACATAAAGCTAACACAATATGAGCATACGAGTAGGCTATGCTGTTTCTGCCACTAGGCATAGTCTACTGGGTACAAATTTTGCTCCACTGGTGTGATAGCAATGCAGGATATATCGTTGACGTTTCGAGAGTGCATGCAAACTCTCTTCCTCAGAAGATGGCAAGAAACAAAATCAAGGCATAGGCCTACACACACGCTGCGTTTCTGAAAATTTTCAGAGTGGTACACGAAAGAATGGATAAAAAATGCCTTAGAAATAGACTACCAGCATTTTAAACGATCCCCCAATTCCAGCATATTTGTGGTTAAATACCAATCATTTGTGAAATTTTCGATCAGATGCCCTGTCTCAAGATATATCNTGNAAGGAGATAAGTAACCAGTAAAACAAAGCAAAATTCAAGTAAAAATTTTCTTAAAAATGGTTAGAATACAAAATTTCAACTTTATTATTTGAATGTTTCTGCAAATGTCAAAATTGCTATGCAACGTTTTGAAAATTTCGGGGGGACTAATGCCCCCAACCCCCTGGTTGCGCGCCTGCCCCATAATGATTCGGCGCCCAGGGATTGTACCCCCTTGCCCCCTCGTTACGCCCCTGAGTGCTGCATGATGATCTTCTGGAAAATGTTGGGACGGAAAATTATTAATTCCTGCAGACGTGTTGTGCATAAAAGCAGCTCATGTTTCTGGAGCCGAAGCTTAGGCTTGGCATATCACTCAGGATTTAGGGCAGCCTAAGCCCAACTCAGACGAGCTGTTAAAAACAGTTTTAGATACCCTCATTGTGGAACACTTGGAGCATGTGAAAAAGTCTGCCTGGTTTGCGAAAAGGTAGGATATTACTTCCAGATGACCTTGTCGTTGGATTCTTGCTGTCTGAATCCCAAGGTGCTCTGGAGCGCCACCTGTTGGAAGATTCCACGGTGGAATTATTTAATTTTCTATGCAGCAGGTACTGGGTAACCAAAATCGTAGCCAGGATTCTACACGTACAAATATACTGTATGTTCAGTGACCACAGCTGCGGGTATCAGCTCTGAATATGGTGGGACTGACAGCTCAGGTCTGTGGCATCCGGACAATATCAACTCAGATAGCAATGCTTAGGTTTGCACAAACTATTTCTTGACATTCTATGTGGTTAGCGTGGCAGGTTTGGTATTTGCTGACTTACTAATAGAAGCAACTAATTTATGGTAGTTTGTCACTTTCGGCTCTCTTTTTAATCTTAAGCTACTATGAAGTCGATATTACCAACAACTGCCAAACAGAAAATAACCACTTGGATTGGATTTGGAGAACTCCTTTTTAAAGCAGGAGCAAAATATGGAAATAAATGTGGTCAAGTAATGGCTCACACGTCTGCAAGAATGCATCACTCTGATCGATGTCAGATCTATTTGATTATGCCTGACACTTCGAGTGGTAACATAGTTGCGACATTTCGCGAAAATCGTGCTACTTTGCAACCAGGCTTGAGGAAAACCTAAAAACCCCATGCACCAAAACCAGTAGCGCAGCCAGGACAAAATCTTGGGGATCAAATATTTTGACTTTAAGTGAGGAACAGTATTTTCTTTGGGACACAGCGTCTCAAACCACAAAACGAGAAAATATGCTAGAAATTTGGGTGGCGTGGCCCCTTTGCCTCGCCCAGTCTAGGTCTATGAACAAAACTCATAAATACTCAACTTGTCCATACATAAAATGCAAAAGATCAGTTCTGCAGGAAGGAATTGAATTTAGGTTGTGATTAATATTGCCGTTTTCTCAAACGACAATTTCGTATGGGTAATGTACATGACGTCAACACTCAGCAAACGTGAATTAAAAAATAGCGTTTGCACGTTCTCAGTTCAATCGAATCACAAACGCAAAAATTTATATATTTCTCAACTAGAAATCAAAGAACGCAAAAACAACTAATAAGAGTGACCTTCAATAACATTTAATTGCAGTTCTGCTGTAAAGCCAATATATGCATTTGAACCCTTTTTCACGTACATGAAGAAGACGGATATCCGACGAAAGTTTGCCACATGTAAGCATCCGTTGCCACGTGGAGCAGCAGAACTGTTTCAGGCCCGTAACCAGCTTGGGACACCAGGAGTGACGAAGAGTTTTCCGAGAGGGGCCCAAATTTTTTGAACTATATCCAATATTTTTAAATTATGTCCAACATATTTTTCCAGGGGGGTGAAAAATTTTCTAGGGAGTGAGAAGCCCCCTTGATTACGGGGCTGCTCTGTTTGATTAAACTAAGCGGCTCGTGACAATTTTAATCCGTGGGAATGAATCCTTTGCAGCATGTTGATGACAGTTTTGTTCTTTTGTTAAGAAAGTCCGTTTCTGGGAGAGGTTTTCCAAACTTAACTTCAATTCCAATTCTAATGCAATAGCACCTCAACACCTACTGCGGACGTTGTTACGTTCAGGCAAAAGTTTGACCTGAAAACAAGGTTTTACCATTATCAATCAGTGCATTTTGTCTGACTGATCTTTCCTTACAAATAAAATAATAAATCAATCAAAATAGTTTAAATCAAGCTTGAAGGAAGATAAGTGAACGAAAGCCTAACTCTCGCCTGATTTTCTGCTAGCTCTTGGCTAGCAGTGCGTCTGTTTTCAGGACATGTCTGTTTTCAGAATGATTATTTTGCTCGTATGAAGGCTTGATTTTCATACATTCAGCATACTGGCCTCTTACCATATAATATCGGGTAAAACGTAATAACTAGATTTCAGCTTTTGCGATCTTTTTGCTTTCAGCGAGCGACAGGCGAAGGCAATTCTGTCGGAATATGAAATCGTAAGTCAGCATCAGCACGTTAGAACAGGCAACAGTCCTTTGCCGTCAAGTGTCTACTAGCAAAGCAAGACAATTTTTAACGCATTTGAAGGTACAAAGATCTAAAGACGTTTAATGTACAGCAGCTCAGACATCCCTTACCTTACTCAGTGACCGAGTATGACAACCTGTTTGCAAATCAGATCAGAACTTTACGAAAATGTGGCAATGCAGTGTGGAATATCTCCTTACGTTTTTACAACAGCTGTTTACTTAGGTAAATAAGTTTTAAAACGAGTCTAAACTGTACGTTTTGGTGTGAAGCGAAACGTGCCGTAAGCACTTCATTCAGAGCCTGCGAGCCGACCCATAAACAACTGGTTGTTCAGTTTAGAACGGCTGGTTTAGTAGCCTGCAAGTAAAATCTACCCGCTAATCACCAGTTAAGACGTTTTACAGCACTGCAGCTCCGTTTGAAAAAAATTGTCATTTTTTTCAGACGTGGACTGGTCACCTGCAGCAGAGGTAGGATATCACAACTGATATAATTTGCAACGACATTTTATGAGCCTCAGGCGGACTTATTCCGCCATCTTCAGATGTGTCTGAATTGCCTCTATGCTTACTTTGCAACGTTAAGCGTCATGTCACCTTCCAGGATCTCCATGTAACGATTACTCGCTATAAAGTCGTCAAAATTTGTGGCAAACATTGTTATCAAAAAATAACATTTTACTAAACAAACGATCATCAGTCAGTTGACTCAAACCAGGAATGGAGAACCTATTTACTTTCCCCAACCGCATGAATGGTTGAATAGCGTTGGCGAATGGCGGGCCGCAAACATTTATCTTCTCTTCCCAAGGAAAACAAGGAGAGAAAACTGCTGTGGAGCGAGAGACATTTCTTTTGACTTACTGTCTACGTTGTTTGCTTGTGATGGAGTTCCGTTTTGACGCGATTTTATATTCTAACTGGGATGACGAGAATCATTGATGTGGGACATGGTGAATGTTCGGGCGGGCCGGTTCCCTTTCCTGACTTTTGAAATAATTGGTCCACTCCCACTCCTGGTAAAACGCAGTCTCAATTTCTCATCACTCGCCGTCACTCTTTCCTACCACAGCACTTTCTGCCTATGCATCAAATCGCATCTCGTTTTTTCAATGCCTGGCCGTTATTAAAATCAACCGAAAAGAAACAAGGATGATTTGAGATGCAGATACCCGCGGCCACAAACACCGGCCTCACCCTCGTGCATGACAATTATGCCATGATACGCAGTTCCCGTCGCAGCGACGCCTGACCGAGCGTTGTCCTACGCTTAACACGCCGCACGATTCATCATCATAGACAATCTTATGCAATAAGTAGAAAGCGAAAAACAAATCAACACAAATGTACGACGCGTCTAAACGCGTGATACAGGGCATGTGCAAAGCCAGCTTATTAAGCTCGTGAAGCTCAATATAACGCTTTCAAAATTTGATCTTTACAGTAGTTAGAAAACCAATATGCAATGCCGATAAGCCGTTATTTTAACAAAATCTAACCGGTAGTACTGGCATTCAAAAATTAGAAACGCTACACTTTTGAGCGCATATGAACAACTGTACATCGCTTCTTTCAAAATCAATGAGTGAACTGTCCAACGTCTTCAAAACCAGGCGTTGTCGCGTGGTCGTCTCCGGTCGCTCGGCCCGATAAGCAATCACCAAGCTTGGCGAATAGCGCTAAGCCATCCACTCGGCTGGGAGAACAGAGTCATTGAGTGAGCCAAGATAAGGATTTACTTTTTCCCAGCTTTCTTCGCAGCTGGCTTCTTCGTTTGCTTCTTGACGGACTTTTTCGGTGACTTTTTAGCAGCAGGCTTCTTAGCAGCGACCTGCTTTTTGACTTTTTGCTTCTTCGGCGATTTCTTCGCTGCGGGTTTCTTCGCGGCCGGCTTCTTGGTCTGTTTCT
>JGI24159J19872_10012521_pt1 | contig 11058 bp, 3 predicted proteins | sample Ectturendosymbi4_FD_19872 | JGI IMG/M metagenome (IMG submission 19872)
TGGGTAGGGCCTTCGATGACTTGAGTTCTCAGACTAGAAACAGTTGTCAATGACCTGTCTTTTAGTCAACACCAGTGGTAATTGTCCGAGAGAATCTCTGACACATGACACCGCAAATTTGGCTTGTCCAAATTGGCCGCCTACCACACGGACTGGTATTGTCAAAAGGCCGATGCCTTGTTCAGTCCTAGTGGAATACTGCCACACCTCCAGTCTTCTGGATTGATATTGTCAAAAGGCAATTTATTGCATTGCTCAATCCTAAGACAAATCACTGTCACTCCGTCACATTAAAACTGGCATGGGCATGGGTACTCTCTGACACTCTGTTTGATGATTTAAGAAGTCAAAACAGAATTAAAACTTGACGAACGGTCAGGACCAGTTGTAAAAACAAACTATGAATCGCACACCATTAGACATACGTCCTAGAACAAATTAATGACAGGATGACATGAAGAACCTGTTCATCAATTCGTGTTACGAATTTTCAGGAAACGTAAACTAGGAAACGTCTTCGTAGGAAAACCTACATAAACCAGTCAGGATTTGACTGAACATAAGAACGGCCCACTAAACATAATGTTATCCCTTTTAAGCAGAAACGTTTGAATAAAAGCGTATAGGGTTAAGAAACTTGGTTTCTGTAAGATTGGCTGAGATTTGATAATATTTTGTCTGTGCCGCTGTGTTCAAGAACATTACGAGAGTGGACGTTTCATGAAACTTATTGGTAAGTTTCAGTGTTCGTGTGTATTTCTTTTAAAGAAATAAAAAGTAACCAAAAACCCATAAAAAAGTGTATGTCTCTTTCTGGTCTTAATTACGCAGGAAATCAGGAATCGTAGGGGGACCAAGCGAACTTAGCTTTCGTGAATGTCGTCCTTGTTACGTCTCAAGTTCGAATCCATGTAATTGTTTTTAGGCGTAACTAAATGCGGCTATCTAGATTTTATATGGTCTGAAATCCGTAATATCATCAGTGGCGTAACTATAGAGATTTGAGCCAGGGTTGAGGCAAAGTTCAGCTGCTGCGAGACCACTGGTCACCGAAGGGGGCCCACTAGCAAAAACTCAGAAAAAGGTGAAGAAATGATGGTGAATCTCTGGATGTCGTGGACGTCCATGCTAGATTAAAAAAACGAAAACACCCCGAAAAACGCAAAAAAGAAATTAAAGAATACTAAATATCAAAATGTCAACTAAAGAGGGCCCGGTTTTCACATTTAGCTTGCCAGGGCGGCGGCTCGCCCCCTTGTCCCCCCGTCAGTTACGCCACTGCTTACCATATTTTTGTCTATGAAAGTTATAGTTAAGACTGAGAATAAGTCGGAAAACATGCTTGTGCGATTTGTGTACAGCAGTGGTTCTCAACCTTTTTTGGCCCATGAATCATCTTTTATAAAAATATATCCGAGTTTGCTATGCTGACACCTGATCAACAACTAGTGGAAACTGCATCGCCCAATGTACATAGGTCAGTGAACTCAAGGGCATGTTCAATCTCAGTCCTTAATGAAAAGGATTTATAGAACTCTCTGTGGACAACTATAAATTCCAGATCCACCTGGACCACGCTGAGAATCACTGGTGTACAGTATACAAAAACACAAAGGCTAGTTAATTGTTTGCTGTTGGATTGCAAAAAATAAATGTTTTTCATTGTGATAATCATTGCGGAAGGTATTATCCGAAATGCATTGTTTCACATGCAACGTATTTTTATAACGATGCTTTCGTAATCCTAACTATCTGTTGTTTGGTCTCAAACAAGAGGTTCAACTACGACTCTGCTTGCTTTATTGGCATATTAGTCATGCTTCGTTTTGTTATGAACGAAGGCATCCTCGGTAACGTTTCTGCAACATGCCTTCTCCGGCGTAATGTGGAAGAGGAAAAGATGGTGAAAACCAGTGCTCTTCGCTGTATAATGAGTAGAACTTATAACCACTTGTTTGATTGACGAAATCAGCGACCTGGCGTAGTTTAGCCGTGGAACGGAGCGAGTAAAACTGATCGAAGTCACTGACCGCTGGTAGCTCGGGACTTGAGGGCTTCTGCTTCCGTAAATCTCTTCGAAGGGAAATGAGGGATTGGAAAGTGGCTGAATGTCTGGTTGGTTTCTGCTGCATACGACTGCCTTTAGATTGCTGTTTGCTATTCAGAAGTCTCATAACCCATTCATGATGAAGCCTATACCATCAGTGTGTTCAGCTTGTACGTTTACAAAAGTATTGGTGGTTGTGTGATTTTTACAAGTGAGTGTGTTAAATGAGCGAAAACTGCAGTTTATGTCAGATTTTCATGTCACAAATCGGAAATAAAGCATTAAAATGAATGCTCTAGTCTAGAACACAAATGCTTTGAGAATTATGAACGGTGCGAATTACAAGTACTCTATCATTTCAAAATATTCGACTTCCTTCCAGCAACTGCCAAAAATGACATAATTACGCCGAACTTCAAAACCTGAACAAAAGCCCTAAAATGGCCGTTTTCCCGGGAATTTAAACAATTGCCGTCATTACTAAAAGAACGATCCCTAAGCTGTCAAATCTTTTAGTTTTTAAGATGGGTTTCTGGTGGAAAAGCGCAGGGGTGTGGTGGAACCGGGGGTCATCCACATTTACATTTACAATTTTGCTTAAATAAGTTTAGGCAGCACAATTAGTATTGGGTCCATTGTTGAAGTAAATCGCTTAATGAAAAAAATCTTCCGAAGCTTTTTGACGTTCACTTTTCCCCCCACTTTGAAAAAGGTACCTCCATCACTGGACAAGACCTTTAGTTTAAACGAAGTATAAATAGTGACTTCTCTAGAACGCGGAAGTTTGCAGCTCACGTTCTTTGAAATTGAAAAGAACAGAGATGCTCGGTGACTTTAGCCTAACTGTCAGATGCACGCGTTGTCCACGCGCAACCGAAAACCTGACAATGAATCAGCACGTGCAAAGCGAAACTGCGTGCTGCTTGTGTAATGTGTAACACGTCACTAAAACCTTCAGGCTAAAATGAATTGCTTGTTCGTAAACTAACCACTTCAGTAAAGGCATCTGTTTTCGTGCTTTTTCATTTCTTGTTCCATTTTTAACCAGCTGAAACGTTGCTTTGTATGACTTCCTTAAGCTCACAAAAAAGACATTTCATAACCAAGTCGCACTGACCTGCTTTTAAAAATAACAATCGTTTTCAATGCGATCAATGTAAAACCTCTCTGCTGCGCGAAGAAGACCACCAGCGGCCAAGTCTCTCGACTGCTGCTAAGGTGACGTTGATTGTAACCATATGAGACGTCCCTGGGGAAGACTCCCTTCAAAAGTTCGCAGCAGTCGCTTGCAAATTAGATCCTGTCCGTCACCTCTAAGTTAAACAGCTTAAGACGCGGTAGAGGGCTTGCTCTAGTTGTATGGTTTGCAAGAATCCAAGAAGGTGAAAATCAACTAGATCTTTGCACTTTCGTCTTGTATCGAGCCACAGGTGTGCATGAGCAGGTTGCTTGGTGAAAATACAATAATAAAATGACTAACTGTTTGTTAGGACTTCAAGTAAGTGCTCTCCACAACGGGTGTAAGCTAGCAATTGATCAACAAATTTTTGATAGGAAATCGATTTCACGTAAAACTACGCATCCTCAGTTCTTATTCAAATAAAATAAAGGAAAACGTATATGGTTAGGAATTGTTTAAAAAGTAATTGGCCAGATTTACGACAAGTGAACGCAAGATTATAAGGATTGAAATTTAACATCAATCCAAAAAACCTGCAGAAAGTACCTGAACGTTTCTAATGTTAGACAATTTTTTATGCAGATTTTCTCAAAAACGTTTGCAACCTCAATTTCTCCCATGAAGTCCTAAAACGCTTTCGCTAATACCAGTTGATTCTTATGTTTTACGAATGCAAGTAGATTTTCAATGCGAGTAGATTTTTGGACGAGCAAATTGTTTATGCGAGTATTTTCGTATGTTTTACTAAATCTTTAGCCTTTTCTGTGGAAACGAGTAAAAGGAAAACCATGGAAAACGAGTAAAACGCTAAATGTAGTCTACGATATGTGAAGTTTACATGCAGTTGCTTATGCAGCAGCAAACGTATCTCGCTATTGAACGCCAAATCCTGCTGATCTAACCCTAACATTTCATCGCACTTGCTGTAAACTTTCATTGGTTTGCCAATGCGAACATCTTCGCCGCTGATTGCTGCGAAAGATCTTGGTATCTACTCCACCCAAGGCCTCGTAGGCCTTACTCCACCTAACCGTTGAAGGGCAACTTTGAGCGCGAGTGTCGCACTAACGCTTGTTGAACCGTAGTGAAAATAACGCTCACGTTGTTTTGATGTGTGCTGCGTTAGACAAGAAAGCGTAGGCATGACGTCTCCGTGACCGACAGCTTCAGAATAACTATTTTGTCCTGTCGATTTGCTGAGGTTGTCCAGCGAAAATCCAAATATGCAGCCAATGACGAAATAACCCGCGGTTTCGTTTGTTGGCAACTCTTGCCCTTCGCAACGTTTGAAAGCAGACTTTTCAAGTTGCGAAATTTTGAAAGCAGAGTTAGCGAGTTGAGCAACTTAGCACTATCTGCTAGGATTGGCCGAGTGGTTGACCCATACGGTATTTCCTATCCTTTAAAGTCTCAAGTATGCAGTACGTACCAATATGCAGAATTCCTAACTCTTAAATTGTTTTTTCCTATTTTTAAACATGCAATCAATTTTTCTGCCCTTTGGTATTTTTTTCTTCTCATTGCATTTCTGTTACAAGGTAGTTCGAATCTCAAAATGCATGAATAAAACTACCTAATATCGACTCTCTCTTTTGTTACAGTAAGCTGCTCTTTCACTGTTTTGAGCCAACATCTCGGAAAAGCACTGCTTGCTAAGCCCTACAAAAGTATGCTTCTAAAGCTGTTTGTTCACATCAGTGACGGATTTACGCATAGGCCCAATAGGCCATGGCCTAGGGCCCCGCGATTTTGGGGTTCCCGCGCAACTGTTTCCTATGATGACTCAATATTAACTAAAAATTTGCGAAACTGCACAGATACATTACTTCACACTTTACCTTGAAACGAATAGAAATGCAAATGTCTACTCTAGGCTCTTATCAGTACAGTAACAACACAACAATATTTGTTCATCTGGGCTTGAGAGAGATGTCTGTGCGAAAGCGATTCCAAAAAAAGAATGAAAAAGAAAAAACGGTATTTTAATTGGCGTTCAATTTTCCATTGACAAACAACAACGCAAGACCGCCAGACGCTGCAAAACCCAGATGAAAAGCAATATCCTCAATATTGGATCATACGTTTGGTTGTTTTTACTAGATTTCCCGCAAACAGAGATTGCTTGTTGAACCTCCGTATGTTAGTTAAATCAGCTAGAAAAGTTTACCTTGAGTCAGGGGCACAACCAGCTCTTCATTTCGGGGAGGGGGGCAATTTCCATGAAATTTATTTGATGATGACATCGTGCTTATTCAACCGTGGTACAACTTTTTCTTTTTCGCTCCTTTTTTTCGCTTCATTCACATAAACACTGGCTGCAGTTATCGTTTTTCATTTAATTGCACTGGATTCTCGAATACAATTTTTGAAAAACACGCTTTTTTGACAATGCATTTATTTTTCATGTTATTTTCTTTACAATTTTATGAAGCTCCTACAATTTTTGGTTTGAAAATGTTTCAAACAGTGTATAAACGTACGCTTTGTGAGCATAATCTGTAGCCCTATGCTAAGCATGAGAAAGCTAACCTACTTTACATAGGCGCTTAAGATTGCAGCCTAGATTTGCCACTGTTGAAGAAATGGCCAGTATTTTTACAAAATGCGTCTGGCAACACTATCCGCAACAGAAATCTCCTTACCCAAATTAGAATGCAACATCGTTTCAAAACAAAGCTCCATGATAAGCAGGTACTTGGATAATAAGAGAAAAGAAGTCACTCTTCCTCATAGTTAGAAATAGGTAGAGCCGTAGAATTTTAGGATTGATTTTGCGGTCCACCAGCGATAATGCACAATTCATGCGGCCTTTGATAGTAAATAGGTTCCCCACCACTGATCTAGATTTTTGAAACTTCAGTCCAATATATTTGCTGTGAGATAATTTCTGCAGACGATATTGGGAGTGGTGAAGTTGTCAAATACAAGAGACTGGTATGAATGTTAGGATATACAGTATTTGATCACTGACGCTATTGCTTCAATCGCAGATACGAGACTTCGCCTGCCAAGTGAAACACTCTTGAAAGCAATGCAGGCAGGAATGCAATTTTAACTTTATTACGAATAGTTGGGCCAGGCTCGCCATTAGAGATTGGTGGCCCTCGCCACTTTTGCCAGGACTACCTAAACAACACCAAATAATTTTGAGGCCCTTGTGAAATTCGAATATCCTTTGCAACGTTAGAGCTTGGCTGTGAAACCCCAGCAACCGTTAAGCACAGAACATAAAATGCAAAAATTCTTAAATAGTAGCCTACAATAACCCCAGAAAAACGTAAAGCTAACACAATGTGAACATAGTATGCTGCTTCTGTCACCAGGCATAGTCACTGCCTGCAAACTTTGTTCCCCTGATGTGATAGCAAAGCAGTATTTATTGTTGACGTTTCGAGAGTGCATGCAAATTCTCTTCCTCAGAAGATAGGCAAGAAACAAAGTCAAAGTGTGGACACACACTGCATTTCTGAAAATTTTCAGAGTGGTACACGAACAAAAGGATAAAAAATGCTTCAGAAATACCAACACGCTAAACTACTGCATGTCCCAAGTTTTGACAATTCCAGCATATGTGTGATTACTACCAATCATTTACGAAATTATCGATCAAATGGTCTGACTCAAGATAAATCTTGTAGGGAGATAATTAACCAGTAGGACAAAGAAAAATGCAAATAAGACTTTTCTAAATGATTAGAATACCAAATTTCATCTTTATACTTTGAAAGTTTCTTCGAATGTCATAACTGGTGTGCAATGTTTTGAAATTTCGCGAGGTGGAGAAATGCCCCAAACTCTCCCCTGGTTGCGCGCCTGTTGTGAGTTTTACTGGGAAAAACGTGTATACATTGGGCTTACTTCGTATGGTTAACCGAGGGTGTTGCGACAATACTTTGCTACTGTGCAAAACTTGTCTTCATGCTGTTTACCATCGGCCTTGCCCTATGGCATTGAGGATTAAGACGCTATATTTTGTATTGCTTGGAAAATGACAACTTCAAAACTGCCTAAATAAGCCCTTTGTCCACCGAATGGATTGTGCTTGTTTGGTTCATAAAATATGTGGTTACTATTACTATAATAAAAGGGGTTTATGTACAGGTAATCAGACCGACAGCTTAACGATATTTTCGATGGAGGCAACACGGTCCCGCATTAAAATGTACAGTATGTATCCGAAAAGCGAACCTATAAAAAACGCAAGAAATCACGGAAATTTACCGAAGAGAACTTCTGAACTACACGAAAAAGCTAAAAATTCCAAGAAAAGATCGCAATGTCGTTTGTTCTTTAGAAGAATGTAGGAAAGGCTTTAATGTCTGTTGAAGATCTACGGCAATTGTAGAACCATAGTGGGCACAACAAGAAATATATTTTTGAGGGGGCACCACATACAGGGTTGCCAGGCATAAGTGAACAAAAAATGCCAAACAAGCTGAAACAGGCTGAATGCTGTTGGTTTTGATATTACCAGATGAGTAATTTGACAAAAACACAGCGGTGCTTGTGAACAAGGCTCTAATTGTAGCTTGTAATAGGAATGGTTTATTGTTTCATATGACTCAGCCAACAAGCAGAAGCATCATAAAAGCTACAAGGAACTATTGTACTTTACAAAAACAAACATAGCACCATATAAAGCAACAAACAACTACTGTACTTTAGAAAAACAAATATAATTAAACTAAAAACACTCTTACTCATTTTTCACCCTTTCATATACATGGTTTTGTCCCTGAAGCCAGAGCTAGAACAAAAAATGTTACCATTTGATTTTGCTTGAAAATGCTAAATAGAAAATAGGCTACCTAAGAAATGCCGGAAACAAAAAATCTCAGGTCATGAAAATACACATGCACCATCATGCCTAGGCCCGTAACCAGCTTGGGACGCCAGGAGGGGCGAGAGTTTTCTGAAAGGGGCCCAAATGTTTTGAAACAAGTCCAATAGTTTCAAACCATGTCCAACACATTTTTTCAGGGGGGGGCGAAAAATTTACTCGGGAGCGAATCCCCCCTGGTTACGGTCCTGATCATTACATACTTTCCAATCACTTGATTCTTGAAACCAAGCATTAGACATGTCATAATTCCACAAAATATCTACTACAAAAAGAAAATCTACCAAATTTGACTGTTCTGGTATACACTTATATCAAACTCTGTTAGCCTACATTCACATTGACTTAAATGTTTTTTACCGGGTAAATCTGGTAAATTGGCTTTATCATGGTTTAGACCTATATGAAAATCTACAAAATATGGCAGCACTGTCATGTGTTTATATTAAAATTTTGCTAATGTCTGCACTGATATGCACTTATTACATGCATGCAAGCATGAAGAATACCAATCTGCTAATAACAACACACATTGTAGGCTGCATTAGATCCTTTGTTATTCTTAAAAGAAACTTAAATACTTTACAACACAACAGCTAACCTGATTTGCACCTGATTTGCACCGCACAGGCTACACTGCTTAAAACTGCCGCAGTTTTCGTAGTCTTGCCCAAAAAAGTATTGTCTTTTGCCCTGTGTCGTCATTTAGACGGCAAAGCCGCTTGAATATTTGAGAAAGGGACCATGGCAGAAGAGAGAGGACCTTTGTCTGAGAAAAAGTTCTATAATTCCAAGGGGATAGCAGTAACTGAGCCAGAGGTTTTAAAAAATTCCAAACAATGTTTTCTTCATGCCAACACCATCAAAAAAAGCTAAAAAAATGCCAAACTATAACGTACATGCCAAATACCATTTTTTTAATGCCAAACAACTTTGAAAAAGGCCAAATTTCTGGAATTTGGCCTTAAAAATGCCAGCCTGGCAACCCTGACCACATATAAGAAGGGCATACTTTCACGCTTTTCAGACAAACGGCCAAATAGGTCATACCCGCGTGGGGCTCCAAAAACTAAGATGGCCTAGGGCCCGGCGTTCTCTAAATCCGTCCCTGGTTCACATCACAAGCCACTGCATGAATTCAGTGATGAATTATCAAGAGGGATATGAGGAAGAAATTGACCCCAATTTTTTGATTCCCCAAGGTTGGCACCATAGGCGTACGGGAAGGCATTTTACCGGGGGGACGAAAAAAGTTTGTCCTGAAAATAACAATTTGCCCTAAAAATAGACAACTTGCCCTGAAACTAACTTCTTAGTTTAATCCGAATGTGGCCTGAAACCTTATGTAAATCTGTTCTATACAGTTGAATTCGTTTATAACGACTTCCTCTGTGACGTCAGTTCGCCGATAACGTCACATTTTGTTTGGTCGTGATGTCATCTTTTATATGCATTTCAATTCGCTTGTAATGTCAATTCGGCAATAATGTTCTTTATGCAATCCGCTAGAGGTGCTGTTATGGGCAAATTCTGTAGTTACTTTGCTTGTGAACTCGAAGGGTTGAAGTTCCTTGCGTGTTGTCTTCTCCCAGACAAAAAAATTTACGGTAATTGCTTTTCGTGATGCAAATATGTACGCGACTTCGATGACGCAACGCAATGTTTTAAAAGCGACAGTTCTGGATCGTATAGTCTGACTCCCATAACCTACCTGTGTTATCGCTGCTGTGCGCTTGAGCAAGGCACTTAAAGACGCTCACTCAAAGGAGCCAAGCAATCTGCACGTCCGTGCTGCCCGCTTCAAAAACTCCTGTTGATCAAAAAAGTCTATCATCTTAACACCCTGCACCTCTACCCAGCGCAAACTCGAAAACGAACAAAGAAAGAATTACCGAATCCTTATATCAAGCTGTTGAAATACCGACATCTGATTGTTCGATTTTTACAGTGAACGAGGGCTTGGTCCAGATCAAAGTCACTATAACCAATCGTGGGCGCAAATTTGTTGTAAAATGTGGGGGGACAGCTGGGTGTGAAACCGCAGAAGTGACGTTTTATGTATACCGATTCCCAATCTTATTTGTAAAGGTGTTTTGAGAGCAACACTAATCACGCTTTGTCCTTGCAGATGATGTATATATTGATATACTTAAATTTGTTGCTGGACATGGTGCTGTAGTTCAGCCTGCTTCCATTAATATCGTATTTGGATAAAAAGAAGCACAGCAATATAGTAGAAAACATCAATTGGGTTTTATCAGAGCTGTCAGCTTGAGTGCACAAAATGCTGAATCGCACTGTTCGCACATGCATATCATTCTTACAGTAGAACACTTCAACCTTCATGCATTTTAAAAGAAGTGTGGGTTACAGTGCGATTTGATGTTTTGTTCACGTCGCCTAATGTTACAAAGACGATTAATATTTCTCTTGCACATTTCCGTTTTTTAGAAAAAGCTCCAAATATTTTTAATGCTACTGGGCATCATGCATGCACCCCCACCCCTACCAAAATCTCCATTGATATCCTCTTACCAGCAGCAAAAAACATTTGGCCTAAAATTAGCGTAGTCTACTTCACAAAACGATTTAAACCTATTTTTACTGTTGGCGGGTGGAGGATGTACCGTCCTTTCAATTTCCGCTTGTTGGTCCCTGCCTACATATCCACACAGAGTTGTAAAAGGACCTCATTTTAAAGCCTGAACCCGGCCCGAGCCCGAAATCACAAGTCTAAAACCGGCTCGAGTCCCAAATTTATTTTTGAAGCCCGATTTAGGCCTGGAAGCCAAATTTACCAAGGGAGTTACGATATGCTCAATTGCTGAGTAACAAAAAACGTTGTTTGCAGGTGTAGTTGCAGGTACACGCTTTATCACATCCAAAATAGCAACCACCTTGACCAAAACATTGGCATAATCTGACACAAACGTAGCATGTTAGTCAACGATAATACTGCGGAGTGTGGAATATAATGTTTCTCAAGAAAAA
>JGI24159J19872_10012522_pt1 | contig 11058 bp, 7 predicted proteins | sample Ectturendosymbi4_FD_19872 | JGI IMG/M metagenome (IMG submission 19872)
TCTGTAATGTGCGCTGATGTATAGCTAACCACTTTTTGTGCTCTTGTGTCTGTGATATGGACCATGAGTCCGCAATAAAATATCATTATTATATTATTATTATAATGTATTTGTACTTATGCAACATGCATACTGTGTCTAATGATACGTCATTCAAATTGGTAACATTTGCAAGCCAAATATGTAAATGTTGACGCTCCTCATCATTCAAATTGCTAACTGAAACTAAACTAGTCTTCTGATTTGAGTATGCGTGTTTATGACTATCACCACTTTGCACAACACCCATGGAGCACTTGTTCATCTTTAGTAACACCTGTTGAGAGAAAAAATGTTGTTAATTGTTATCAGCATTTTGCTAAGAGGAAGATTAGTTCATCACAAGGGTTCTGTTTACAGAACTATGCTTATATTTTTGGTCTAATAAAATTTCTGTCACATTCATGTTGTTGTGATCGGAAATCCTGAGCGGCATGCGCAAAGCTTCACACTGTAGCAGCAAGCAACAATAGAGTTCATGCACCACAATCACTCTTATTATTGCTTGCTCGCGCCACGCATATTGTTTTGTTCTTTGCGCACATCCCGTTCGTGGTGAATCAGACAATCAACGCAACACCACCGGAGAGGTTGCAACAATGTCAATGCAAATTGGAATTACCTGGGTCAGCTCTATGCATATCATGATAAAGTAAGACTTGACTGTTTTGGTCATTAAAGAAAGTTGTTTCAATTTAGTAAAAATTCCTTTTGTTCATCGTGACTATATTCTACATTGCAATTTTTCAGTATGTATTTACAGTTACACATCTAACAAAACTTTACCCTTGCATTTGAAAATATAAATACATTACACACAGATATCAAGTGCAGCATATATTTATATTCACTGCCAGCACAAAATGATATGTTAATAGCATGTGGTCAAATTTTTTCTGCAGGAAATAGTGTTTTTTTATAAAGAAAACTTTGTTGGTCATTTTTTATAACAGTTATCAGTAAGCCATTAATTTTTTTTATTATTTGAAATCTTCTCATCCATAGCTCTCAGGTGATATATCACTTGTGATGATAGGTGGCGTCAAACAAAATTTTTTACAATCAAAATTATTGTTACGCATGAGTGAACACACAGGGTATTAATATTTAACCAAAGGTTAAAGGTCAGAATAGAGGTCCAATGAAGTTGGTCTTTTGAGATTTAGCTTAGTATGTTACAAACTGCATCATATCAAAATTTGGTACCATAGAAGTGTATAAAAGCACAGTTACAGTGTGTTTAAATAAAACATGGAACAAAATTATAAATTTTCTGCTTGAGCAATCACAAAAAGAGCAATTTTAAACGACCATAACTTTAGCTATGGTTGGTCAATTTAAATAATATGTAGGTTTATGTAATCAGGATGAAAAGCTCTTTAATCTTGTTAAGTTTCATCAAAATCCAAGTGGGTGGGTTAAGTTGCCTGGATCAGCTGAGATGGAATGACCCTTCCTTACCAGGTGCATGGTGAGCAGAAGTGCTATAGGGAACACATCCAGACCACAAAAACAAACCGAGCCAAATGAAACCAGACATTGTACAAACTCAGTCGTGGCGCTACAAGACCACTGTAGTTATAAAGTGCCATCAGCAAAACACCATATAAAAAAACACTGAATGGGAGCCCTACTTTGCACTTTAGTTGTCACAGAAGGTTAGGCCTACTTCACATTTGTTTTTGTTTGTAGAGTTCTTAAATGTTATGTTTTTGATTTTTGCTGTTTGTTGCTACCAACTCGACAACATTACTGCGGTCAATACAAGTCTGAAATCATTGATTGATAACACTTCTGTAGCCACCTGTTGCTTACTGATGGTATTCTGGTCTCATCGAGTATACTTTTCTTCAAGAGTGGTAAGATGGTTTGTTCAGTTTCATTCAATTAAAAGCTTGATTATTCAAGCCTAACTAATTCAGAGATATGAAATTACATACTGCTTACATTTCTTTTGCACTGGAAAGAGTTTTAATCATTATGAAGTCAGTATAATTCTGCATCATAAATGCCTTAACAATATATCCATGCACTATGACTATACTGATTGGTTGGCAATCAGTATTTTTTACAAAGACTAACCAAGCAACAAAATTGCAAAATTGAAAAACAAAAGCATGCTGCTAGCATTTCTTTTGAACGGGAAACAGTTTAAATTATGGTCCATGGGTGATTGTATTCTTGATGATATGCGTGGATAAACATCAGGGTTGTTGTAATGAAAACGACCAAAAAAAACCACCTGTTCTTTAAAAAAAAAGCTTTATTTTTCATTTGAAAGAATGTGGTAAAGAAGTAAAGAACAAAATAAGCAGGATGCTTGTAGAGTTAACTTCATTTTTTTCAAAATCAAACAAAAGGAGCAGCAACAAAATTTGAAGGACTTGACGTACAGAGAAGAATAAATCGAACAGTTTGTAAAAGTTTGTAATGGTTATCTTTTTGAGCTCTGCACAATCAATATACTTTAACCAATTTTTCTGCCTTATGTGCATCTGTAAACTTTTTCTGATTTTGGACCATACGAAATCATACGTTGAAAAAAACACTCTAGATCAGGGTCATCAATGTAGTACCCACAGGCAGTAGGTTGCCCATAAGCAATGAGCATAGGCGTAAGCAGGGGGCCAAGAGGGCACGATCCCCAGATTTCTAGCATTTGTTGTTGTTTTGTGCTTTGAGAAGCGTTGTCACAAACAGAAAGACTGTTGCTTGCTGAAAGTCAAAATATTTGGCCCAAAAAAAATTTCAGGCTGGTTATGTTACTGCCCGCAGGCCTTCAAAATTACATTAGCATGGTCAGTGTCTACACATTGCTGAATATCTTAATTGTTAATACTAAAATAATTAAAGGTAAATTGAGCAATATTTTTATTTCAGAAGTGTGTATCAAACTAGTAGCTCTTTGCATTAACACTTTGAGAACCGGCGTACGATATATTCGTACTTGAATTTCGGCCTAAAAAACAGCAGTTTTCGGTACGATATATTCGTACTTCGATTTCGGCCTAAAAACAACAATTTCTTTAAAATTCAAAATCTAACTAGTCTTTCTTATTGTGAATGTTTTGTGATTGCAACTGTTGTTCCATGTTATTATGTTGTACTGATTTTTCATTTGAAAGTTTGAGGTGTTATTTTCTTATGTGTTCTTTTTTCTTGTTTTATTTGTACTAGCTTGTTGTTTGGCAGTAAGGCATTCTTTGTGACATATTATTTTCTATAGTGGTACTCATTGCTATGGCAGTATTAAAATGCTGTTGTATTACATCATTTTTGATTGAATGAAGATCAAGTTGTAGTGATACATATTAAATTTTTTTAGCTTCAAGATTCATTATTCCAGTATTCTTAATTTCTGATTATTCTTAGAGCCTGTGTTGTTGTGGTTATCATTCAGCACTTGCTAAGCTGTTGTAAAATAATGTTTGACTATCTCAACCTGTGCAGCAATGGATTTTTCATGTTTTTTTTTTTGTTTTGGAGTGAAAACATATAAATGCCAAGAAGTAGTCATAAAATAAAAATGTCTCGTTAGTCAGAAACAAGATGTCCTGTTAGTCACAATAACATGCTCTGCAAATATCTCCATTGCCAAACTGTAACTAGCAAATATTGAAAACTAATTCATGGATTAAAATCCTTGATGAATTGTCCACACAATAGTACCAAATCAAAAATACCTATGTAGTCAATGAGCAGACTTTGATATTTGCATTTGTTTTTCTTATTTGATTTGGTAGTTTAGTTCCCTGTCCCATTAGTCACAAACAAATAGTCAATTCACCAAAAAATTCAAAGACGGATGAATTTTTCCAAACATGCAAAGAGTAATTATGAGTCATCAATAATAAATGCTACTAGTTTTAGTTTTCTTCTTTATTTCATCTTTTTTATAGAAATGAAAAAGTAGTCAAAATGTCCTGTTAGTCACATTTGGAATTGCCCTTTATACAATGTCACAAGTAAAGTCGTAACATCACCTCCATATGGGAGAGATTGTGGAGTGTGGACCTCTTCCACAGACTGTGCCGATGCACAGTTTTTACCTTGACCAGTCAGACAGCAACTTAGTGCATGAACTTATGCCTGGCTTTTGTGGTCAGTGTTGAGCCTATGTTCATGAAAAATAGGGACTGCTGATGGTGAATCAGATGTTTGCAGCATTGCAGCTGCAAACGTCTGGCATTAGTTGCTGATACTGTTCCTGGTATTTTCTCTCCATTCCTGTGCTTCCATATGTGGTGACTGTACCATCTTTTGCTCCTGTCAGCTTTGCAGCGTTGCTCCAACTACAACAATATAAGTTACAGTAATGGTTTAATAGTATGTTTATAAGCAAACTGTTAGAAAAACTTGTATTCTTAAACTGTTAATGTGTAAGAAAAACCTAGTGTGGTTGTAGATTAAAATGCATAACACCCAAGTACTTGTTCAATACATTTTTAGCTAAATGGCTGTATACAACCAACACACACTTCATGCCAACTTTTACTTGAAGAATAAAATTTTACCATTAAACCCAGGTTAAATTGCTGGAAACTTGTTTTTTTTTATTAAATGGATCAGTGATGGCCTTAATTTTGAAAGTTGATTTTTATTTAACTCTGCTGTGATTTGTATCGTGAGTGAAGCACATGCTTACAGATATTACAGAGCAGTTCCTAGTTGGCTGCATCACCATACTTTTTAATTTAACACTAACCCTTGGACATATGATGTGGTTTGACTCAGTGCTTGACCTGGTGCGAGTCATTCTATGTTGTAAGCTTTTAACCTTGCTTTTATTGAAAAATGTCAGTATTTACTTGTTTCATAAGTTCGTGCAATGTACAAGCTGCATTTGTCATAGCTCAGGAGAATCTCAATCATGAAAAATAAAATAAAAAAGAATTTATCTCAAAAATTTCAATTTCAGTTCTCTGTTGAAGGTGGCAATGATCTATAAAACAATGTTTCACATGAGCATGTCAGTTGAAGTTCCATCTGCTGTGTAGTGTGAAACACAATGGGTATGTCATGTCACAGTCTTCAGAAAATTTGAAGGTGTTTCAGTTTTTTCAAGTAAAGTGGAAAGCCCTTAAAATTTTGACCAGTGCATATTGCTGTAATTTTGCATGTTTTGTGCAAAGCCTAAGTGCAATTGATGCTTCACAGGTGTTTTACCTGTTATGAACTTATGCTCCCGCAGCACTTTTATTGCTACTTATGTCTCATTGTTGCCATGCTTGAATAAAAGCTGGGCATGTTTTTTGCTCACATAGAACTCAATATGTAGCTGTGCACGTGCAAGCACTGCTCATCAACTCAGTGTGGCACTGTGACAATTACTGCCTTGAATGTGCCTCAGAAGCTGAATAATGTTGTTTAAAGCTGCAGCATTTTAACCTCTGTCATACATTTTGTTGCATTTCAATTTTGGTGTAACATCAACATGTACTAAATACCTTATGTGTCTTGTAATTATCTGTGATATTTTTGCATGATTTTTAATTTCAGTACCACCCCAAGTTTATTGATAAACTTCGAATACATGTGCGAGGTGGGGTGGGTGGTAATGGAATTCCTTCACTGGGTGGTTGCGGAGGCCACGGAGGAGATGTATACATTGTGGCAAGCAAAAATCCATCCTTGAATTTGAAAACATTCAAAGATTTACATCCAACCAAGAGGTTTGCTGCGGATGCTGGACAGTCAAGCAGGTTAGAAAATTTCCATTGCTTTTGTGATGTTTTATTTTATTTATGCTGGTTAGATTTTTGAATACTGCAAAGTAGTCTGTACTCAATTTCCAAGTCCATGTTAATAATTGTAAGTCACAGTAGCAACGTACTCAAGTGAATCCGTCACAGTTTATTTGCACAGGTAGACCGGTGTTGTGTGTTCAAACACATGCTCAGTCTTGCGGGCATAAAATCTTAGCCAGTATGAAACTTACCAGCGAATGTTGACATTGAGGCAATTGTAGAAAAAACACGAAGTGTTATTAAGAACAATATCAGCAAGAGCACAATAATTAAACCTTTTGAAAGATAACCTTTTTAGAACTACTCAAGCAAATCTGCTGCTGCAAAGCAGCCTACGGATCGCGGCGGCTTTGCACTTTTGAACACAAAGGAAACACTGCTGTGAAGCAGTGCCTTGTGACAAGCGATGTGACTAACTCAGGGCTTCTCAAACTTTTTTGTTCTGCGACCCATTTTCAAAAAGTTTTTTCTAGGCGACCCCTAGATGAATAGTCTAGATGTCAATGATACATGCAAACGTCCCATTAGTTAACAAAAACATTTATATTCGGTTTGTCAAGCCGATTTGTTTCGCGACTCCAAAATTATATTTCGCGACCCATTTGGGGTCGCGACCCATAGTTTGAGAAGCCCTAGATTAACTGAACACGATTGGCAGAAATTCTAGAAGCGTTTTACGTATTGTTGCAACCTCTCTGATAACACCTATATATGCGTGGCACGAATTTGTAAGCAATAATAGAGATCGCAGTGGTTGATTTCTAGGGTCATTTAAAGTCGTAAAGGTCATATTTTTTTCTGTGATTCAGAAAGCTATGAAACGAATTTTAAAACATAAAATCGGACCCCTACAAAGTCTATAACAGAGTTAGAAAGTCAGCAAAAGTCATATTTTGCATATTTTCAACTTAAATCAACAAGAAAACCAAAACAAACTAAAATATCAAGTCAAACTGCAATATCACTAGGTCTAAGCCGCAACCTTGAAATTGAACCGATTTGGGCACCAAGCGAATGTTGACAAAGACATAGGTGAACCACGTTATTTGGATAAAATGTAATGCACTGCCTAAAGTGCGTGTTGTTGCTGCCCCATATACATAAACCAATGTCCATGCATGTTCTGAATTTGCTTCAAATCAAACTAGGCTATACTGTATGTTTTGGTCATCGTTTGAGAAGTTTATTTCAGTGGAGCTTCAACAAAACATGGATCTAGGATCTCTTATGCCTATTTTTGTTGATAATGCTTCTTTGCACAGTAGTTGTGTGTTCTAGCTCAGTCATTTATTTGGTTCTGAAAAATAAAATCGTATATTGTTTTGATACATACACTAATCAAACATGACCTTATTGAAAGGTTTTATCAACTCAAAAATACGACTCTCTGAAACAATAATAAAGATTTATGGCAGTTAGCATCAGCACACCTGACAAAGCCACAACAAAAAATGAAGCGTTGCCACACAGAACACTGGCGTGAATAAACTGGTCGTACCGCACGGTCAGGTAATCAGAACATGCATTTCTTGGCCAAAAGCATCTTGCGGAACGAAGGAAAGACCTGGCGATACGGCATTCACCTCCCTTGAAACTTAATACAGCGTATCAATACGTAAGTCGATCTGGAGGGCAGTGGCTTGCATGACGACGCAGTGGCTTGTATGACGACGCAGTGGCTTGTATGACGATGCAGTGGCTTGTATGACAACGCAGTGGCTTGTGTGACGACGCAGTGGCTTGTGTGACGACGCAGTGGCTTGTATGATGTGATGACGCAGTGGAGCACCATCTCGTTCGATCGTCACTCCCCCTCTGTGTTTCGCGACGACAGTCCGTGGAACTGCATCAAAGTTGGAAGACAGTTTATTCAACTTTGGTGCTCTAACAAGCACTTGATCGCCGATCGCCAACTTTGGTAGACGATTCTTGAGCGCGGTGTTTAATACTGGCGTATATCTTCCCCTTGAGTTTGTTTGCCCAGTTTCGGTCGCAAGTCGCCTCATCAAGAAAAGTGTGCTCGTGGCATAAGTCCGATAGTTTCGTTCGCATTTCACGTCCGTACATCAGAAAGAATGGCGTTGGCCTGGTTGAGGAGTGTGGAGTCGACCTGTGAGCTATGAGAAACTTGGTCAGCTCACGCCTCCAATCTTTTCCCTCAGAGTATGTGATGCGAATTGCTTTCATCAACGTACAGTTTTGTCGCTCGTGCTCTCCGTATTGCCAAGGCGCAAGTGGAGTAATCTGTCGATGCTCGACGCTGTTGTCGCATAAGATGTTCTGAAAAGCATCGGAAACAAGCTGGGAGCCGTTATCGCTCTGCAGAAATACGGCAAACTCAGTCGGCCGAAAATTCCCTCTAGTACCCTGGCCATCGTGGCGCTAGTCACCGTTTTCATGATAACAGCTTCAATATATCGGGAATAATAGTCAACGATTACAAAAATATTTTCCCCCGTGTGTAGAGGTCCTAGAATGTCTATGACACAATCTTGCCAAGGACCAGAAGGTGTTGAAGTCCTTGTAATATTAATTTGATCTGGTAGTTTTTACAAGCAGCGTTGTTACCATGAGGAAATCAGCGAGAAAAAAACAATCAGAGGTTCAGACGATCCAGAGAACAGTTACTGTACGAACAGAAGCGTAACTCAAGATAACGATGATATAAACAATTTCTGGAAAGGCAGTCGCTGGTTTTGCCATCAATGCCTGGGAACCTTTTGTTATTTCTTACGACCAGAATCAAGAAACTGGCTGTTTGGAAAACTGCATTTGTGTCCGGGCAATTAAACACAAACCAGTCCCAATTGACCAAGTGTTTTGCACTCGTTGCATGATGTGCCTGTTGCAATCTTGACGATTCCAGATAACAGCGCTGCTCGGACAAACCATGCAGAGCGCAAAACACATACAGTAGTCGATTCTCATGTGCTCTTTCAAACACGCACACACTGGCATTAACACAAACGCAAAGATGTGTTTAAAAGCCCTTTGTTCAAAGATTTAGTATGACGTCTAGCATGAACTTCACATTTGACTTTTTTAAAACAGCTGAATACTCCTGATTTCGTATCTTTTGCAGTCAATTGGCAGTGATGAATCGCAAAGTAAAGCACAATTTAACCTGCAAAGCTTAGGAGATAATAGAACTGATGGTTACCGTGCTGAAAACATAGATTGTTTCCACAGATGAAAACTTCAAGAAAAGTCCACATTTGTTTACAATGATTTTAAATCCTTCTGATAATGTACTGCTGTGCAAAGCAATACTAGTTCGCTACCAATTATAACTTTCATGTTATTCTACTGTTTGCAAACGTAATTTTTCCTAGTCAACTTCGCCAGTCTAGTAAACCTTGCTAGGAAGCCCAATGGTTTCTAAAAAAAATTCCTACTTTACAATGGCATGCCGTGCATTTCACGCTTAACTCTGCAATGGTATCATATCTTAATCATACTCCCTGCTAAGTGCTAACAGCAGGACTACACAGCTACAAAAGCTATGGATAATATATACCTACTCATTACAGCTCAGTTCTTTTTAGAACGCTACACTACTACAGACCCGGTTTGATCATTCTAACTAGAAAGTAGGATGTTGTGGTAGTTAACGTTTTCCTTACTCCTTATAAACGTTTTCCATACTCCTTACAACAGTGGTTCTCAACCATTTCGCTGAAGGAGCCAAATCCAGACCTACGATTATGTTGGAGAGCCGCACATATTGCACTAACGAAGTCTGTTACACAAAATGTTAGAGGTGTTACTGAAAGGCACTGCCTATCAAAAGGAATCCTTTCCCAGCAAATAATCGGACACTTAAGCCAGTGGTTCCCAACCGGGGTTCCATTTACAACACCCAGGGGTGTCGCGAGCTGATACGTTTTTCAATATGTCATTGAAAAGATATTTTCAAAATGTCGCCAAAACCAAATTGCTATGGGTTCGCCACTAGGTGCCGCAAATTATATTTTTCTTGTGTAGGGTGCCGCAGGGATGAAAAGGTTGGGAACCACTGCATTATGGTCTGACTGGGTATATATTTCACCTATCAAGTAGGCATCATCGGTTCCTATTCAAACAGAATCTGTTACAGAAAGATTGCTAAAAGCCGCACAAATGATGCTTTGGAGCTGCACGGGGCTCTTAGAACAGTGTTTGCGAACCATTTTTTATCAAGTAACACCACGCCCGCCAGCTACGATGTATGTGACAGCCTTAGCGATTATATTAAGCCAAAGAAACATCAAAGGCTTGCAGATCCATTGTTGCAGTCTGGTGTCGTAACTCATAACAATAGCTTTTAGTGTTGTTATGAAGAGCACACGTAAGTCTATTTGGCAAAANGTTAGTATTATAGTGGACACATTAGTGCTCTAGGCAAGGACCTGGACCCGGAGCTACTTCTCAAATGGCCACAACTCCAGCTCCGGTCCTTAGTTTATAAACTGAGCTCCGATTCCTTCTGATTTTTAAGTTGAGCTCCGGCTCCAGGCAAAATGCCCGGCTCCGTAGCCCTGGATTATTTTCACATAAATTCTGAACGTAATATTCGCGTCGAAATAAAATATTGCTCAGTTCAGCTTTTTAATTGCTTGGTTCAGGTATTTAATAATTTCTTTAAATGAAACTCTTTAAATTTACTACCTTGTGTTTGTTTTATCAAGCTTGGGGGGGCGAAAACGATGTGTCCAGAGTGAAAAGGGGGCGATGGAATAAAAAAGTTTGAGAAACACTGTTCTAGTGGCTTATGATCACTTTCTAGCTCAAATTGCATTCCAAACAAGTAAACATTAAACCTTTCGACTGCCCACACAATGGCAAGTACTTCTTTCTCGGTTTGACTGTATCTGCGTTCAACATCAGACAAACTCTAGATGCATATGCAATTACATGCAAAATACCATTTTGACATTGAGTCAAAACTGCACCGAGTCCAGTCGGCGATGCATCCGTGACAACTTGTGTCTGGCAGTCATTCCTGAAATAAGCAAGTACGTCTGGCGTAGTCCTCAGCGACTTAAGTATGTCGGAAGCACACTGTTGCTTTTTCCCCCAAACAAAGTCAACGTATTTTCTGGTCAGATTTTGAATTGGTCTAGCAATTGATGCCAAATCAGGTATGAATTTCGAAGAATACTGCACAAGACCCATGAACGACCTAGCTTCATTACCAGTCTTTGGCGATTCACAATCTTGAATAGCTGCAATTTTCTCTTCACTGGGCTCAATCCCACGTCTGCTCAGATCATGCCCAAAAAAGGTGAGCTTA
>JGI24159J19872_10012523_pt1 | contig 11058 bp, 6 predicted proteins | sample Ectturendosymbi4_FD_19872 | JGI IMG/M metagenome (IMG submission 19872)
GTCCCTAGAATCAGAGAAAATTATCATCGGGTCCCTAGAATCAGAGAAATCGGGTCCCTACAGATCCATACCGGGTACCTAACATTTTCCTTAAAAAAAAACTGCTTAAAGTTTGCTCATTTACTTTATAACGTTGATCAATCCCTTCAGCTTAATTACATTAAAAAACAATTCATTACGCTCAATTTTCTAATTCAATTAACATTTGTGTTGTGTATGATCCAAAAAGTCACCAACATACCTTCCACAATTTTTCAGAGGATGTGTTGAAATTTCATTCATCATTCAGCGAATCTATCATGTTTTCATGTAACCTAGCAAAAGTTCGAGCAAAAAATCTGAATTTTTTCTATCAAACCTGCCGTAATTAAATTGTTTTGCAGGGAAATGGCTTCCCAGGCACCAGCATTCTGGTACGGCGATGTGGTTCTTGAGCGACCTGACATACAGAAGCGAAAAAACAATGGATTGCTGTGCAAACCAATGTTCTAACTTTAGCCACCAAACTAATACAGTTAAGCAGTACAGTAAAGTAGAAACTGTTCCGAACTATAAAGTTTTCAAGAGTGATTTAATCAGCTAATGTGAGCTCTGCACTGAAATTCCGTAAATGGTAAGCCAAGGCTGAGTTCCAGAGTAAAAACCTGACATAACAATTTTAAAAACTGAGCCCCAAGTCAACCGCGAGGAGTGTAGGAATGAAAAAATGTTTGTAATGCAGTTGCTTCTAACTAATCGTGTATTTGAGAGAGAGAGGGCTTGCTATGTGATGTCTGTGGTTGTGTAAGAATAAAAAAGTGTCGTGTGATAACGTTAGTTACTGCAGGCTGGAAACGATGTCTGTAGGTTTTTGACGTTGACACTGGACTGGCAGGGTCTCGAGAGTTTAGCTATTTGAAAAGCATATCTTCGGTCACTAAAGGTTGGGCAGCGGGCAACCCTGGGTTATGGTCAGGGCTGCGGAGTCAGAGTCGCAAGGAGTCAGTAGTGTTTGGGCGGAATCGGACCCCTAACAACAGAGTCTGATTTTTTTGTCCGACTCCGGCTCCGGAAGTCGAAGTGGATCATTTTTACATCACATTCCTACGTTGGGAATTCCTGTTGAAATGGTACAATTCTTATGAAACTTTGTTAAAACAGAGAATTCTTGCTGTGTACCACGCTTTCCATTGAGTGCTAGTTGCTACAAAATTCTTGACAGCCAAATCTCATGCTATTTATGTTAAGAAGTTGGAGTTGGAAATTTTGGAAAGGTCGAAGGTGGAGTCGGAGTCGGACATTTTTACCTCCGACTCCGCAACCCTGGTTATGGGTGTCAGTTTAGTGTCTCGTCTTAGCTTTTTGACTGGAGGTCCAGGTTCTGATGACACGGTTACATTTCAATAACACTTGAATCAAGCACCTCTTTTTATTGTATGGACATACGTTGACGTCTTCCCCCTTTCAACCGTAACGCTCGCTAGTTTGTTTACTTCGGGCTGCTGATTTGATTTCCGGACCTATAATTTTATGTAACAATGTGAGCGTTTGATGTTGCTGAATCTTCTTTGAGATTTGAGGTCAAGGTTACACTTAACCTCGAATAAAATCCTGCAAAATTTTAGGCCTGGTTCATGAATTATCTCAGGTTTTAATGTGTTAGTAATTGACAAAAACGGCAAGACTAGTTAAGCCGTGTAGGAGGATTGGTACACTGTTTAAAATCTTAGAAATCTAAAACACGCAATGTTGCATCTTTAATAGACTTCTACGGTCAGTTCTAAGTTTAAACTGAAAGGTTGCCTTCAATCTTGCTATCGCTAGAGATAAAGCTCTTGTTGAACAGTGATCCTGGCCCTGGTTATGTCAAAATTAAGTCTTAGACCTAACGTAACTTCGCAGTTATAAACCAACCCAAGTACAGAAGTGCTCCAAGCAACCAGGACAATGGATGTTCTTTAGGGCAAACGGCTTGCTTTCCTGTCTGGAAATACACTCTCACGTATGCACAAAAAATCACTCGCAATCAGGCCCGTAACCAGCTTGGGACACCAGGGTGGGCGAAGAGTTTTCTGAGAAGGGCCCAAATATTTTAAACTATGTCCAGTAGTTTCAAACTATGTCCAACACATTTTTTCCAGAGGGGGAGAAAAATTTTAGGGGGTATTCGCCCCCTTTGCACCCCTCTAGTTGCGGGCCTGCTCGCAAGTCGTGACATTGAATATAATACCAAACCGGAAATGATATAATTGATGATGATATTGCCAAAATTATTGCATACATGCAAGGGTTTTTTGCAATAATCCAGTTAACAGTTCTTACACTTACAAGGCCCTTTATGAAAATGTTTGGTGACGTTCTAAACAAAAGCATTGTCTACTCTAAAACAAAGTCACGAACTGCTTGTGACTCAAAGAGTTCCAAACGTGAAGAATTAATATGCAGCATGCCCAACAGCAATATCTTTTTCTGAGGAAGCAGAAGTTTTGGGAGAATGAGAAATGGCGTAACCATAGCTACATTTTCAACTTTATCCAGATTTGATTGTGCGTTTTTTTAGTTCGAAATGAGTTATCAAAGCACCACAAAATCGCACAAATTTCGTTAGCTAGCCAATCATTTTTTTCAGTGGCTTACAGAGGCGGCGCAAGAAAAGCATCGAAGGTTATATGTTCCTCGTGCAATTACTTTGAACCTTCTGACAGCAAACCGGGATCAATGAGCAACGACCTCTTCACGATCGCAAAATGCAGAAACGTTGCACGTAAGGAATTAAATTTGCAAAGCAGCGTTGATGAAAAACGCCGATCTCCACTACGTAATGTCAATAGTTATGCACGCCTAATTCAACCCATTTTCAAAATGTGCCTGCGTTTTCATTGTGACTTGCTCAACAAACTACCACAGGACAAACAGTCATGTTTTGCAAAGTAAAACTGAGCGTGCTGACAAATCCTACGTATATCTCCGTAACCACCAACAAGCTTGTCACACGGCTGAAAGCGACTATCGAACAAAGAGACTGCAAATATTGTCAATAATATTGTCAATATTACCAGCGCTTCCTCTATACCTGTACCAAATTTTTTTTTGTTGGACTGTGAACGAATTCTACCAACGGAAGAAAAAAGGCTTGTCAATGTTTTCCAAATTTATCCGTCATTATTCAAACAACACCAGAGCCCATCGTCATGTCAAATGCTATCAGACCAACACTGAACATTGAGCATCATGTCTTCACAGTGAACCCGAGACGCAGAATAAATTTAGTTGGAAATATTTATGTTGTCACGCTTTTCAAGTTCTTATACCAAGTTTCCACACTTCGATTTGCAATCTTAACAGATCAACCTGTACATATTGAAACTTATTCTGCAACACTTTATAACACGTTTTTCATGAAAACACTCACCAACATCTTTTTTCATCTTTTTTTATGTTTTTTTCAACCCCACGTCTATGCTTCTTTGTGTAAAAGTACACGGGACGTCGGAATTAACCTGTCACATTCCCTAATACTCAAATAAAAAATCATTTGCCCAGCCAAGTAAAAAGATATACCTTTTTTCTGTTTAAACGCTTTTCGTCAAAAAATGTTCACTTTCACAAAAAAGAGCACCGCTATTGCATCATCTTTGTTTCCTGCTACTCGTTCATCGTTCTGCTGCTGAGCAAATTATCAAATACTTTGCCATAACAAATGCTTTTTCTAGTGTAAAACTCGCTTTGTGAGCATCACCCATATGTTTTTTGTTTCAAAACAGTTTCTTGCGGGTTGTTGGTTTTCTGCATCAGTGGCAGCCGTTGAAAAGTTTAGTTCGCATGACCAGTGAACTTTGCCAAATCAACAGTTACTTGAGGGTTTAGATTTCCGAGCATACTACACAGCGTCTGCTAAACGCCCTTCCACTCGTGTTAGCACGAACATGCTGGGGAGCTATACAGGAAAATGTTCTCTTTGACATGACAGGTGAAACACTTGGCGTTAAATTTTTATCGTGATTTTGATTGCACACAATTGAATAATAAACGAACCTCTCTGCCCATGTTCATTCGCTATATACTGTACATGGAAAATTAGCGTTGACAAAAATTTTGTTTCACTTTTCGAGCCCCGTGTTTTCCTTTCACCAAAGTGAATTTTCGGTCATTGTGCTGCAACACCGTTTGTAAGAATGAAATTAATTTACATATCAAAGCGTTTTTGACAAATTTCGAGATGAAAATTTTTGTCTGTATCAAAATGATTCTGGTCCGAATTGCAAAATCTGAATAACATTGAACGTTTTGCATATTCGGACTTTTTGGAGCAAAATTTCATGGAAAACTTGCATGTCGTACCTTAACGCAAATCTTTTTTAACTGTCGTGTTTTTTGCTTACACAAATGATTCAGAAAAAATGAAGAGAATCACATTACACCTTGAAAACAGGATATAGGTTAAAAGCGTGGATGTGTGATAGCGGAGATTCTAGAATTAAAAAAGTGGGGAGGCCACCGCAGGGCCAAGGAAAAAGCAGGAGGACAAACATAAATTTCTATCCTGCATGGTGATTTTCCGTTGTTTTGAAGATTTATTTGCTATGATTAATCCTATCGAAACCAGCGTAGGCTTCTGAATATCGTTAAAATATGCCCTAGCGTTATTATTCACTAGAGACACCTAAACACCACTAGACGCAAACGCACACTTGCACTGCTATATGTCGAATATTCTGTGCTAACCATGCTTCCATGAGCTTCCACAGTACTAGACACTTAAAACGAAACACCACTTCCCGTACACAATTGTGCCTGCCCCACACGAACGAAAACAGGAAATTTCAGTTCTACCTCACATTAAAATGCACGATAGACCAATATTCCCTTTCTGCGACAGTTTCTTAGCTTCGAACTGAATCTTTCACCACCAAGACCGCGGTCTGGCTGCATTCCACGCAGGATCCGAGCAACCACTGATGTGTGTCGTCATCAAAAACTCCCATTACCCCACTGTCAATAACAACAACCCAGCTTATCATGCATTTGGCAAATATTGAATACTAGGCCAGAGGCTTCTAATTTATCGTTTCAAAATATTGTTGACTGAATGTTATTTGCTCTATATGTCAATCAAACGAACTTGAATGTGAAATTAAGCACCACACAAAGGGGGGCCAAACTGGAGATCAGTCAAAAATCAGTCCCCCCTCTTAGAATCGTCACTGATATGTGACGGCAAAGTGACGCAAAAAAGCGACTGCTAAACGTTTAAAGCAGGGATGGACAACAAGTCAGAGACCAAGAGCCGCATTTCTTACTGTGTTACCGCAAAGAGCCACATCATACACATGGGCACACATGAACATCACCCCATCTCTTCCTCACTCACACACATACCTTTGCTCAGCTAGATTTATTGTGAATATCACACACCAACATGATAATGACAGAAATTTATAAGCCATTCATTGTTACGCATGTTACTTAGTGGGACCCCGACTTTCAAGGTGAACTTGCGACTTATACACGAGTAAATACGGTGTTTACGTAAGAGCCGCATGAAACAAGGCAAAAAGCCGCATGCGGCTGTTTAGTCCACAAATGTTGAAGAAAAGCAACGGCACGTTGGTCAGGTTCTCGAACAAGACGAATACGAGTAGTAAAATTAAGCTGCTGATGGGATATACGCATCTAGCATTTGAACTTTGAAATGATTACGACTTTCTTATAAAAGAGGTCCTACGAAACGAAATGTTGACTATGACGTAAAACAAACTCTCAAATTTTGTGAGTATACTGTTCTGCAAGAATGACACGATTATATTTACTTTTTTACAGAACAGGGCAAGCCAGATTAGTTACACTGCAAACGAAATGAGCTAATTTGTCTGAAAAGTGCTTCTTACTTTAGGTAATGACAATCGAAATGAGAATTTTTTGTTTGCTTTTGTTAAAACAGGACAAAAGTTCAGGGTAGTTTGCTACGCAAAAGAACAGAATAAGTTGGCAAGTTGTCGTGTGTGAATGAATTTCGATTTGAAACAGGCGTCCTTATCGTTTTTGTTCACGGCTTGTCAAAGGCAAAGATCTATCTATTTGATATAAGATAAGAAGAATGATAAGTGAAGTAGGGTATTGGAGGAATCGTCCTGTCATGCTGTGCCTTCAGAACTCTGCAAGGATTCTGACTGCACTTATCAATATCTCAGTTTTGAACTACCACAGAGGTAAAACGACAACAGTCGAATTTCTCGCAAAGCATTTTATTATGCAGGCAGGGTCGGATTTACCAATAGGCTATGTTTGCATGGGAACGCATTTCTTCCGTACGTTCGAAGCAATTCGGTCCAGCGGACAAATGCCTTCTTGTCTTGGATCACGTGAAAAAGAGCAAACCACTACTGGCCCCTGGCTGAAACATAGAAAGGGGCCCTTTCTATTTACATAAAACTGTCGTTAGTAGGGAAAAAATAAATGAACGAACTGCAGCATAGGTGGAGGAGCACGCATATTTTGGGGGTGCGAAGGATATTTGTCCGAATTTCCCCAAACTTGCCCGAAAACTTTTGGGCCAACTTTTGTGCGTTGCATGAAGACCGAATTTTGGATGACCTACAAAAAACGTCTTCATGTGACTTTGGGCGCCATTTTCTCAAATCGAAGCACGTTGGGCGCCATTTGTGCATTTTTGGGGAGTTTGCCCAGATTTTCAGGGATTTTGCAAAGGTTTTCACAGATTTTGTCCAGATTTCCCTTGATTTTGCCGGATTTTCACCAAATCAAAACTTTTGGGGGTGACCCCCGCCTCATACACCACTGAATTGAAGTATTTATATTTTTGAAACAAAATAGCTTGTGCAAAAAAACGAATCGTTAATTATTATGGACGTCACAATATGAACGAAACTCACTGATTTCAAGTCTCCATTTCTTGCTGGAAACTTGAAACCATATCGATATATGTTCACAAAACACCGGTGGAATATTTTGAATATACAGTGGCACCCCGTCGATGACCACTCCGCTATCACGACCACTTCAACGCGGTTTTCCCTATACCCTAATGCATTACCTTTTGTTTCACTAATGCGACCACCCCTGTATCCAGGCCGCGACCACAGTCCAGCTGTTACAAAACTGCTAATCGAGCACCGCGTAACAAGACCACCATATTCTATCGGTATCCTTACGCTGGAAAATTGTTAACCTGTCAGCAGCAATTTGCTCAGCTGCATCACGTTGTCCTTAAGCGCCGTGAATACAGGGATGCAGGCGTGACTGCAAGCGCAGTAAGTGCCAATGTGACGTTACAAACTCATAATGTAAACTTTTCTGGAATTTGTACTGCCGTCATCGAATTTTTCCGTTGTGTGATTTTATAGTACAGTAACGATAGGCTATATGGCAACACGTAAAACAAAACTAAATAACTTTCAATCAAGGAAAGAAATGTAGAAATGAAGTGATCGCGATAATACATAAAACCTTTCGGAATGCAAGTGTGACGCGGCCACCACAGCACCGCTAACACGACCAATTGAGCGCCGTCCAGTGGGTGGTCGTTCTCAGTTACGGATTTACGCATAGGCCATGGCCTAGGGTCCCGCGCAACTCTTTCCTATGACGACTCATTGGAAACTAAAAATTTGCGAAACTGCGCAGAGGCATAACTTCACACTTTACCTTGAAACGGGCGGAAATACAAATGTCTACTCTTAACTCTAGATAGACTGTTATCAGTACAGTAACAACACGATGATATTGTGCATCTTGGCGTGAGAGATTCAGACTGTCGGTATGAAAGCGGTTACAAAAAAAAGAATGAAAAAAACGGTTGCCCTACTTCACTGATGTTCTGACTAAAAGCTCGCAACAACGCAAGACCCCCAGACACTGTAACACTCCAATGAAAAGCAATATTGTCAGTATTGGATCCTAAGTTTGGTTGTTTTCACTGGATTTCGCGCAAACAGAGATTGCTTGTTAAAACTCTTAAACTCCAAACTTTTGAAACGCAAAACTTGTCTTCATGCTGTTTACATTCGTCCTATGGCATAGCCATAGAGCAGTGGTTCTCAACCTGTGGTTCGCGAACCCCCAGGGCTTCACCGGAAGATTTCCAGGGGTACTTGGATGACAGTTGAGTTTTCATGAATTGCTATTTTTTAATATCCTCTACTAGAGGAAAATACTGGCCGATTGAAAACTCCGCGTAGATTTTGCCTGATCTTGCGTTGTTGTGATGCAACAGTGTGAAATCCACGGCTTTGCACAGTGCAGAATAGAGTCCTGCGCGGGTCGGGTCAACCCGCCTGGGGATCGGGTTGATTGTAATTTGTTTTATGACTCGGGGGTACTTAACGGGAACAAGGTTGAGAACCCCTGCCATAGAGGATTAAAACCCTGTCTTTTGTATTGCATAGAAAATGACTTCATAACGGCATAAATAAGCGCTGTGTCCACTTAGTGGATTGTGCTTGTTTGGTTCATAAAATCTATGGTTACTCTTACTATGAAAAAGGAGCTTACGTAGAGATAATCAGATCGAGAGATAGACGATATTTTAGAGGGCGGCAACACTGCCCCGCATGAAAATGTATATATCCGTAAAACAAACCTAAAGACGTTAGAAATCACAGAAATTTCATGAAGAGAACTTCTGAACTACACGAAAGAGCTATAAATTCCAAGAAAACGTCGCAATGCTATTTGTTCTTTAGGAGAATGTAGGAAAGGCTTTAATTTCTGCTGAAGATCTAAGGCGATTGAAGAACCAAAGTCCGCAGAACAAAAGATAGATTTTTGAGGGGACGCTATACATACTGGGGGCATGTGTTCACGCTTTTCAGACAAACGGCCAAATAGGTCACACTTGCGTGGGGCCCCAGAAACTAAGATGGCCTAAGGCCCCGCACTCCCTAGATCCGTCCCTGTTGATACGGTTTAATTCTTGTTACCAGTTAGCGTTTTAAGTAACTCGATATCTGCCGACTTTTCTTTTTATTATTGCGTTTATTCTGGTTTAAGTCAGTTATCAAGAATTGCACCAAATAATGGCAATTCACATAAAAGTAGTATGTACCAAAATGTCCAAACTTGCATCTTGGAAGTAAACAGTACCAGAATTGGTATTAAACTACCAGTTGACATTGTGTATTGCGTAAGGTCTTCACTCCCACACGCAACGCGCTGGGCTCAAACATACATCGCTGTAACAAGAAACGCACAAATACATGAAGGTACACGAGGACATATACGTGGCGTATGTACCAACTCTGGCAGTCCTGCCTTATAACACCATGATTTAATATCCCAAGGTAAAATCTAGCTTCTTTCAAAATTTGTTGAGAGACGTGACACCACTTAAGTTCACAACTTCCTTCGGTGCTGTCTGCAAGACCGATGTTCAAATGACGTGGATATCGCATGCGCATCGGAAACCAAAATAAGACAAGCAGATGGAATACCTAAATTTTTTAGACCTTGGAGTACCAACTTGTTAGTAAGTGTCGATCAGACCACACGCCAAAGAATCAACTACTTTAATGTCAACGAAACAAATTCAGTGAGTGAGCACAGAGCGCCTACTTATTTACTTATTTGTTCCAATTGGCGATGGTATCTTTTCCAGCGTATTGTGTATTGTTCATACATTACACTTTTTTACCGACTTAGGGATTGGGGACCTCTAAATGTTGGGGTCCCCTGGCTGTAGCCCAGTCAGCACCCCCCTTAATCCGCCACAGTGGTCAGTGCACATCGGCTTCACTGTGACCTCCTGAGTAATGTGCGGCCTGTGCTCAGCGTCGTCATGCACTTGAAAGACCGTGCAAGACAGACATGTGCAAGACCTTTCCCAGTTATGATTGCTTGTGTGAAAAAAAGATGCTCCTGATTTTTGTTCATTCGTCAGTCGAATAAAATAAAACGAAATGAATGCACGAAATGCATAATCAAAATAAATCTTCACACGAAGCAAAATCAAAAGATGACAAATTTCGACGCATTTATTAAACGACACGCTCAAGATGGACGAAAGCCAATTTTTATCTTCGTGCTCATATGCACTGCTACTGGGGTAAAAAAAACACGTCACAATGGGTCAAACATCGAGTACCTCGCCAAGAGGCGCACGGGGCAAACTTGATGCGCATACTCTCGTCTTGATCAGCAATCTATCACACAAAAGATAAAATGAGGAAAACAAAAAGAAAGTCATCTGCGCAATCGCCATCAAACCTGGCACAATGTGCGAGTTGCTCATGCTACTATACATCCCGGGCGGACATGTGTTATTTTCGTGCTTATTGGTCACCGCGAAAGGGAATGAAAAAACGTCGCAGATGGTCAACGTCATGCACATCGCCAACGAGCAGGTCCGGATTAAGGGGGGCAACGGGGACAGCTGCCCCGGGATCCCCGCTGCAAGGGGGGCCCCGTCATGAAATTTATATGTTTCAAATAAAATACTCGTTTGAAAAAATTTCGTGATTCACAAGCGACACAGGAATACAGCTCGATATTATATTCCTCTGTTGCGTTAAGTATCAAGGGCCCCCAGCAGCAACTGACTTCTTTACAAGTTTGACTGTCTGCCAGTTTTAGTAATCGCTACTGAAAAACCTGTATTTCCGGTTTTGTTCAATGCAAATATATTTGATTTCGCTGGTAACGTTTTCCTAATAATCGTTTCTTTGGCATGGGTATGACTCTCTACTCGTGCATTACACTGAGTGCACAAATGCAGGGCCGGATTTACCTACAAGCTATATAGGATTAAGCCTAGGGCCTCAAGATCCAAGGGGGCCTCCAACAAACTGTGGTACGCAGAGAGTCAATGGCCGGTCTATGATCATTTAGATTAAATTTCGTCAAAAATGCATGTCTTAATTATTCTTCACGAAATTTAGTTTTATTTAACTTTCGTGTTGATAACGCCAGAGTCTTCCAACGAGTTTCCATGAATCTCAATATGACGGTTGGTCAAGCAGCATGCAAACTATTGTGTCGATATACTCAAAGCACGCTGGCTGCGTCCTGCGTTTGCTGAATCGTACCGATTGTTACGTGTGACTCTATCAAAAGAACTTGTGGCTG
>JGI24159J19872_10012525_pt1 | contig 11056 bp, 10 predicted proteins | sample Ectturendosymbi4_FD_19872 | JGI IMG/M metagenome (IMG submission 19872)
CAGCCGCTGGAACGGAACTTTGAATTACTACAGTATATATATATATATATATTTATACTCTTGTTCTGTTGCAAAAATGAGCAATACGTGAAGGTGTACGGATGTGCAGCGTTAAACGAACATTCCTGCCAAAGCGTTTTTCACGCAAACGGTTTTTCGAAATCCGAGTGTTATTTTTGTTAAACATGACGCAACAATGAGGCAGTAAGTGCTGGCGCCGCACGTTCGCTTGCTAACAGCTTCTTCAGTATTTTTGCTGTAACCAAAGAATCATGATAAGAGCGTTATAAGATGACAAAGTTTAAGTTACTGCTGATATGAGCAGAGACATTTTTGTGGGTTGCGTGGCAGAGCAACGAAAGTTTCGATTTTGATCGGCTGTGATCTTGAACTGAATGCTTCTTTTTTGCTCGTCATTCTTCAACACACAGCATTTCCTGTTTAGGGTTAAACAGCCAGCCCCCAACCTTTTGAACAAGCCAAGCGTCTGGAATAGAATTGTGCTGCGTTTCACAGAACTCGCTCGTTTTTCGTGTTATGAAGTCAAATAGCGTATCGAGACTGTAACGTGGTCCACGACAAAGTTCGTGTCCCACGTCTATTGACATCGTAAATAAAACGCGTGGATTTGTTCTGTGCTTCACACCAAAAACCGCGACTCAATCAATGTCCAATAATGTGGACCCACCAATCGCCCGCAGGCCGCAGTTTTGATCGGCTATGAAACAACGGACCTCGGTCAGATAGCGGTTATAATACAAACATAGCGAGTTTTTTTGCTTCTGATACACCAGTTTCTGGCAGAAAGAAGACGGCAAAGCGACAATGAGCTTTGTTTTATCATAGCTTGTTCCGCTGCAGGAATAATTTGTTAGATTTTCCTATAGGCGAAGTTAGCTTTAGTGGTTGCTAAGAATTAGCACTGAACACTGAGTGGCACCGAACTGCGAAAAAACTTGTCTTTCCTCGCACAAACGAGGCAAGCGACATTGCCAAGCTGCCTGACCAAGATTTTTCTTTTTCAGAACTGCAGAGGCTAAAGCAGACAAAAAGTTTGGTCCGTTCTCTGCTTGGTATTGCACGTTCTTGGACGCAAGGTCGAGTCCTTCCGAGAGAATTTGTCAAGTGCACAGACAGCACTTGAAAGCGTGTTTGCAAACGCTGCGCAAGGCCGATTCGTTTCAGTTACGATATTTTGGGCACCCCAGTCGAAGATGTAATGGACTGGCGCGGCACCGCGTGTAGCAGTTTGCACTTCGTTATCGTTCCATCTTCCACAGACGCTCTGGGAAACCTCGCATAGCGCTTGCGGCCACGTCCCGCAAAGCGGCAATATCAGACTGGGGTTTGTCAGCAACGTGTTTGAGCAACTGCCTGCGAGGTTTCAGCTCCTGATTGGAGCGCAGTAGACATCGGCGAAAATCTNTCGCTCCTGCCGCAAAGCGGTGTTTTTAAAATCGGCGGAATTGTCATTTGACTACCGNCTGGAAAACCGCGATGAATCGTGGAGTGTGTACTTGCTGCTGGACTGCAAGAAAGTGNTTGTTCCTGCTGGGAATATTTCGGGCATGCGCAGAAGCAAGCGTCGTCGAAATATTGGAGGGATATCGCGTAGAAGCACGGACGCTTCAACGCTCAGGCCTGGAGTCTTTCGCTCAGCCACCGAATATAGACTTTTTTACTTCACGGACTCCGGTTGAAGCTAGAGGTAGCGGCGGAATATCGGAAAACGGTGAGTGAAAGCATTTGGTTTGAAAAAGATCAACAGTTACCGTCAAACATTTATTTCTCTTGGCAAAGTATGTGTACAAAACGCTTGTCGTTTTTCGCGTAGAGTGGAATGCTGTGAACGCACGTAGCAAGTCTGAATTATGATTCTTCTGCGGTCTGGTCACGTGTCTCTCGCAAACACCATGTTGCATTTTTTAACGATGGCACTTACTGTGCAAACAAGCTCCTTTTCGCTTCTAGTCACAGTCTAACCATTCGTTCAGCCGACATGGTCAGTGAGACCTGGCCTCGTAAGCTTTCTGGCAAACTCATTATGAATAGATGTGTGTAAAGTATCTTTCCGTCTGTCGTTTACCCACTCGCCATAAACCTGAATTCGAGACATCGGCATGCGAGCCTCGCTGCTGACTCAGCGGGCGCAGTTACCCCAGTTGCCTAAAGTAATTGGCGTTCGACTCGAAAATCTAACTCTGTCGGTTTGTTGTTACTCGTTAAGTGACTGCTAATTAATGAGTCACGCGAATAGTTTTCGGGTCGTTTACCGTCTGGCCCGCATATCAGTTCTACTTATTACTTTCTTGTCTTACAAATCTGTCATGGCAGCCAGAAAGACGTTTTCGGCACTATTCGGATTATGAAAGTTGTCATTACAGTTGGGTTGCTTCGGGTCTTCATACTGATAGCAAATTAAGACTGCTTGCCGCGTTTATGCACACACTATTTAACGCCGTGCTCTAATACGCCATGCTTGTGTGGAAAAAGCATCACGCTTTCATGCTGAATCATACTAGCCCTGCATATGTCTTCCTTCAACCAAGACCATCACACAAAATATTTTGGGTGTTCGATTGCCGAATTTATTTTAAAATCCATTGCTTTAATACACGTTTTCTATAAAAGCGAACGATATTAATAGCCATTATTTTAGGTTTTTCGGCTGTGATCTCAAATCAGCCAATCATAGCTCGGATCGTGAAAGCTACGGAGTTTGAAATTAGTAGAAAAAAGCTCTGCCGGTTTGTGATTCATGTTTGTTTTTCAATTCGCGCGAAACATGTCCATTTAGCGAAGACCTCTGGCGCTTTTCAGTAAATCCGTAACAATGTTCTGTCTCCTTACCGACAGTTCTTGCACTGCATAATTTCAATGAGAATGAGACCTTGGTGTGGTTCGTGCACAGGCACAGACTGCCTTGTGCGCATGTCACCAAACTCGAACAGCTTCCAGTCTGAACGCACCATGCCAGACTGCATAGCAATTCATTACCTTGTTGTGGGTCAGATGCTGTCTATAGTTGGCGTTTATTGGGAGCAAATCAGTCGGTTTTGAACTAATTGCTGATAATTAATCAAGTGGTTTTCGAAATTATCAAATCGTCTTTGTGCTGCTCTTTTTTCTTCACTTTGTATTCATGCTTCTTTGACCAAATTGAAACACATTGAACCATTTAGAAATAAGAAAATGCGTTAGAACCTTGTTTATCCGTGCTTACCTTCATAATGCAATTTTTTCCAGAAAACTTTGCTCACGGATTTCAAGAAAACCAACTCGTCATTCCCATCCGGCTCCATCACGTGACCGGACATCCTGTGCACCACGGTCGTCACTTCCGCAATAGGCGGAAAGAAGACGAACGGACGCTTCGCAAGCGATTACGAAGAGAACTTCGTTTCGTTAGGAAAACATCTGCTCAGAATAACGATCTTCGCGAAAGCGCGAACCCGTCCTCTCGCGCGGACGAAACGAACAGGACTTTGACGGATGTTATTCCTCAGGAATTCTCCGGTGACGACGAGGAAAGTGGGGAGGATTACGTGGACGAGAACGAGATGCACCTCGACCACAAATTCGCAAACTTTTCGGTCACCGCGTTCGGTGAAGAGTTCAGGTTACATCTGACGCCGTATGATGAGTTCCTCGCTCCCAACTACACGTTGCATTATATGGGAGATGCGGAAAAAGAAGGATTTAGGGGAGCGGAGTGGGACGTACCTCGGCACTGTTTCTATTCTGGTCACGTTAACGGAAGACCTGATCACAGGGCTGTACTCTCTGTTTGTCGCGGACTGGTGAGTACATTGTTCTTTCAAGTGAAACGGCCTGTGTGAGTTGAATGCGCAGTGTGTGCTGAAGTTGAGCAGAGATTTCATTGCTTGATTGGATCTTGTGATCTCGCCATTCACTTTTTCGCAACTTGCGAAAAACAATTTTGAAACCATAAGCGGATATCTCCAATTACATTGAAAGCATTTTTGCGTAGTCGTCCACAACCTTCACCGATGGTTCCCAACCTTTGTAGGCTTATGGCACCTCGCCGAAGAGCTAAATATTTTGTCAGACGAAAAGCTTTGGGATGAATCTCCTACTTCACGCCATCTTCAAGTTCTGTACCACCAAACGTCTTTTCACACTGAAAATAACAATTGCTCGCCGCGCCTCTGACTATTGCAAACGACATACTGACTGGGGAATCACCGATACAAATAACTTAATTACGCAAACTGTAGATCATCTGGTGCTTGATTCCATCAATTCTTTTCAAAACATGTTGAAGACCTCCGTAAGTCGAGCACGAAAATGCTTTTTGCAGGCACTTTTTTCGTCAGTGTTAAACTGTGGATACGATTCAACATTCGTTCTCTGTTGTGGTCGGTGCTGTTGTAAAGGTGTAGTTGTGTCTTGAGGTTGACCTGGTAGTGCGGTGAATAACGGCGCTTGCACCTCCCGCTCAAGAACGTTTCTGTTGAAGTCCATTCAGTGAGCTAGCGCGCAATTGTTTTGTCTCACCTTTGACTGCCCGGTATTTGCGGCCTCTACTTTCACGCTTGCAAGACCAGCGCGAAACACAAAGCACAAAGCAGAAAACGAAATGTCAGAACCGTCGCCGCTAACGATAATGGGTCCACAGGTGCAGTTTCTTGTAGCAAACCTGATTATTGTTGTGACAACGGGCTGGCAAAATGTGGGTGCAGCTGGAAGGGCGCTTTGCCTCGTTTGTTTTCAGCCTGTTTACACTCTTTTCTTTAATTAACGCGACTGAATGCTGTGGAATGTACCGGTTGCTCTATTTTCGTGGAGAAAATCCGAAGAAATATTTTTGAAGGACATATTTTCCTGAAAACCTAGCAAACACTACCTGGATTTCTCTGATTTTTGCAAATTTTGCAGCACAAGGAGCCGCCTTAGATCCCCCTCTCATACGGCCATTACGTTACTTCCCTTAAGCTCAAAAACGGAGAATTCCAGCCCTGTTTCTAAACCCCAGCCAACATTTGCTATCAGACGTTCATTCACCGGGGCGTGAAACCACTCTTTACTTGCGGAATTTACAGAGGATTATGTTTGCATTGTTTCGAACAAGAAACGAGCATTTTGCTCATCCTGTTCTGCTTCACGATTCGCAAGTTTCCCAGATCACTTAGTTTCAGTCTAAGTGCAGTTTTGCGTCGGCGTTTGTTATCGCGGTAGCGTCTTTAGCGATCTATACAAAATGCCGTAAGGCAATAGTCATCAGTTGTAGCGAAAGCGGGCAGGCAATAGTTCGCGTGCAGCCATTCGCCCAGATTTAATTCTATGCAGTGTGAAAAACTGTATCGAGCAAGCGAAAGGGAGAATGCTCTCTTGCTCGCTGCTATTTCCTGGTCTCCGGCGCAGAAAAAGCGCCGGAGGCGTGTTTGTTTATGCGGGACCGGACGTATTTACTGTAGCAGGGCGAGAACGTGTGTGCTCGGAACCGATCGTGGCCAGTCGTGGCCTGAGGCGTCGCGGCCCGCGCTTCCGATCGCTTTGTTGCGATTTCGCCGCAATGTGCAGCTCTGTAATAACATCGTGACGGCGCGCGATGCACATCTTCGCCTGGCATGCGCGTCTTCGCAGGTATTTCGCTTTGCACTGTGGGCGTCTGATGTACAAGGTCGCTACAGCCAAAAATGAAGCTCGCTACAGCCAGAAAACAACTGGTTAGATTCCCAGATATTTTGTCTCCGCCACCAGCTTTCAGTCAAGCCAAATTGCCCACAACGCAGGTTCAAGCTTCAGTAACTTTGGTTGATGATTTGCAGCATGTCTCTGCTTTTAAGAACAAAGTTCAGTCTGGTTTTAATTGGTTGAAAATTGAAACATCCAATTACTTTGCGTCAGCTTAAATTGCCTAAATGCGCTGTTTTTGATGTGAATGGTTTCATTACAGACTAACCCTCTTGATTACGCAGTAGCGTTGTTTCAGGAGCAGTTGCTCCATGTATCTTGTTTGTTCCTGACAAATCGGTGTTTATAAATGGTTCTTGTTAAGCTACTCGATGATTTGCTTTCTACCGATCCGGAAAGTGACACAACGCAACTAGTTGCAACTACGTTAGTTGAAATTACACGGTCAACCTGCTGAAAAACGTCTAGCAGGCTTTGAGGAACATCTGCTATCTTCCTCTTTCTAGCTGGACTGCCGAGGAAACTATTCAAAGTCTTAAAAACTCTCATTTCTTTATTTGATGAGTGGTTGACGAAATGTATTTCATATCCACAAATTTTTATTTTACGATTACTGGGGTGAACTTACTCAGCGATTGTTTTATGGGAAAGTTTCGGATGTACTTTTCAGCTGTTTTGATGATCAAATGTGCTTAGTTGGCGGTAAGCGCCTGTTCCAAGTCAAGTTCTATAGTTAAACGTATCCAGGTGAAGTGTTTTGACCCAGGGCTCAATTCAGCCTGTAGGGTTTTGCCACGAAAACTTTTAAGATAGAATGGATGGGAGTGTCCAACCTACAAGTTGATTGTGGCCTATGTTTGTCCGGCAGTTGACGCGAGACCGATTTGTCGCTTTGCGCCAACGTGCGCACCCCATTGTGCAAATGCCAGAGTGGTCCCGACAGCAACTGTTCTCTTTTTCAATAGCTGATTTCTGCTTGGGGTCGCCATTTCAAAGTCCTTTTGTGCGTGACGTTGTTCTGCACCCTGCATGTTCTCGAGGCAAGTATTGTTGTTGGACACCGTCAAGAATGTCACACTTTCAATTGAAAGAATACCCAAAATTTGTTGAGTGTAGCTGGCGTCTGATAGGTTGAAGCTGGTTGTTGTTACCTGCACGTTGTTTGCTTGTCACGTGATTTGACGACGGTCTGAACCTGGCCTAGTATCGACTGCGGTGACTTCAACTTCGACACTTTCACAAAGGCAAGCCAACGACCCAGAGCGATTGTCCGGTGAATTCCCTGTAGTCGTCCAGTTGTCAAGCGCCAAAGCACGTTTTTCCCTCCCACTGATGCGTGAGGTTACCGAAAAGCAAATGTCGGTTTTGTCGCTGTCCTGCGATCGTCTTTAAATTCGAACTTTCACCATCAATCGCACGCTTGCTTGCACGGAACAAAGTCATCGCTTTGTGCGCTGGCTTGACAACGACCCCACTCAGGTCGTTCGGCGCCTTTGACTGTTTGCGGGCGAGTTGCTTGGCAAGCTCACACTACAGCGTGTAGCAGAAAAAAATTACAACTTTTCGGAAATCAATTCCAGCTGCTGGTGTTTTTAACGTTTTACGTAAAATTTAATCTCGTTGTTTCGGTGACCGTGCCAGTGATGTGTCCCATCCTTCTTCAGCGATCGCCGCCTAACTTTGGCGGTTTTGGTCAGAATTGAAGAACCAGACTTACCTGCGCATTGTTCCACAGATTGCGGCCTGATGTGGTGTGTGCACTGTGAAAACTTGAAAGGACTGATCGTTTTGCATTCTTCCTGCAGCTGCAAACCGCCTCTAAACAACAAGGACATAAAAGCAAAAATTTTTTCGAGCGCTTCACTTTGGCGCGAAGTGCTGATGCGTCGAACGAGCAAACGAGCGTATTTGGCCAAACGCCGAGTTTATCTTCGAAAATGATTGTGGGGTACCGGGTAATTTTACTGCAGTTACCTCGATGCGCAGCGATGCAAGTGAAATCACTTCGTTAACCGCAGAGCTGCAGATACGTGCCGCTAAAAACACTGAAAACACTTCGCTGTGTTGTTGGAGAAATAACTTTTTCTTGCCAAACCGCAAGCGTGTTCCGCGCGGCAGCAGTGCCGCGTTAAAAATGCTGGAGTGTGCGATTGCGCCAAATCGTGCGTGCGATGTGTGCGAAACAGCGCTTCTGAAAATGTCCGCGTTAAGTTGTTTGAGGGGTGTGTTCCCAGGGCGGCTGTTTGGGTTGAGTGGGCTGATGCTTTTGCCATCACACAAATTGTGAAATTTCAAAGTCTTTACTGATGCGCACCTGGTTGCCGTTCTCTTGATGTGGGTCTATGCTGCGCCGTGACCTCCACGAATCGTTTGTTTGGCTTGTTTCCTTATTCGTGCAATTTCCTTCCGACAACCGAAGTTCATAACCGCGCTATTTCATCTCGGCCGTTTCGTCAGGAATGTCGTTCGTCAGAAAATCATGTCAAGAAAAGTGTGCAATTCGCTGTCGGAGACTTGGGCGGGGTCAAAAAACAACGTCAAACCGGACAAAACCATAGGATTTCGTCCCATTTTCAAAGCCATACTTTTCAGCAATTCTACCAAAGCGTGCTGCGCTGTAACGGCAACGGTGACTTCTGCACTCCTGACGCAAGAGGCGCTATTTACAGTACACAGATATATTTCGGTGTTTATGTTGTCGCTGCATAAATCGACAAGCGAAATTCCCGTTTCTTTGCGGTTTATGCTTCGCTTGCAGCGCGGCATGTGACCACCGCTGCGCCGGCGGACTTCCGCCTTACGCGCGCTGTGCAGCCGTTGTCGCTGTGCGTGTTTGCGACGGGGCCAGTGGGCCATGGCGTGGTTTACTTGCCGAATAATTTTTATCTGCTTGCTCGCTTTCCGTGTACCCACGTCGTTGTCAGAACATCGCGATGCATTAGGTCCATTTTTCTGGAAATTAGCTTCCCGTTAGCGATTGCTGTAACACTGACTGGCGCCATGGACTCTGGTTACTTTTGTTTCTTGAACTAGAGTTGGCAAGTTTGAAGTGTCTTCGCTCTTTGTTCTATTGCTCAAGTACTGATCGCACTCTGTCTGCGATGCTTTCGACATGAAGCGCCTCAATCCTTGAAGAAGTTGCTTTATGCCAGCGTGGGCCAACTACGTTTGACCTACGGGCCGTTTTACAAAAACGTGGCAACTTCCGGGCCACTTCCAATAAAATGATTTGTAAAACAACAGATTCCAAAGTTTTAAAACTGAAAAAGGGTGCAACCACATGTCAAAACCGCGCAATCTGTCTCACGTAAGTTACGAAAGTGAGGATGAAAGCATTTAGTCCGAAACAGTGGCATTTGTCCAGAGCATTTTCCGGATGAAAACACAAACAACGGTTCTGGGTGTGGTTATCAGTCAGCAGTGACACGTCTTTCCGCGGCTTTGGCGTAAATGCTTAAACTTCTCGCCTTTGCCTCGCCGACGAATCGACTTTAGGTTTTTTCCAAAATAAACTCATCGCCACGACAGACGGAACCATTGCCGCTCCCCTGAAGTCCTGCGTCTTAAGTCGATTTCCCGCCGGGCGCTTATTGCAGAAAGAGACGGATTGCAAAATTTTCGCGCATTACACGTCTTGTCTGAATGTTCTGGTTAGTTTTTGTTACTGATGCTAAGTTGTTTTCCATGGCAGTGTGCACCTGCTGTGCCTTTGCTGTTGTCAATGAGTTTTTCGCAATAGGCAACGGTTTCTGTGTACTGGAGCCGGCGACACACACGTACTTCCACTAAAGAGCTTATCCGCACACCACCAACACCAGTGATATTAGTTGGTAGGCGGGGTGCGGTATTTGTTTTCTTTAAATAGAAGGTCGTCATGAGTAGACAGGCGTAATTTGTTTACGGCCGCTTTTCGCTCGTTTGTGCAGAAAACGTATGTCGCAAATCGAGGTTGCCAACATCGCTGTTAAGGAAGTCATCGTAGCGTGGCGTTTTTCTTGTTACTGCGTCAAATATGACGCGGTGGTGATAAAGAAGCGATTGCCGCACAAGAAGACCTTTGTGTTCCGACGCTTGTATCTTTTTTTCAGTAAATGTTGCCTTACGCTCAGAAAAACGGGCCGGTCCTTTGACAGCAAACAAGCGTGGCATTGTGACCACACATGCGAGCATAGTGCATCACAGACCGCCGCTGTCCGTTGTGCGCAGCGAAGTGTTTCCAGCGGCAAACTAACAATTGCAATGCTCGAACTGGAGTTCTGCACCAATGAAAATGCCCTCTTTGCTGCTCTTCCGGTGTCGACCGATTTCACACCTCAATCTGAATAAAGCCGTAAGAAGGTTGTGGAGTGGTGTGGTCGACTGCAACGGTACGGTCAAAAACGGGGTTTAGAAACAGGGCCGGAATTACCCAAGTCATTCGTCAAGTTGGTACCAGCGGTGCAAATGCCAACAATTGCCATCGCGGTTTGTTGAAAAGAATTTCACGTTGCTCTTTGCAGATTTTCGGCCTTGAAACGAAAGAGTTGCTGTTTTAAAAACCTGGTTGAACCAGGGCCAGAAAGATCAACTGCTCATCGATGTTAGGCTGGTTTGCGACTACCGGTCGCTTACTGAAGGCAACCGTGCCCGTTTAATCCGCACACGATTAACCCACTAGGAACTGTAGTAACATTTCATTGAAGGCAGAAATGTACCAGTTACTTTTTGCGAACATAGTGTTTAATCACGAAACGTGACAGCCTCAAAGTGGTTATTTCTTTACAGTTCGGAGCTTTTCGAGTGGGTGAAACGGACTACTTGATTCAGCCCGAAGAAAATCGTTCCTTTTCCCATCCGGACCAACATGACGCTGATGAAGAAGGCACCAAACCCCATCGCATCTTCAAAAGAAGCAACCGATTGGCTGGAAGCAATGGAAGAAAGCTCTGCGCAGTTACTGGTGAGGGCAAGTCTTGAAATTTCATGTTGATGTGCAAAACGCTGCCATGCCTGCCGGCCAAATCAGGACATAATCACGATGTGGTCGCGGATCGCCTGAACCCAGGGGCGTAACGAGTTTATATGGCGCCCGGGGCAAGAAGCAAGTTTGGCGCCCCCATGTTCGAACTTGAGGTCTTTTGGAAGCAAATATAGCCTACTGTATTGAAGAAAGTACTTGTGACATTGTAGCGACTTTTCGGCGCCTCCCGCAATGACTCGGCACCTGGGGAATTGTGCCCCTCTTGCCCCCTTGTTACGCCCCTGCCTGTACCTAAAGCAACGGATCAGTTCTGACGCGCTTTTATCGTTGTGTGCTCGTCGAAACCGGACAGTGCCTTCACGATCAATGGAATGTTAGCTTTTTAGGTGGTGTTCTCTGTTTTGCCTCTATTATGGCGAACGCCACTAACTGGTCAAT
>JGI24159J19872_10012527_pt1 | contig 11055 bp, 6 predicted proteins | sample Ectturendosymbi4_FD_19872 | JGI IMG/M metagenome (IMG submission 19872)
ACGGCTTGCGGCAATGAGCATATCTAAAATAAACCTCTAGTGCTAACTGAACGTGAAAAGGGACATGAAAAAGCACAAGGTGCATATTATCCAGGGCCGTAACGAGGTTAGATGGCGCCCAGGGCAAGAAGCAAGTTTGGCGCTTCCTTGTTCGAATTTGAGGTCTTTAAGAAATAGTTGTGACATTGTTGGGACTTTTGGACGCCCCCCGCAATCATTCGGCGCCCCCCGTAGTGATTCAGCGTCCCCATTGTGATTAAGCGCCCGGGGAATTGAGCCTCCCCTTGTTCCCCCTCGTGACGCCCCTGATATCACCCGTTCCTTATTAACTATTGTAGCTAACTACTGCATGCATGTATCTCTCACAAGTGTTTTTCAGATAATTTAATGCATGTTGCGTTTCATTTGCGACACTGCTGTAACGTTTCAGACAAAAGTTTGTGAATCTGTTTAATTATTTAGACAGTCATATTCTCGGAGCAAAAAAAGATTCGGGCAATACTCAGAAGAGATGAAACTGCAGCTTTCACCACCAACCATCTACTGATCTTTAATCTGGCTCTATCGGATCTCCTGATGGGGGTGTATCTAATTATGCTTGGAATAGCGGGATTTGTGTACAGTGGACGGTATTGCACTTTGTCCCTGGAATGGCTTTCAAGTCCAGCTTGTACAACAATGGGTGTGCTGGTCGTTCTGTCAAGCGAGACCTCCATGATCACTATGGTATTACTCACCATTGGCCGTGTCTANGCCGTTTACTATGTAAGTACAAGCAGTTCACTCAATGGTTTTGTTGAACAAACGTAAACCTNTGGATTGATCAGAANTTAAAGCAATCAACTTTGCAGTTATATAATGCTCTGCTCAACTTTCCTGTTACAGCTGTTTTCTCTTTCAGCCTTTTCCTTCAAGAAACTATCCTAAACCTAAAGCTGTGGTTGCTTCAATCGTGACGGCTTGGGCAATCTCTATCGCAATGGCCATTATTCCTCTGGTAGAAGGGCATCAAGGAATATATGTTAACAAGGCTTGGATACGCGACCACCCATTTTTTGATGAAGTGGTAACATTGAAAGACGCAAAAAAATATGCTCAACGTTTAGTGACGTATTCACCAAAGTGGTCATTGATTCCTGACACTGCTTTTGAAAACTTATTGAATATTGACTGTTGGTCAGAATTGGAAAACTTTTTATCAAAGTACAAATTGGGAAATGAGAGTTTTTCTGTTCATCGCAAGTTTGGGTAAGCATTTCAACTTGACATAGTGGTATTTTCCGCTTCCGATTCACACCAAACTGCGTAAATGACATGCCTTTGCTGTAACCACGCCATGTTGCTTGCTGCTCTCGTAAGGACAACATTAAAATAAAATTGTTAAAAAGTCTCATGACTAGCTTTAATCAAAACCTCCGTTGAATACCCTGCAATTTCTGTTAATAATTACTGTTTTTTTGGTTGATAACGAGATGAATAGTACTGATTGGATTAATGATATTGCAAATGCAAAGAGTTAAGCTTTGATTTTCAAATAGCAAACACCGGGTTATCGTTATTTAGAATAAAATCGTCGATTTTCAAAAAATTGCAAGCCAAATTTCCCGAGTGAGCAAAGATATGCGTAACTGCGGAGTATTGGTGGCGTAGCAAACTAATTTTAACGAAATACTCCACAATTAATCATTTTTACTGAAAATTTAATCAATTCGAATGCTCCAACACAAACAGGCGACAAATGTGTCCGTCGTTGCGAAAAAAATTTTTAAGCAGGCCTGAAATCGGCCCTAAGCATTTTGACAAACTTAAATAGGAACTCGGTTCGAGACTGGCCCGAAATTCGGCCCAACCCGAAAATCCCGGCCCGACTTAAAAGTCTGCGACAATAATATTTTTTCATTCGTAATGTGGCAGATGCGTTTTTTAACTTGTGCAGGTATTACAGTGAAAGCAGCGTATGCATCCCTAAGATTTTTGTCACCAGCATGGATGACGTGTGGATGTTTTCTCTTTCGGTGACCATCATCAACTTTATTGCGTTTGCATTTGTTGCTGTCGCTTATGTTGCAGTCATGCTGAAAGTTGCTAAACGAATGANCCAGACATCTCAGGGAAAAGATAAAGAAAACGGTACTTTTTGTGTGATTTTAAAAATTCGNTACAGAAATATTTGCCGGGTTCTGATTAATAAATTCGCATTTTACCAATTAAAACACTTCATTTTTTTGCAAAAACAGACNAATCGCTTAGGCCAATGCGAATAACAAAATCAATCGAAACCGTTTGATTTTACAACACATTAGAAGACACGCTAATTTAAAGCATTAGCTTTAGAAATTGAGCTTTTCGATTTTCACTCAATATGACTAGCAATAAGATTCGGAATTTTTTATTGCGATGTTTACGTTTCGAAACATGTCGAAACTTCGCGTGAATTTTTGTGTTGAATATTTTAAAAGTGGTGCCAGGTGACTTAGCACTCCTGCGCCCATCCATGTGCACCGATGTCACTCACTTAAACAAACGTAGCACATTTTTATTCATTGATCTGTAAGATCACAATGAAAAGATTCACTCTGTTCCTCACATTTTATTATCAAAGTTTTCCTCGCGGAACAACCATCATCAGCCAACTGGAATTAGTTCTTGCTGAACAAATTGCGATGGATTGTGAAAAGACGTAAACACTTGTATAATGTAAACTCTTTGAAAAATAGACTTATGGTTTATATGCCACTTTGCAGATATCTAAACCTGTATCTTGTGAGAACGCTTATAGATGGACGTCTTAATTATGATTTCCTTGAAAAAACACACGTGGAACAACAACACACAGCACACACACAGCACGTGGAACAATACAGCTTTGAAATCGTTTGAAAGATAATTGTACTTCGGAACACACTTTGAACCCCAATTAAATGTGTATTGATAAACGTTCGTTCACACTTGAACATGCCCTTAAATGATTTATTGTTTCCACAGCCATTCATAATAAAATTGTTCGCCTCGTTGCGACGGACTTCTGCTGCTGGGTTCCACTTTGCACCATGGTTTTCGTAAATTTCGGAGGGATGAAAATCGATAACATCGCTTACGCTGTGGCGGCCATAGTTCTTCTTCCAATCAATAGCGTTCTCAATCCGATCCTTTATTCCAGTTTCAGTGAAAGCTTGTGGAAGAGACTGAAGTCCAGAGTCAGGCACGTTCAGTTACATGACTGCTTGTGGTTATGTTTTAGGATAAATTTATTTATAATAAATATTCATGTTAGAAACACAGCACTATGCCAAAAAGTGCAAATCGGTGTGGAACACGTGACCTTGATAGACAACGTCAACTGAGTATTCCACTGAATGTGTTCCGCATTCCAATAAAAGTGAAAAAGGAATAGAATTAACTGTATGCATTTTTAAGAAGCACTGCTGTTCAGCTTTCAAATCGACGCGCGGTGGAAGGTTACTCCTAAATACAAAAATGTGTTTTCTACTTTTGCAGTTACTCAAGTGGTAGTGGATCTCACCACACAAGACCAGGCGAGGCAGGAACAGCACCTGCACAGCTTTCGAGCGCGCACGGAAAGTCATGAACATGAAATCGTCGTTGCATTTTAAAATTGCTAAAGATCTCCAATACCTCTGTGTTTAAGACATGTCATGCGTCAGTGTTTTCACACTTTTTGCTGCAGCAGAACCTTCCACAAATGTTTGTGTTGCTCATGAAACCCTATGCAATGATCCAAGTGTCTATCCTACTTTCTGTAATGAACCAGATAGGTAGAAATGTTGCATCTATGTTTTATCACGAATTCATGCAAATTCTTGATTTCGTTCAGGGATCATTAATCGATATTAACGATTAAAAATCACGTGGATTTTACAAGTAATTGAAATTTATGCCAATTCAGCAATGATTTATGCTAAATTCGGCGGAACCCCTGTCAGCCACTCTCGGAACCCCGGTTGAAAAACACTGCCATACGTAAAAACGTTTTTGTGCAATGTTCGACCTGCGATTTATTCTCTCATGCTTTGTATCTTGGTAGTATTGGCAACAACGTGTGAATGTCTAAAATCATACTGGATTGATATCACTTTGCGAAGTAATGTTTTAAGAATTCATTATTTATTAAACTTTTTATGAAATCACTTTTTTTGATAAAAACAGAATTACGCAATAAAATGTTTTGCGTTTTTTATCCTCACCCCATGTTATGCACTGATGTTTGGGCTAGTTCCAATTTAGAAGAAAAAGTCTGTCTTCATAGTTAAAATGGGCATGGGAGGCCCCGTCGGTTGGGCAGAAAGTTGTTGATTAGAAATAATTTTTTTAAAGTTATTTTAAATCTTTTCAGTTTTTGTATCTAGAAGCACTAGACTGTTGGCCTGAAAAACTAGGAAAATGTGGTTGTAGAGTGAGCAAATTGATAAAATGTTTACTGAAAAGTCTGGGTCAAATCTTGAGTGCTAATATACCCCTGTGTTTGTCTTGAAATCAGGGTTTTTTTAACACAATTACTTGGGGTGCAATTGTCCCCAAGTTCTTACACCTTTCTCTTTAGTCGAGGCCAAACTCCTTGAACGAAGGGCAGAGATGACATTCGACCACAGGCTAGCAAATATTACTGGTCCGGTAGTTCGATGTTCAAATTGCCCACTCACTCAAAATCTGATGTTAAGGCCATGCACGAATTCACGGTAAATACTCAAGGCTAGCTTAATCCTTTTTCTCCTCTCGTTCGATCTTTAGCAATGCACCACCGGCACATCATTGCATCACTTGGCATCTAGGATCTAGCAACAAACCTTCTTGACACGTCTCATACTGGGGCATCTGACTAGGGCATCTGATTAGAAAACCGTATGGTTGTTTCAGATGTCCTGGGAACAAAACAAAGGCTGTTCTAATGTGGTTTGTTTTCTGTGGCACGATTTGTTGTTTGTTTATAGTTGTTCCCAAATAAACTGATACTGATACTGCTGTTGGGTGGGCTTATCAACATTAAATTTTGGCGGTTGAAGTGAAAATTTCTGCAAAGGTAAACTTGCTCAATTTCAACAGAATTGATGTTTTTCTGTACATGCCACAATGGTATCGGAAAATGACGTTCTTGAAACCAGGCGCGCAGCCAGAAATTTTGATAGGGAGGGCAAACAACAACCAAGTCTCAACATTTAAATAATCAGTGCCCTTTGTTTGTTAAGCATCATCCATAAAACACGCATTTTTTCTGGTGTTTTTTTCTGAATAATTACGTTCCGATTTACGTCGGCAAATGGAAAGTAAATTTTCGTTGAGTTGACAAGTTTTAAAAGTTTGTTTTTAGTTAAATAATTACGTTCATATTTATGTCGGCTAATAGAAAGTAATTTTTCATTGAGTTGACAAGTTTTAAAGTTTGATTTTAGTGAAGTTCTTAGCTTCTACTCTAGATCAACGCCTCCATTTGCTCGTAAAAATTTCCTGCCGAAGCACATGTGAAAATCTCAATGCCACAAGTGCAAGATCTGCAGTATACTTTTTCCAGGAAATATTGCAGTTGAACAAAAAGTTATCGCTGCCGGCATTATGGTCGTGCTTTTTATATTTGCATATATCTGATGTAAACCACCGCACTTTCAATCGAAGCCGAGTAGCGACTTTGCGCTAAGACACCGACTCCTAAAGTAGATCTACAAAACTTGTGCGCAACTTGTGCGCATATACGGTGTGAATCTTGTTCGATTCTTGAGCGCCTGGCTGACGTCAGTGGTGTGACTATAAGTTTAAGCCAGGGGGAAACTTTGCTGAAGGAAGCCCACTAGCCAACACTTTGAAAAAATTGAGAAATGATAATGTACCAGAATGTGGATATCTCGTACTAAAACCCGAAATGAATGGATAACACTCCAACAAACGAAAAAACAACAAACTACTGTAAACCTAAAGAATAGTAATTACCGAAATATAAGCAAAGTGGAGGCTTGGTTTATACATTTTACTAGCCAAGGGGAGGGGGCAATTTGTATCCCTGCCCCCACCGTCAGTAACGCCACTGGTTGGCGTATGCAGCTAATAACGTAAAGGCTAGAGCCCCTCAACGCGTTTGAAAAATGTAGGGATTTCATGTCATTTTAAACGCTGTAAAATGCGACTGCGGCAGAGCATTCTGGTACGCCACTTGCACTAAACATGCTTCCGAAATGCAATTAAGTATTTCCTGGCTATTTAGAGTTAACAATATAATTCACACAAGTGAATTAAGGTAATGTCGTAAATTGGGGTAAGTTACGCATGTTCTTTAGACAAACCTGCAAATATGTTTGACGCACTCAGTCTACACTAGTGGTTCTTAACCGGAGGGGTGTCAATAAACTTCCAGGGGGCGCGAGCCTTCACGCGCGTTACAACATGGAAAGTTTGATCATTAAATTTACCTATAAATATATTTGTTTTTACTGTTTATTTAAAGTCAGGGGGGGCTTGAAACAAAGGGCAATTACTTAAGCGAGGCGTGGTAGAAAAAAGGTTAAGAAACACTGGTCTACACAAAGTGTGAAAAAAGTTGGGTAATTGCGAAAACGATTATCATCACGGCTCTTCACTAAAGTTAAGAAGTACGTAATACCACAGTTAACACAACGGTTCTTCGGTTGGTCTAGCCAAGTGTTTCCCAAAGTAGGGGTCGAAATCCCAGCAAGGGAGGCGAAGTGTCAAAAACGGTCGCGACCAGGCGGTCCAAACCTGAGTTGCATATTTTCAACGTTGCCACTGCTTGTCTGTGTCTTTCTGTAGTGTAGATACTTGAAAAAAGAGTAGATTGATGATATTAAAAACGAACTTAGTCGTGGGGTATTCACCAAGCTCAGATTTGGGTCGCATTCAAAAAAGTTTGGCAACCGCTGATCTATAGCCATTCTGGCGTAAGCGGTTGAAGTCTTTTTTAAATCCATTAGTGTTGAAATAATAAAATCCAGTCGACGGGGGAAAATATTTCATTGTATTCACATGCGCTTCATCGTAGGTACTTCAAAAAAGAGTTGATTGCTGATATTAAAAACGAGCCTAGTCACGAGGTGTTCACCAAACTCAGATTTGGGTCGCGCTCAAAAGTTTGGGAACCGCTGATCTAGCCATTCTAGCGTAAGCGGTTGAAATATTTTTTTAAAATAGATTAATGTTTAAATAACAAAATCCAATGACAGGGAAACAATTTATTTTGGTTTCATAAAATTCACATGCGCTTTATCGAGAAAACAGATTCCATGTTATGTGTAAGTAATCACAGTGTCAATGCTCTCAGAACTTACAAAATAAAAAGCGTCTTCGTCTTTGCATTAGGTTTTGCTGCTGACTTTCCTGTTGCAGCTGATTGCTTTTAGGATAGGGTGGCAGTTAACATGAAACGAAATTTGAAATACTTTCAGACTCCATACAGATCGGACTCTGATTAAGCCTACTTGAAAAAACTGTTTTTTACTCTCCGGCCAGGTATGTGAAATCATTGATGAAAGTGTTAAGGCCCCAACGTCAAAGTACATTTTAACCATCACAAATAATTATCTTTAGAATTAATGTTGTTGTTGTTTAAAAGTGTCTATGCCCTAATTGCGTAACAAAAAAGACTTTGGAACTGGATTGCTTCATAGCCAAAGTTCGAGCTTCAAGGCTTATAATACGTATATCACCGCTATATAAACACATTTAGTTTGAAACTGTACAAAAACTAAAATCTGCGATGTTCTTAAGACTATCGCTGATGCTGCAGACAAGGGTAAGTTATACCTAATTTGAAGCACGCCAGAGATATCAGAGAGGAAATTTTGCGATGGTCTTGAAATGGAGTTTGCTCCACCACTAAGTTGGATACAGCAAGTTGATGCGGCAAAAACAGCCGTGAAAAACATTTTTTCTTGTTTTTACTTGCGGTTAGTGATTAAAAGTGGTTAGATACAAGTTTGTATTCCACTATCACCAACGTCCACACAGACCTTAAACCTCAGGCAAAGGTCAGCCATGATATGAATTCTCCAGCATTTCCACTACAACTGGGAGCAATTGCCCCTATTGCCTCCCTGGCTACGCGCCTGCTTGAAGCGAGTTAGTGCAGGTGGTGTTTGCGTAGGTAATGTAAAGCCCAGATTGTACGCAAGAACCGCAGGTAGAGTAAATCAGTGCCAGCCGATAGTTTGCAGAAGGTTTGACTCCCTTCTTCAACGGTACTCACAACATTTGCAGTCATATAAAAAGTCATTTCAACAAGAAAAGCTTACAGAAGCTGTTGCTCTCAATTTGATAAATTAGAGGCAATGAACGTTATTCGAAAACCTAACGCAAAGACAAATGATTGTGGTGAAGGCTTTTGTGCCGAAAAACATGTTAGCCGAAATAGTTGAACAACTTGGCAATGGCCGTACGGAATGAAGTTATTCAGTAAGATCACCTTTGAACTTAAGACGTTGTAAAACATGCAGAGCAATAAACATGCAGGAATTGGTCATACAGTTTTCGAAATGGATGTCTGTTGCCAAGGAACGAAGGTAATCACTGACACATGTATGCGCACTTAATTGGAAGAAGCCCAGCCCGACAGCTAGATCATGTTTGCTGGTCACGATGGAGGCCGCAAGCCAGCTATTCTCGACCGGGCCGGTTTTAAAGCCAACTATATGCAATATATATACTTTGTTTTAGTTAAAGACGGGATTGCTACGCGGAATATTCACATACATAAATGTTCACATTTGTAAAATAGGTATTCTGCCATCACTTCTCTTAATTTTTTGTGTTTTTTTTATTAATTCACTGGAATGACTAAACGATTAAATCTAGGTGGTTCGGCTTATTAAGCAGACTGCAAGCCAACAGCTAAGAAAATTTAACGAAATATGTCGGCTCCACAGATGCATATGCAAAGAAGGCAGCAAAAATTAGAAGAGTAATGATGAGAAAGGTGGCGAACAAGCAGAAAAAGCAGGACCCATAATCGAAAATGAAAAAGTAGACCCATTGCAGTTTGTGAGTGTTGACTCTGATGTTCAAGAGGCTTTATTATTCTTTATATCCTTTAATAGGCGCGAAACATGATCTTTCATTTTAAATTCTTGTAAGCAACTTTGAGGGGTGGAAAGGGTGGCTCTTTTGCGGTCGGCCCCGGGCGACAATTGGCCTGTCTACGCTATTGTTGTTACCGGTTACCGTATCTGTGTTCTTTGATTTGGACACATTTTCAATGCAATTTCGATAAATTTACTGTTCTGGTCCGAAACAGAGTTTGAAAAATAAAATTGGAAAATATGGGTATGAAGTGAACACTTATCTTCAATACTTTGCTTCTGTTTTTGTTTTGCAATTTGCATGTTTTGGTCGTTTTTTGAACGTCGCAGTTGGCTTCTTGAAAGTAAATTCGGAAGATACAGAAGTAAAAGCATTAACGTCTGTGTTTTTTGCAATATGCAGACTTTGGTCAATTTTTGGTCATTACAGCAGATATTTTTGGAACCACATGTAGCAGATACATTCATTGAAGGGAGAACGTTTAAACGGTATCAGGACCATTGTCAACCGATAAATTACCAACCAGACAACTGGCAACAAAACAACTGCCAATGGAACAACTGCCAACACGGACAACTGCATATCGGACAACAGCGTCTGTAAAGCATAGTTGTAAATACTTTCTCTAGTCAGTACATCCCTTCTTTCAGCATGTATGTCAAATCTGCACGACTGTTCTACTTTATGCCTTACCACCAGAGCTGCGGAACCGGACCAGCAGGAGCGCCGGAGGTGGGCATTTTGCAAGGAGGCGGAACAGGAGCTCAGAATAAAATTTATGAGCCGGAGCTCAGTTTGAAATTTAGAAGCCGGAGCTGTACCTACGGCTATTTGAGCGGTAGATCCAGATCCGGGTCCCTTCCTAGATACTAACGGTTTAGCAAAATCAACTGAAAGCTAGGCTTGACCGAGAGCAGTGTTTTTTATAACACAACTGCAAGCGCTCTTTTTACGAGGTACGACACCATACTGCAACATTGCATATGCGAGTCTCTGATGTTTCCATGATATCTCTAAGGCTGTGGCATCGTAGCTGGACGGGCGTGGTGTTGCTGGTAGAAGAGAAACGTTGTAAATTACCACAATGTCTTACTTTCTTGTCAGAATGATGAAATCAGATTTGTAGTAAGGCTGCGATCTAAAAACAGCTAAGCTGTAATCAGTAGGTATATAATATCCATAGATTTTGTAGCTATGCTGTCATGCTGATGGTGTTAGCAGAGAGTATCATTCAGATAAGATGTCATTGCAGGTCTAAGCGTGAAATGTACGGTACGCCATTGCACTGCAAAGTAGGATTTTTTATTAGAAATCATTTAGGCTTACTAGCAACCAGCAAGGTTTATCAGATTACTCGAAAAGTTTAGAAGGAACCATTACATTTGCTAACATAACATGAAAGGTAAATTATGACTAATTGGTAGCATACTAGCAATGTTTTGCATGGTGGTACATTTTCAGAAGGGTATAAAATGCGATGTAAACAAATGTTGATTTTCTTGCAGTTTTGTATTTATAAAAGACTTCATGTTTTTCAGCATTGTAAACGGTTCTTGTTTATCGTAAGCTTTGCAAGTTAAATTGTGCTTTGCCATTCATCACTGCTTATTATGAGTGCAGAAGATAAGAAATCGGATGTTTTCAGCTAGTTTAAAAGTCAAAGATAGATTTCTCTGTGAAGATGAAGAAACTGGAAATGCTTTTGAAACTAAACTGGCTCGATTTGAAACGCCACTTCGAAAGACATCATGTTGACATTTTTAAACGTGTCGTAGAAACAGATGAAGTTGAAACCAGTCAAATGACTGCAGGCAATGCTGTATGTAAAAAAGAAACGCTGTCAAAATTTTCCCTTGTGAAAAAGTTACTGCGTCGTAGACAAACGGTATAACCCTTCCAATGCTATCTTCACCGGCGTTTACAGATTTATTTGGAGAAATGGCTGACAAAGTGAATGTGTTATTGGAAAGAGGAAGTATGATTTTATGTGAAGCGCATTCTCAGAAAAACAAGTTAAAG
>JGI24159J19872_10012528_pt1 | contig 11053 bp, 9 predicted proteins | sample Ectturendosymbi4_FD_19872 | JGI IMG/M metagenome (IMG submission 19872)
GAGTGAGTCACTCATGAAATGAAAAGATTTACAAGCCACATTGTAGGTCTCTGTGACACCAGATGGAAGAACATCAGAGAACACCAAACTGAAGATGGACATGTACTTTTAGAGCTCGACCGATAAGGTCTTTTCGGGCCAATACCGATGTTTTTCAATTTTCATTGCCGATATCCGACATTTTTGTATTACTTAAGCAGTATCTATTTTACACCATGAGGCAAAATAATCACTCCTGGAGCTATTTTGCCTTCAGCCAAACATTTTCAAACTACAGCTGAAAGACACTACAGTGCATATTTTTCTTCAGGCCACATACACAAAGAGAATAACTTCACAAGTTACAATTATTTTATGAGGCAAGATGTACACTCCTGTTTTGCCTTGTGAAGCAAATATACACTCCTGGAGCTATTTTGCCACCAGCCGAACATGACTGGCGGAACTAGACACATGACAAGTTTGGACAGCTTGACTGTCTCAGTTGACTGTGACATGTGTAAATGGGTCGGTCTGATGGACAAGTAATGTTATGCTTTCAGTGCTAGCAAGTTGTTAGCAGCTTCTTCCTTGCATTGTGTGAACTGTAGGCTAAACCTAAGCCCTTGTTTCTTTACGTATTGTACTTGTCACGTGACCATTTCAACCAGCTGTGTTTGACTAAAAGGACGGTTTAATCTGTTGTGCCTACTGCATTCCATAGCACTTTCTAGGACTCATAGTAGTCTAACTCTAAATCAAAAAATGCACAAACACTCAGCAAGGATGTGTTGCGTATAAGTGGGCTTACTCCTTGTGCAGACATATCTGTGCCAACACTCAGATGTCTTAAGTAAAAAAATGCGTGACGCATTAAAACCATCACTTCACTGCGATGAAGAACCATACAACATCGAATTCTGCGCAAACCTGGGTCCTGCTCACTGTGACATAGGCACTTTTTTGATGCACGCTGATTGCAAGACTGTCTGGCCTAGACAGACTTTGGTAAAAAAGCCAGCCAACACAAAAGCACGTAACCTAGTTTGTTCGGAGACAATCATCCGCTTACCGCGCCAAAACCTGCGAGCGAATGTTATGTCATAGAGCATTTTGTCAGGACTATTGCACAGCAGTCTGTATGTGTGAAGGCTCTGTGCGCTACATAGCATTTGTGTTAATTAATCAGGGTCAGAGACAAAGTAGCAACTCGGGTTTCCAAACGCTCCATGCAAAGCAACAGCATAAAACTTTCATGAGCAAATATTGCCGATATGTATTGCTGGAATTTTGCTGATACATCGGCAACATTGTCATAATGGCCAATATATATCGGTGTACCGATACATCGGTCGAGCTCTATGTACTTTACTACAGCAGAGAATTGGACAAACACATGAAGGGTGTAGGCTTTCTCATTAATAACAGCATCAAGAATGCTATAGTTATATGCTGCCCAATATCCAGTCTGCTAATCTCTATCTATCTAAGAGCGGCTCGCTCAATCATCACTTTAATACAAGTATATGCACCAACATCTGCACATGAACATAATCACCTCCTCCAAGCAAACATTGACAGAGTTGACATGAAAGATTTGAAGATTGGAATGCTAAGGTGGGTACTGATGCACTGAAAAGGTGGAGCACACCATGTGGGCCATTCTGTAGTGAAATCACCAACGAACAAGGCTTACGTCTACTGGACTTCGCCAGTTATAACAACTTGGTCCTCACCAACACTCTTAGCATACACAACCCATCCCGGTGCTGGACATGGCATGCACCCAATGGAGCTCACCACAATCAGATTGACTACATCTTGGTTCAGAACCGATTCTGATCAGGGATCAATAAACTTAAGACAAGAACATTCCCAGGTGCAGATATAGGCAGTGGCCATGACCTTGTTCTACTGAGATTCAAAGTAAGACTGAAGAAGACCAGTATGACACACCATCACACAACACGTAAATGCCTACAAAGATCAACCTACCACAGTGAAAAAAAGAAAACTAAGGTGGTAAGGACACGTTACAAGATCCAATGGACTCTCCAAGGAACCATTCAGGGAAAAAGAGAATGTTTGCAGAAACCTAGGCAGTCGCACACAACTGTGTAATGTGGACTCAATTGGTGCAACAGTTCTAAAAAATAAGGTTATGGGACAAGAAGCATTAGATGATGGATGCCAGAGTATGCTTAATATCAAACAAGTTCTGAAAGTCAATTTTATACTCCATGCACAGTGATTTTCCAATTATGATCTAATGATGATATATATGTAAAAAGTGTAGTGTAAACCCAGATATTATTCAAAGACAATGAAAAATCTTCAAAAACCTTAAAACAAAAGCAAGTTTGTGATGAACCTATAAGGCATTCCTATGTAACAGTTTGAAAATATCACCTGCCATCTTTTCAAACTGTGTAGTTTCTTATGAAACACTTTCAAATATTTTGAATTTGTTGCACAGTTTAAAGCTCCCAATATTTGTGGTGCAGTAGCTTAGCATGACAATTGTGGTTTGATTAATGGAGGGCACACCAACAACGTATCAAAAATTAAGTGTACCACTCACAGGATGAAAGTCTTCAAGGGTAATTTTATAACAATTCCAGTGCACAATTTCAAAGAATTGGTGAAAGATCAGAATGTTTACTAAAGCTTAGAAAACACAAATTACATGTAGCTTTTACTTAGCTAAGCCTGAAGGTGGTCACTTCCTGAAGCTAAACAAAAAATTACACCAACAACAGAATGATGCATCATCAAAAAACCTTGGTTGCTGGATTCACATTTTCTATAGGAGCAACATATTCAATGAATACCAAGAGAAAAAAATAAGGCAGCAGCATTTAATAGAGATGTTGTCTTATGCTAACTGCACAACATATCAAGTATTTTGACCTCAATGATGTAAAACCAAATTATCTTTTGGCATAACAGGTAAGCATTAAGCTGTTCTTGCTTTTTCAATTATTATTTTTGTAACAGTTAATTACTTTCTGAGTTTTTAAAAATTTTGAAAGATTATTTGCAACTTTTGTTAGGAAGAAAATCACGCCACACACTAAGCAAGAGTAATACAATTGAAAGTAAATAACTGGTCACATATATAATATGCAAGTTAATGACATTTTTTAACAGATGTTTTCTTTGCTTTTTTGTGAACACACATCATCCAAGTCCAAATTAACTTCAGAGGCTAACACATTTGGAGCTAGTGTATAATATACTTGTACTTTGAAATCCCATGTGAACCACGTTTCCTGCATCACTTTGCACCACCAAATCTGCCAGCCAACTGTGCTAGAGAGTTTATCAAACCCTGTAAAGATGCAGCAAGTGTTTTAGTTTGGATTTCAAAGAACATTGGCAAATTTCTGTTTTTTTGTGGGTGACATCATAACTGGGGTAGATTTAGGCATTTTTGTCTCAGGTCATCAGGCCCTGGGCCCCAATTATGAGCCAAATTTTTGACTCAAGTTTTTAGTGGAGACGAGGCCACAACACAAGTCTTCAGAGCCTTTGATTGGCCATCTAACACTAAAGATTGATTTTAATTGATTTTTTGCAGTGATTAAAAGGCAGGTTATCATTTTTCTGTGCAGCATGGCAGAACATACAGCTACTAAATTTTGTGCTCACCTTGACCGTTTTGAAGAAGTTCCCCCTTCCAAGATTCGAGATACTATTCATAGCCCATTATCATGCCTCAGTCAATCAGCATGCCATGTTCTGCCTGCTGAATAACAATCACACCTGTGTTCTCCATACTGAACAACAATCACACAAGCCATGTAACCAGGGTTGTGGTGTCAGAGGAAAAATGTCCGACGCCAATATTTCCNAGATTTTAGATTCCGACTCCAGCTTTCTAAAATTTTTGACTCTTACTCCTTAACATAAAGGGAATGAAATTTGGCTGTNAAAATCAATGGAAATCGTGGCGCACAGCAATAAACCTGTTGCAAAAAANGTTTCAAAAGAAAATGTACCATTTCATGGAATTCCCAATTTTAGGAGTGTGATGTACAAAATGATCCAATTGGACACCCAGAGTCAGACAAAAAAATCCGACTCCCAGTGTTGTCAGGAATCCAACTCCACCCAAAAACCTCTGACTCATTACGACTCTGCAACCCTGCTGTTACAACTGGTTACCTTCCTCGTATGTCACACCTAAAATGCTAGTGTTGTGTATGATTCCACAGTTTCAGGAGTGGTGCTTAATTAAAAGTAATAAGTATGAACGTAATGATACATTGCTCCAATGTAATAGTTGCTATTCATTCAGTGCCATTTACGCAATAGTTTTCTTCATACCGTACAAGTAAAATGTGTGAAACAACTGTTGTCTGCAGACTTTCTCTGATCTTGTTTTAGTCTATTTTGTCATTTCGCATGAAATCGATTTCCTAACAAAGCAATCAGATTCGGCTGTGTCACTCTTGTGGTGTCTTGTTGCTAAAACTCTATACTAGTGTCAATAAGAGTATTTATATAGATTAATGATATCTCAATGGTAAAATATCAAAAAAGCATATAGAAGATTACATGTGGATCAAGTGCTATTTCAGAAATGCTTGGTTTAAAAAATATTTATTAGATTATGATTTAAGTGGCAGTTTTCTACTTTTCAATTATATATTAAAGTTGAAAATATGAAGTTATTGTAACCAGTTTTAAGTACAGAACACTTAAATTTTTCAAACTAAACTATATTATCACAAAGCACAATCATTTTTCCAAGAAACTCGTGTTCTTACTTATTGCAACAGTACTTAAATTTGTATTGTGATACTTATTGGTTTTTATTGTTATGAGTTTGTTGCGACCAAGCTTGTTCATTTAATGTCTTTCTTACAATCTTCCTTTGATGTCTTTTAAACTAAATTTCCAGCATACTCATTCCCATATCTCACAATGACTGTAGATCAGGCCCGCTCAACCTTTTTAGTGTTGCAGGCCACTTCCAGAGAAGGAATTTATTGTGGGCCAGAAATGCTTTTGTGACGTAACAATAAGCTATTGTGATGTAACTAATCCCTTAATTTTGATAAGTTTTATGCGATAACATGAGGTGATGAGTTTTATAGTTGCATGCAGTGTTGCCAGCTTGTATGGATGTAAACCAAATCTAAAACATTGACATATTTTCGAAGTGTTTGTTATACAAGTTTTAGGGTGGTAGGCCCATAATAGAACAGGTATAATTTTGGTGTGTTTTGAAGGGCGATATACTTGAGCCCAGGGTTTGGAAAGAAAATGTTCGCTACCCAGTATGGACCCAATGACAATGTTCTCTGAATCTGGGGACCCGATTCGGGTTCCTAAAACGCCTTAAAAAAAACCTGCTTGAGCCTATAAAAACTACTAAAAATTACGCTTACAAACTTATTACATCGCAGGCCAGTTAAAACAACCTTTTGGGCCACATGCGGACCTGTAGACCAATTGACCAAAAAGAACTGTAGACCAATCAGCTCTTTTGTTGCAGCGTTGCAGCCACCCAGTAAGTACCATTTTGAAGACACAATGCACTACAAACTAGGGTTGATAAAATCATGATTTAAAAACCAATCAAAAAGATCAGATTTTTTTGATTGAAATCGGATTTTTTTGGTGTACTGTGTAGAGGGTGGCCAACAAACAAGCAGTACTTTTTAATTTTAAAGAGTTTGTTTTAACACTTTGAGAGCCACAACCCCAACCAAAAATTTTTTCCGAGTGTGGACTAGAAGAGTGGCCGATCCATTTGAGCCCTTGAACAGCTCTCTAGCGCATTTGGCGGAGGAGCTATAGCGTTGGTAAAGCAACCGAAAACTGCTGATGTTAGGCCGAAATCTAGGTACGATATATTCGTAGACCGGCTCTCCAAGTGTTAAACAGAGCTTTTGATTATGTTAATCATAATACCCTATTTTGAATATGACTTTGATACAGAGTATGACAATCAACCCTCCAACTTCTTGCTTTAAAGTATGACAACAAGATTTAATGTGCTAAAGTAGCAAATGTTAATTTTTTTATATTACATGTTAAATGGGAATTCTGCAAAGATCTATTATTGAACCATTATTGTTTCTGATAAATGATATTGCAAAACCTCTACAAAGCATGTTATGATTTTGTTGCGATCGGAAAGCCCGAGCGGCAAGTGCGCAAAGCTGTGGCAGCAAGCAACAATAGAGATCACCTGCCGCAATTACTCTATTATTGCTTGTTCGTGCCACTTATATATGAGCATTGTTCTTCACGCACATTCCTTTCGTGGTGAACCTCGCTGCAACACCAGCAGAGAGGTTGCAATAACATCCCCTCCCTTTTACAACGAACCGCACCGATCGTATGTTCTTATTGTAACAGTTCCACATGGCACAACCTTCACATCCTGGTCACAGCACCATTTTGTTGCGATCGGAGAGCCCGAGCGGCATATGTGCAAATCTTCGCACTGTGGCAGCAAGCAACAATAGAGATCACACAACGAGATCACTCTATTATTGCTTGTTCTAGCCACATATACAGGGGTGTTTTTCTTCGTGCATATTCCATTCGTGGTGAACCGCGCATTTAGTGCAACGCCAGTGGAGAGGTTGCAACAACTTCCTCTCCTTTTTACAACAAACCACACCGATTGCACGTTCTTCTTGTGAAGTCTGCACCGGGCATGGCACAGCCTTCACATCCTGGTCACAGCACCATTTTGTTGCGATCGGAAAGCCCGAGCGGCAAGTGTGCAAAGCTTCACATTATGACAGCAAGCAACAATACCGATCACGCACTGAGATCACTCTATTATTGCTTGTTTGTGCGACATGTATGGGTGTTGTTCTTTGCGCACATTCCGTTCGTGGTGAAACACACATTTAGTGCAACGCCACTGGAAAGGTTGCAACAAAATACATTACTGATATGGTAAAAGCTTTTTGTAAGACTGAATCACATCACAATTATCAAAAAAGGCTTGCTTCCTCATTAAAGTACTATTGACCCAGAATGAAATCACCAGCAGAGTTCTTTTTAATGTATAATTGGTCATCAACTTTGATTTGAATTCTCTGAAAATTAAAGTCTCTTTCTTCTTTTTCATTTGGAAAACCACAAAGAGTAAGTTGTATCAAGTCTTTATTCAATTCCTTTGTTTTCATAAGCAGTGGGATGGCACCAGAATATGCCCAGGTGAACAAAAAACTGGCTGAAAAACGTAGTGAGCCTTATGCATTTCTCATGACCTACATTAGAACAAAGCTCCGATTTGCACCTTAGCTACGATATAAGGCTTTCAAGGCAAACAGAATGATGTTCATCTTCAGAATTAAGGAAGTTGACTTCAGTCTAATGCCATATATAATTCTTCAAAGCTTAATTGTGGGAAACTATACCATGACTCATAATATCATGGCAATACAAATTAATTGTAATTGTTTCTAAACCTGTACACTTCACTCATCAACTAACCATGTGTTGTTTTTCATGAACCCAACACTTACTCTTTTGTAATTGTTTCTACCCTTGCCTCTTCAACATCATTCATGCACATGCTATGAGCCCTGCGGGACATACACGCAACTGTGGCAATCCACGTTGGTCTGTGGCAGGGCCATCGCCAGCAGGGGGGCAGTGGTGCCCAGCCCGCCCCATTCCATGTTTGGCCTCCCAGTAGCTGAATACATCCAATACTGTATTTGAAAAAAGTGCCCCCTATTGTTTTTGGCCCCTCCTGCTGCTAAATCCTGGCGACTAGCCTGGTCTGCGGGCAACAGTGTTGCTTCTTTATGATATGTGTTGACAAATTTTTTTGGTTTGCTATGTGATGTCATGGTTCTGTAATGTCATGGTTTCTGCATGGATTTCTGCTTCATAACCTCCATCCACTTCACCATGCTCTTTCTCTTACCTGTGTGCACAACCAGTATTCCCTCTGAGGTGCACAACTGTATGGTACCATCAAAATCTCATTCTTGCACGCTTATAACATTGCAAATTCGATATTGTATATATATCACATAGCCTTGGTAATCATGGTTGCGGAGATGGAGCCAGAGTCAGAATCATAAGGAGTCAGAGGTTTTTGGGTGGAGTTGGATTATTTTGTCCGACTCCGGAACTTCAGTTGCATCATTTTTAACATCACACTCTCAACTTGGGAATTTCAGTTGAAATGGTACAATTTTTTTTGAAAATTTTGTTGAAACAGATATTCATTGCTGTACACCATGATTTCCATTAATTGNTAATAGCTACAAAATTGTTAACAGCCAAACTTCATTCCCTTTATGTTCACATGTTCGCTGCTGGGGTACNATATATTTGTACTTCATAATCGGCCAAAAACCAGCAGTTTTCAGTTGCCTTACCAACAACATAGCTCTTCNGGCCGATAGCGCTAGAGAGATGTTCAAAACCTCAAAAGATTCAGCAAGTCATCGANACTGAAATGAAAACAAATTTTTTTTTGTTTTCAGGTTTTTTGAGAGTGACGTAGTAAATGATTTGACCATTTTGGCTCATGTTACCTGGTCTAGGGCCTAACTGCTAGCCAGTATTTTGCTGAAGTTTCAATTGGAAACTAGGCTAGAAGCCAAGTCTTTTGAGGTTTTGATCAACTTTCTAGTGTTTCCAGTTCAAAAGTTATGATCTAAAATAAACAAATTAATTAATTATCTAGTTAGTCGAAAATTTTTATTACTTTAGATCATAACTTTTGAACCCGAAACCCCAGCAGGTTATCTAAAGTATCAAAAGACTCGGATTTTAGCCTAGTTTCCAATACAAACTTCAGCAATATACTACCATCTAATGGTTTGGGCCCAGGGCCAGGTGAAGTGGGCCAAGTTGGCCTAAAAGTCCTCTACTTATGACGTCACTCACAAAAAAATCCGTAACCCCTAAGCAAAACATTTTTTCGAGTACAGAATACAACACTTGCCACGTCTTTTGAGCCTTTGAACAGCTATCTACCACTTTCGGCACCCAAGTTATGTGCACACAAAGCCACATGCGATCCAGTTGTTTTGGCGTGAGATTCCTCAATAGCAGCCAGACACCATAGTGTTAAGCTGTGTTCTTGTTGTTTTTAAACAGCCCAGTGGTGGCTCCTGCACACGGGCTCAGTCTGAGTCTTTGATTACGATTTTTATCTGAGAACATGAGCTTGCTTGTTTTGTATATTTGTGCCATCACCAAGTAACTCAGTCTCTTTTTTCTTCTTGTCTTGTCACTGCTCATATATTTTCATTTCATGTCCGGCCTTTCACATTCATGTTGCAGGTGACCTGAATAAAACAATTTGGTTCGTAATAGGCATTCTCTCGAGTTTGCTTGCTCACACTTTAGTCGAGCTCATCCAGTAGAGCCCATGTTGTCAGGCTATGCAGTTAAGTATTTCTTGAAACGTAATTCATATTGACTGAATGTTTTTGTTTTTTAAAGCAATGGAATTGTATAGAATATTAGATTTGGCTTACTAGCATTATCATTGCTCTGTGATGTACGCTACTGAACTCTTTGGTATCCAGCTGCTTTCGGGGATTTTCGAAAAAAACGCCTAAATGCACATGGCTTTGCATGGGAATTTCTCCGGTCCGGTATGCTCAACAGACCCAGTAAGTCTCAAAAGACACGGCAAATCTTCTAGTCTGCACTCGAAAAAAAATTTTTTGTTAGGGGGGTGCAGGTTTTTTGTGAGTGCAATCTACTAGATTGGCCGATCCGTTTGAGCCCTTGAACAGCTCTATAATCGGCGGAGGAGCTAGGGCGTTGGTAAGGCAACCGAAAACTGCTGATTTTTAGGCCAAAATCGAAGTACGAATATATCGTACGCCAGTTCTCAAAGTGTTAACAATGGAAAAGTTATCAGGAGAACTTCTCATTTATTGTTACGTGACTAACGCCATAGAGCAACAATAGTGCCAGCCAAAATGAGAGCAAATGGAAATTTCAGTGACTCAAGTGTCGAACAATTTTAGTCAGTCAGAATAAATCGTATGATGAGCCTGAGTGACGCTGTTAACCCGGACAGACCTTGCAACAGTCTATTTGAATTTCAGGTGGTTAACCGATGTTTCCATAGTAGTGTACTTTTGTGGAAAATAGTGTAATTCATACCTTCATGTAGTGCATAGGTAATGATGTCGTAGTTCAATGCTTGTGGCATCACAGTTGCTAATTTAAACTGCAAAAAAATTATTTATTTTTTGGCGTGCACTTGTGCATACCACTTTGAAAAAGGTTCCACCACCCATGGCTATAGATCTGCCAACTGACCTTCACTTTTGGAAAGTTGTTTATCTGCTGCCTGTAACTTGACGGTGAGTGTGCAATAGACATCAATACACCTTGTAGAAACATACTAAATGTGAACCTTTAAGCTGAACCTAACCTATAAACCTGAAGCATTAACCTAAGCCCTAAACCTAACCTTTAACCCCTTAAGGAGCACAAAGCCACTATAGTGGCCCAAACTTTGGCCAGTCATAACTTGACAACCAATAGAGCTAGAGTTGATTAAACCCTCTACGGATTCGGCACGTTTTTGACTTGAGATCGAAAATAATTTTTTCGGCTTGGATTTTGGGTTCTTTGTGTGTTACATCACAATTAGAACATGCTTAGGCATTTTTGGCACCTTTGCCTGGCCCTGGGCGCCAGCCCAATGCGAATTTTTTTCGCTCAAAGTTTTTTTGGATTTGTTACTTGAAAACGAGTCTTCAGAGCCCTTGATTGACTTGCTAGCACATCGGGAAACAAAATTATGGCTCAAAAACCAAGTTTTTAACAAAAATTTTAAATTTTTCAAAAAAGGTGACATTGGCCATTTCTGGTTGGCAGTCAGATTGAGCTAGAGAGCTATTCAAACCCTCTAAAGACATGTGAAGTCTTCTATATTAGATTAAAAAAAAAAAACTTTCAGAATTTTTTTGGCGTTTTTGGTCCATGGCCCCATGATTGGAAGATGTGTTGCGAATATTCTTATGATGTTATCTGTGGATCCAACGCGAAGATATTGTGGCTCAAAGTTTTATTGGATCCCAGAGTCAAATACGAGTTTTTTGAGCCCTTGATC
>JGI24159J19872_10012529_pt1 | contig 11053 bp, 6 predicted proteins | sample Ectturendosymbi4_FD_19872 | JGI IMG/M metagenome (IMG submission 19872)
CCTGTGCTGTTTGTTTTAAGCTTTGTTTATTGAAATGTGTTCTATTGCTGTGTACTTACAGCGCAAACATGACTTGACTTGACTTGACTTGACCTTTGGGGCGCATAATGTTGACTTATTCTTCATTTTCATACCATGCTTAGCATGGTATGAAATGATGCTAGTGTAGTATTATTATGTAAAAGAATATCAAGACAAATCTGTGTCAGAAAGTTTTCATAGCTGAGACTTGCGTGTAGGCCTTAGGTCATTCATTGTTCTCAAAATCATTCAAATAAAAACATGAAGTTAGGAGGACAAACATTGTTTTAAATATCGAGTTATTAGCTAAGTCCACTCTCGTTTTTTCTTAGAAGTAATATTGTTTTTTTAAGGCAGTGGCTGCGGATACACCTGTGGATCTTGAAATTTGAAAACTTATTCATATGCCACCTGTGACGTAACAGTAATGCATAACAAGAGTGCAGTAGGCTTGGTAGAGACGTAGAGACGAACTAAACGTAAAAGATAAGTACTGTCACCTTAACCATACCCCAACCTAACACTAACCCGTAAAGTTTTCTAAAGGTAACACCTAAGCCTGAAAAAAGTGAAGAAAAAAAACAAACAAAAAGTCAGCAAGGTGAGAGTTGAACCGAAAACCATTGGCATAGCAGCTGTAACGCATAACCCTTAGGCCACGAGATCCACACAGTTTCAATGACAAACTGACCCTTTTATTTGAATTGCATCAGGACAGGGTATTCGTAGTCACTTCCTTTTTTTCAAGACTTAAAAACGATGTTTGAGCTACAGGTTTCAGCCATAAACAAATACGAAACACTGCATTCCATGTACTTTGTAACAATTTTTATTGATATAATTGGCATCAATCCATCCTTCAGCTATTTTTATAATGGTAGGTTTATCTGAACTTAAATAGATTTGACAAATTATTATATACACACTGTCAAAAACAAACCAATTGGATATTTTATACTAGGCAAAGGACATGGACATAACAGGCAAAGCACAGGGAAAGAAATTGTGATTACAACAACAATTTTAAAAAAAAGCAATAGCAACATCACATAAAGAAACAGGATGAAGACATGAAGAACAAGATGCAGTGAAGGAGCAATGGGTGACGAGTTGAAGTATGTACAGGTGACCAGGTGAAGCATAGCATGCACATATGTTAAGGAAGCAATCAAGAATAAGGGCTATGAAGCAGAGAACAATGCATTAAAACACAACATTGCACTACCGAAACAAGTAACTTTATTAAAAAAGCAAATAACAAGGACAGTAAAACAATGTTCATCCATGGAAGTTGGAAAGAAGTAACACAATTCCCCACGGACCATAATGGAGTGAGTATCATCGATGAATGTATGGCCCACCAGACACATGGCATCACAAAATAAGATTGAAGAAACATGGGTATAAACAAATTACAACACGTTTAGCAGCAAACATTAATCCAATAATTGTCGGTTACATGAAAAACAAAATTAAGTTTGGTTAATGACTATTTAGTTCTAGAAAAGATAATATTTTATTCATAATGTCATTACTTATGAGATATTTCCACTTATTGCACAAATATGATTGGTGTCATGTAACTGACACTGTAATTCAGCTTTAGATGATTGCGGCCTAGGAATTGGTTATACCATGGCATGGATGCTATATTACACTATTATCTGAAAAAACTCTTGCTTGCTCTTCACACTAACACAGCTGCATAAGATGTGTTATGAAATATTGCAAAGAAGAAAAGGATTTGTGATTCTTAAGCTGGTGAATATTATCAGCAGTGATATATCTATGCAAAATGGTACCCATGGCAAAGTTAAAATGTGCACTCTTTTCAATAAGTTTAACATGAGATAAAGGCACAATTTTTACAAAAGATAAGCCATGAAGAAAATAAATGTTTAAAAACAGAAAAGAGGTGTTTATTTTTTTATTAAAACTTTTTAGCAAATAAAATACAGTATAAATTATCCACAAGGACCACAACTTACTTATATAATCACTTATTTTTGTTATAAAGAATATCAAAACATTCAAGTAATAACATTATGGTAGATGTAACCATTCACATTGCGAGTTGCCATTGTGTACGATGTACCTTTTTGCATTATGATAACTGATGAGGGCATTTCCTTAACTCATGATTGTATTCTGTAATTCTATAGTTATGCCTGGTTTGTGTCAGCTTGTCATTTGAGCCAACGGAGATTCGCCACGTGTGTTCTTGCATATGGATCGGGTGTGCTGAAATTTATACATAGCATTAGCTAATAAAATTGTAAATTTTACAAAAAAAATTGCACAGCATAGCATATTGCAAGTGCACACGACAGTTTATTTTATAATGAAACATATTTAAATTGGATGGTACAATAAATTACTTAACGCAATACATGTATATGATGTATATATTAATTGTGTTTGAAAGACACAATTCCATCGAAACACCAATGTATCGAGCCTTTTCTTGTTTAAATAACACAACATGCTAAGTAAAATAATATGTTCCCTTTATTGAAGGAAATTCGTCTGTGATATCACCAAGTCAGTTATCTCTCTTCCGTTCCTTTTTACATTCGTCAAAGCTAGATGACACAATCTGCCCGGACCCACTGAGGCTCAGAAGTATGAAAGAATCAGTTTATCTTAGCTTGCAATAGATACTGCCATTGTCAGCATTCTTTGCAAAGCAATTCAAAGATTTGGAAAGGCGCTTTAACCCCATATTCAACAATGAATGTCAAGAGGCTATGATTAAGTTGCATGACTTGATACGAGCATTTTGCAATCAAGAATCTCATTGTATAATTGCTTGACATCTATGTCTGACCTGTACACAGCTCCTAAATTCTCAAACATAGATTTTAGTTTTCGCAATCAGGACTGTCATAAAGGCCTTAGAGATCAATCAGAAAGCCAAATTTGGACTGAAAAAAGCTATCTCTAAGCGAGAATGAAAAATCTCTCCTTTGATGTGTTAACATTATTTTGCTCAACTGGTACGATAATAATATTAACTGCTGATGTTTCAAGGACTGACTAAGGTTCTCTTTCTTAGTCTCTGGACTATAGCATTGCGTTTAAACCTATTGGTAGCCATCAAAGAAGTTTAGTAAAGTCGAGTCGGCTGCAGCACTTTAAGTAATTTATAAATCTGTGAAAGCTCAAAAGCAATGATTTGTGTAAAAGTCAGATTTTCACAGCTAGCTACGGACTTAAACTTGTCTCAACCAGATTCTGACTAATATTCTCTTGCCTGAACTACAGCAGCAATGACTGACTTGCCTATTTTATAGGGTGAGGACGAGGTCTTGTAGATATGGCAAGCGAGCATTCTTGTTCTGTCACAATGTCTGACCACTGTGTTGTGTCACAATACTACAGTTTTGTTATAATACTTGATGGTTCTGGCACAACTTGCCCTACATTGGATATCGGCACTGTGTTTGATGCAGCATTCCAGTTAATGGTTAGGGGCTGCAAAATAGAGGTTCAAGAAACTGTAAATAAAAATATTCATTTCTGCCAAGCAAGTTTTGCACCCCTGTCAAAGTGGTGCCCGTGGCATGTGCCATGCCTACCATAGATACGCCATTGATTACAAATAATATTAAAAATTGCCTTTGTTGTTGTAGTTGCAGTCAGGTAGAATAGGTGTTCCATCACTGCTTAAAACATTAAAGTTAAATTTGTCAAATGTTAAAAATAATAAGCAAAATCAGCTGGACAATCTCAAAATGCAATGACTGTCTTCAAAATTTTGAAGACAAATGTCTGCTTGTCTTAAACTATTTAGGACATCTTGGTGGAAGATTTTATTTTTCTTGATGTTAACACCATCATGCAGCATAACAGTGTATCTAGTGATACATGTAGCATCAATTACATTATGGATTTGTTGCATTTTAGATGCCAATAAATGAGTAGCAACTACAATGTATGTTTTTTGTTTCAATATAGAGTATTTGGGAAAGTTTGGTAGTAAATGGATAAGATCACCTAAGACAAAGGCATAATTTAGTGATATGGCTCAGCACAAATATGATCTTTTGTTGGTACCACACAATTCAGACAAAGTCATACATCAGCAGCCCTGGTAAGTATCATGATGCAATCTAAACTTCAGTCTGAAATAAACTTAAACTGCTCATCTATTGTACATGTGTATAGTGATGTAAAATTCACTGTAACTCGAAGTAAGTCAGTGTTTGTCCTTGACAAAAACAAGGGTTTAATATATTCAAATGTTTTTATCAATAAAATCTATACTGTTTTTGCTGATCTAAAGAAAACTCACAAGCAATTCTTGTACTCAGCCCAAAATCAGGAAAAAATCACTTGAAATCAGCAATCAGCATGTTGCAGCCATTAACTGCACCACCCTTGGTAAATCCAAGAAAGAACAGTATGCATTAATTAAGCAATGGTGTAAAATAAATTTTGTAGCTGTGGCATCTGCACAGATAACTGATAATGTTTTTGCAGTAAAATAACCTTTCTGAAAAAAATTGCAGAAATGGAGAGGAAACACATTCTTTTGTTTTAGTAATTTAGTTGGTATACAACATGAAAGTGATTCTTCACTTTGAAATGACAAATTGCATAGTTACGAAGAACCAAATTTAAAATCAACTGTAAAAGTTCTTTGCAAAGTAATTTGTTCCAGCTTGACAATTTTTTTAGGTACAAGAACTATTTGCAAACTTGTACATTATCTACAAGTTTAGTGAGTTTTTGCATACTTTCATTTTGTGTTTTTTTTATTTTGGTGTGGTTATCTAACACTGAACTTATGAAGGTACAAAGAACGCTTGCAAACAAAGTATATCAAGCAGAAGAGTAAGGGATCAAGTTCAGAATGCTTAATTGGCCGAAACTGGACATTTCTTCAGACTGGTCTCGATGACTTTCGAGATGGTTTGCCTCCAAACACAGGAGGTCAATTTGTTCTTGAGGTATTGTACTGCACTACTTCGGCACTATGATGGCTGCTTTCTCAGCTGAGCAAGTGGGTGTTTGCACAGTTGTGATTCACAATGTATTAACGCTCAACATAAATTGTTCCAGTGCATATACACAGAGCAATGAGTTTTTTGCTTTATAGAATTAATACACGATTCAGTTATGTCCTGCTAAACGATCTCCTCTCTTTTAGCAGTCATTCTTATGATTCAGTTCTTTTGTTCAAACCACTGTTTCATCAATATTTTTGCTCCATGTTTTATTCTCAGCATGTTTTGAAGAGCAAGAATCTTGGTAATAGGTCAGCTACGGCAGTGGTCCTCAACCACTGGGTCATAGCGCATGGCCAGATACTGATCCATGAGACATTTTTTACCAGGCCTCACAGAAACAACAAATTAATTACAGTCATTTGCAAAAGCATAGGGGCACTCAACCCTATACTGCAGAAAGCGTTGGAACTAATGTATCAATCACTTGTCCAAATTACTTTATTTAATCAAAGAACAACATTGCTGCATCGTATTCAATTCTGAATACTTTCGAAGTTACTGATTTGTATCTAGTAAACTTGCATGCACTGAACCATTGTAACCTATTTTTGCTGTATTTGTTTGCTACACCTTGAAGGGCAGGCAGTGAAAATAGTGCCTACATTAAACCGTGCTGCAGGGGAAAAAGGGTAGGAACCACTGAGCAAAATTTTTTCTATGTCAGGGATCGCGAGGTATTTCTCCGGTGATCAGTCAAAGCAACGCATCCCCATCACGTCGAATCAGAAAAGGGGCTGCTGAAGGCAGGTGAGGACGAAAAACTAAATATAAAACTATTTTTTGCATCACCATATTGTGTTGCCAAAACGAAGTTATATGCGTTGTACTACAGAAGGCTAAGTTGTACAAATGTTGTTCGTGCGCAATCTAGTGAAACTTATAGGCTGCGTTAGATGTCTATCTGAATTGGTTGTATAGCAGAGATGCGTAAGTGAAAATTGTTCTGATGATTTTCATTCACAACAATTTGTGAAAGTAAGATTATTTGACTGTTTACCTGGGGATGGCGATAGTTCAGTGCAAGGGTGCACAGAGGAGGGGGTGATGGCCCCGGGAACACATGACAAGGGCATCTGTAAAGTGAACTTACAAATATTTCATTTTCTTGAAATGCTGTTAACTAGATGCTTCTTCATATTGTAAGGCTACTAACATATGCCACATCGATCTCTCTTCTCCCCGTTGTAGCTGGACAATTCCTGCTAACCTGCCGTTAATCTGAAACTTGTAGCCTTCAAAATACCTCTAGATTCTCTCTAGAGCTTGGTTCTTAAACTGGAGGCACACCCCCCAAGAGAAGACCCGGGTAAAGCTAGCCGGCAGTCCGCTTAGCCGACATTTTAAAAATCGCCCAAACTGCAAAAACGCGCCAATCCAGATTGGGACAAAATAACGTCCAGGAGACAAAATCAGGCTATAAAATAGCATGTACAAGGCAACAACGATGAATTTAAATAATTTTCAAGGTGAACAACTTTGAAAAATAATTTGAAAAAATGTTGAAAACATTTGTGATTTCACCCAGAAAAATAATCCTTCCGGTTGCTATCGGATACATTTTTCAACACAGACTCCTAGATTTTATTCATACCACGGCAGTGAAACCATTTTCAAAGTTAACAAACGGGGAAAAAGTTATGAAACGTCGTTATGAACTTTTAATGCTTTTTGCGAGAAATCGTGCGTCGCCATGGCAACTTTTCAGCGGGATATTCATTCCATCCGGCTCAGAACGGAAGGATTTTTTAACATAGACTGATTGATTTTATTCATACCAATGCAATGAAACCATTTTCAAAGTTTGACAAATGGGGACTTCTATTGTGTTTTTTTTACAAACTCTATGCGCAATGCTCTTGATATTTTTTAAATTTAAGTGTTCGGTTCCGACACATTGTCCATGTAGCAGGGCAGTCAAAAGAAGGCAAAGGTAGAAATGAGAAGTTTGCGGCTCTTTTCAGCAGTCTCTACCTTTAAAGCAGCTTGCAAGAGAATATACTACTTCTTGAATAATCATATTTTTAAAATGTCTTTTCAAAGCTAGAAACCCTTAAGGATTACTCATTTTCAGTACATTTGCACAGCATAAAGACAATCGTGTTTTCATTATTTTTATCTTTTCATCGCTGGTAGTTTCTGGCTTGCATTAGTTATCTTCAAGTGTTGCAACCTCTCGGTTGGCGTCGCGTTGAGTGCCCGATTCGCCACGAACTGGTTGTGCGCGAAGAATAACACCCATATATACGTGGCACGAACTAGTAATAATAGAGTGATCGCGGCGTTTGATCTCTGTTATTGCTGCCGCAGTGTGAAGCTTTGCGCACTAGCCGCTCGGGCCTCCCGATTGCGACACAAGGCAAAATGAATACTTTGTAAATGAATACTTTGTTTTGAAATGTTATTGCCAAGTTGTTGACACCGTCAAATTCGTTTCTTAAACGCAGTTTTTTATTGCTTTCGGCTGGTTCGGAAAATACACTGAAAATGAGTGCTGTGTTGAAGACGCTTTTTTAAAACTCATATTTGCGATGTTTCTCATTACAGCTCGCCAACTCATTGCGCTCATATGCTTGCATTTCACATCATCCCCAGGTGTATGCACCAATGCTTCTGGCCGGGAACAGCGCAAATGTCAGATTAATGTGTTGTTGGCCGAAACTCTTGTTTAATCATCGAATATCTTTGAGAAAGTGAAAGATTTTCCGGTTTTTTTTCGAATTTTCCAAAAAAAACTTGATGTGCACTAGTCGCAACAGATACGGAAATATTATCTATGATTGTGAAATGTTAACATGCTACATGTCGGAGAAATGTAACGGTATATGCTGCAATACTATATCACCCTCACTGGTCTGAAAACCCTGGCTTGCGTAGGGAGTTCACCTAGGTACCTGGGCAGCAGCTTGCGCAGGGGTTTAATTAATTTTTCAGTATTGCTGTTGCCTTTTTTGCGAAAGGCAGCAACATCCGCGATGTGTGTTACCCACGCAAAGGCAGGGATATCTAGAAAGGAGTTTCTATGCAAAGGTTGCTTACTTCTGTGCAAAGGTTGCTTACTGTGACGAGCTTTTAACTGCAATACACTTACGTACAGGAGAACACTACTCAGGCCATTTTCCGCGCCCACCCCCGCCTGAACACCTCTATTTGTTTTGGCTTTTAGACCGTGCCCTGCGCTTACAAAGTGGCAAACGTGCTACAGCAACAAGCTTCCTCTGCAACAAAAGAAGGCCGACCATGTCGACGAAGTAGAGTTTGGCCTCACCCACCATCCCTTGGCACTTTATCCTCATCTTGAAGAAGGGATGCCTCCCGAGGTTTGGGGCTATTTGAAATGCGTCACAATCGTGCGATCCGAATTTTAAGTCGTGTGGCGATAAAAGAAAAAACAATTAACAGCGCTATGTAATAGCATGCCCAACTGAGTGAGAAGAGAGTTAAAGAATGCTTTTTTTTCGGTAAATTAAGTTTTGAGATTGTTTGTTTTTCAGTTACTGAAACAGAGTTCTGTCTCCTTGTTTTGTAGCGCTTCATCGTTGTTAAAAAAAGATTTCCGTTCGAAATGTTGCCCTCAGCAACCAACTGTATCTTGACGAATTCGTTCAAAGAGCGTGTTCGCTTTTCCTGTTCGTGGCATCAAGATACCGTAATAGATTTTGAAAAGCTTTATGCTCAAACTTATATTTTTCCACGATAAGTCGAACATCTTGAAATTTTGGACGCTTTTGGTACCAATATATAATCTCGCCTTGTCTGACCAGTGTGTTTCAAACAATGGCAAATGTCCTTGTAGCTTTTTGAAGACGTTGTGGACCTGCTTGACCCCGCCATGAATCCTGATTTCGAAAGCGAGGAGGGTTCCAGTCCCGGCGATCTTGACCAAAAGACTACAACTGAAGGAAGTGGTTTGCCGTAAGCGAAATGCTTTTTTGATTGGCCACCGCAATTTTGTTTGAATTAGGCAGCAGAAATGACACTAGTAGTAAACTGTATAACAAGGAATAACGCAACGGTATAGTCAGTTTTTGTAAATCTTGTGACTCAGTCCGTGTGAACCAGTTCCAAACCTGGAAAATTTCAAAGATGTGTCAAAAAATTTACCTATTTTATTATAAGTACTACCGTACTGCAATTTTCAATTATTGCAAAATTTTGGATCAGAAAAAAAGCAAGCAAAAGAACGCTGATTGTCTTTCCGACATTGACGAGCAGAGCTTCTCGCCTTTACAGTCCTGTTAAAAATTTAACGAGAGCTCGTACGTTTCAAGCCTTTCTCTCCATTCTGCGTTCAGCCCTTTAAAAATGGCGCAGACACATTACACGGTCATTTACGCTGCGCCATGTTCTCATATCGACTGAAGTTTTGTGTTTGTTCTCGCAGAACCACCGCCCCAGACGATGAGACGAACGTTGAAATGAAAAGCGTAGAAGAGGAATCACAAACGTCAGTGCTTCTGTTATTTTTGCACATACGATATCCAGCAGGTCTCAGAAACTGCCGTGTTTTTTTCTAGTTAACTGTGTCACGGGGTTTACGCCGATTATTGGCTGTTACACGATTGAAACTTAGGGTGCGTGGTTAGCAAATAAAACAAAACGTGGCTAGCAAAATCAAGGAAAATGATTCTGCAACGCGGCAAAAAACAAACGCCGACTGTGACAGTATCACTCACGTAACATGCATGTCCCGGTCGGTGAGCCGGTTCAATAGATGTCTGTGGAACTTGCTTGCTGTAGGCAAAGGGACAAGTCGAACAGGATTGGTTTGATTGTTGTGTGGAGCACCGCCAACCACCAATCCAACGTATCTAACCAGGACATTAATCATACAACGATTGATGTTGATGCGCATACCTGACGTCATCAAATCTGGCAATTTCTTATCTGTGCGTTTCCCGTTTCATTAAGAGCTTCCTTGAAAAGAAAGTTTGAAAGTTTGAATCTTGAAAGATTTGACTAAAACGTTACCAGTAATTAAAGGTCACTCTGCAAGACACGCGAAGCCTACTCAGCGTGAATAACGGGTTTGTACGCCGAAGCAGTGTAAAGGCTAATCTTGAAGGCGTGAATTTACATCATCAACAACCGCCGTATTTACATTTTACGTTGTATTGCATTCATTCCGTCAATGGTTCAGCATTTCCACCGAAATCTTCGTCTGTTTCGTTGCCGTCACGCTTATTCGTTTGCGCTCTCTTGCGATTGTTTGTGGTTTGTCCTACGACGCTTCAGTGCTTGGCAACTTGCTGTTGCAAAATATTTCGACGTGTCGCTTTCAAAGTTACAAACGGCCTGACGTCACCAAAACACAAAAGCCTTTGTTTGGGAAAAGTTGCAAACAGGAGCGAAATGTTTTGGAGGAAAAACTTGCCGTCACAATGCTCCGAAGACGAGACAGATTCAAGTAGACGTCCGTTGCTCCCTTCTGTCTTTCGAAAGTTCCTCTAGATCAGACGCAGACGCACGCATGTCAAGCAAACGGTCGAGGTCTTCCTGCACAGCATTGTTCAGTGTAACTCGTGTGTTTCTTTCAGTTCCGACCCCACTAGAACTTCTGATACAATCAACTGATTAGGGTTGCATAATGCAGTGATACTAATGATGTAGGAAAAAGCGCATTTTTACCTTTTATGACGGGCGTCTTCTGCCGTTAACATTGTACATTTTTCCTTGTCATGTGTTTTTTTTTGTTAGAGCATATGCCATCATGCGTTCTTGTGACGATCGTGGGATTTTTTATTTGTTATTCTTTTGTTTTTATACCTTTGCAGGCCGTGGGACGAGAGCAAGTGTCGGAATCCCTACAAGTGGATTTTGCGCAAGGATAGCGCGCAAAAGGACGACAAGAAAGGTTACAAGAAAAGACCCACTTCGCCATCGCAGGACGAACATATTAAAGAGGTCCCGGATATAGATCGGCGTACTTTATTTAGAAAACCGTTTCGTGTTAAGTTTTACTGTCTTCCCAAAACGATTTCCTTGCAGATGTAAAGGCCTTGCGCTGAGATTCCTCTTGCGCT
>JGI24159J19872_10012530_pt1 | contig 11052 bp, 8 predicted proteins | sample Ectturendosymbi4_FD_19872 | JGI IMG/M metagenome (IMG submission 19872)
GTAACCAGGCACCAGTCCAGTATACTGTAGTCTCGCGCAGGGCCACGATCTGCGAACCCGTTAACACGCTCGATCCTTCTTCACGTCAGTGATCTGACACAGCTCAATCTCAAGATCTCACAAAATCTCTTAGTTCAATAGCAGATTTGGCCCTAAAATTACCCCTCTCCTGCCTGAAGATCAACTGGATTATTTGGACGATGAATGGAGGCTATTTCAAATGTTTATGAATGTTTCCTTGTCCAATAAATATATGCCTGATGTCTCTGTGTAAGATCACAGACAGCTTAGCTCAGTGGTAAAGTGTCCGCCTCTTAACTCGAAGACTGGGTACTCGTTGGACCCACGGCCACTGAGTGAATCGCCGTAGCGCTCCTTGTGCATGGGAGTTCATCTCACCGCCCCAGGCAAGAAAAGAATTTCAGGCTTCGGCCTACCGCTGATTGGCATCACCAAAAAATCAAATTAAAAAAGATGGCTTAGAAGATCAGTGAAGATTTTAAATACTTTCTGATCTTATAACCAAACTTTCTACTTTGCCACAGTCTTTCTGTATCAGTAGAAAAAATGTTTTCGCTTGTTAATCATGTTAAAACAGATCCTCTAATAACAGACACTGTGGGAAAGGTTGTGGGCAAATCAAGCATTGTCGAGGATGCAGCAAAATTGTTATACATGGACACGTAAGTCTAAATTAGTGAAAGATGTCATTAATGGAGTATGTCACCAGAGTTATGAAAATGTTTTAAACAGAAGCGATCCAAATGTTAATGCTCACGCTGCTGTAGAAGAAAATTTAGAAGAGGAACTAAAATTAAATAAGTAATTTGATCATCATTTCAACTCATGGAAATACACCAGTATGTCTTTTTGAGCTGTTTTTTTTCATATACAATCTGGGTTTATTTTCTGTTTTTTCATGTACAGGTTTACTAAATTACTGAATGGCAGTCCACAACGTATGACCAGATTTTGTCCACTGGAAAGCTCAAAGAGCAGTCCATAATATATGCGTTGAAGTATGCATTTGTCCATAAAAGTTGGGCCTTGGGCTTTAACAAAAGCGTATTGGTGCTTCATGAAACACTATGAATACAGAAAATCTCTGTCAATTTGTGAATTCTGCCCGGCTATTTGAGCTTACTGTGGGTCTTTATTTTTTTAGATGTAGATTGATTACTCTTGTTGTAGCTTCGGTGTGACCAATCGCTTTAAATGATTTTCTTCTATTTCAAGAACATGCCAATTGTCAGCTGTTAGTAACCACACGGGCCGTTTAATGGCGATGGCCTGAGCGTAAGTGTTGGCACCCAGCAGCGCAGGCAGGATTTTGGTAAGGGAAGGTTGAACTCATAGAAACAAAAAGCTTGTGAAAGATGGCTAATTACTTGTTTTTTGAACAGCTAAAGCAGTGCATTTTTCCTGCTTGTAGGATTGACTGTATTACCACCAAACTGTGGATTCTTCCAACTACATTGCCATCTTATTTTCTTTCACAACAGTAGGCTAAGACAGATCGAAATTAATTGAAAACGTACGAACAAGAATCTCTTAAAAAGGTCCGATAAATTTCAAGCTGTTAGAAAATAGGTAAGGGTATTTGCAAGCTATCAGCAACGAGTAAGGGTAAAGTAAGAATCGGTAAATGCTCGAAGCAGCAATGACCCAGCTCAGAACGTTTCCCAGTTGAGCTCTTTTGAATAAATACGTTATGCCTGGCAGCCATACCAGATATGACCCTGCTAGGATTTTAACAAGCTTGTGCAAAATCGTTCTCATACTACAAAATTCAAATATATAAACACGCAAACTGCAAACAAGTAGAGTCCCAGTTTAAGTNGGAAAATTTTCAAAAGCATATGCCTACCCCACGCATACCTAAAGTACAAAAAAATAATTCCGAGCATAGCCTACTGGCNCTGCAAGTCACTAACAAAGAACTTAAAAACGGTTCTGCCTGGTAGTGAGTTACAACCAAAACGGTGATGGGTATGTGACTACAGTGGTTCAGTCCAACTCAAGCGTAATAAAGCTAAGTTTCGAACCAAAGATTCCGATGAGTAATTTTTTCTTGTGGTTAAGCGTGCTATCAAGTGTTTGAACTGCCAACTGAAAATAAAACAAAAAAAAGCAAACAAGGCCTTTTTTCAAGAACGTCAAAAGCAAAGATATATCCATATTTTTTGCTAAAAAGTACATCACAATCAAGGTTGTGAATGGTTCAGAGTGTCCGTCCGAGTGAAGATACAATTCTGATGGCTTTTGTATTGTACGTGGTTTGAACAAGATGTCAAAGAACTTCGTCAGTAATAAAAGATTTGGGAATTATGAATTCTAAACTTTTGAGCAACCAATCGAAATCAGTTGAGGTGAGACGAAGGGCTGGGTAATGACTTTAGGAAAAGATTGACTTTACAATCAAAGCATTTGTGAGACATACCGGTTTTATCTCCACGCCTATTCGCCCGGTTTGAGTGAGATAAAAAGTGGCTGCAATATTAAGCATGATTCACCACGCATTCGTATTATAGATGCGACGTTTTTTAGCCCCCACTGAGATCTATTATCCGTGGTCGTGGTACTAACTCAGTCGGAATTTCTGATTGAGACAAGACTCACCACAAGTGATCCATAGGCAACGTCTTAACTAATTTGTCAGACGCTGATATAGCTCACGGAAATTATGTATCATGGCATTCATGTATTTCTTAGTTACAACGAATAAAACCGAATAAAATGCACTATACTAACGAGTCACGGGGCAAAACACAACTCAACTTTGCCAACTCTTTCAAACGAATAAAACCGAATAAAATGCACTATACTAACGAGTCACGGGGCAAAACACAACTCAACTTTGCCAACTCTTTCAAATATCTCCCTTGGCCACCTTCGGAAATTTGTCTGTTAAGCAAGGTACTGCCTTCTTAACACACTTATTGAGCCCTTTAGCAATGGCTTGAGAGATTAAAAATGGGAGAGACCGTTCTGAGCTGCATCTCGTGCAACTGACAGACGTAGAATGAAATCAAATTTGAAAAAAATATATTGTTAAGGGTGTAAGCTTTGTACAAGACTTTTTTTCTTTCACAATTTGGTTGTACAGTTCACACGAAAAGAATTTTGTTTGCGACTGCACAAAGGGAGAAAATCCTTTTAAGTGAAACGCCATTTGTTGCCTCGAACTTTGAAAATTTTGTTGCGTTTCACTGCGGGCGGCCGGGGAAATTGAGGTCAACTGACAATAAACACCTGACAAAACAGCGTGAGGTCGATCACAGAACTGCTCAGCATACCACTCTGTAACAACCTGACTTCAGGGAACTGTCAGAGAACATTCGAACAAAGTTCGAACAGTACGACGGACTCAGTTGTTAAGTCTGCCTGCGGGCACTTGGTAGCCACAATCCTGTGGGAATTTGATCGCAACTTCCAGCCTTCATTCCTTCTTGGCATTAAGGTCCATGTCGGAAGCTCTTTTCTCAAGTTAAAGCCATTGAAAGCCGTCCAGTTCGCCGAAGCTTGCAGGCCCGCTAACCGTGGTATGAGAAATGCTTCTGAACCTCGTTCGCCCGATGTCGACCTATTTAAAGCATATCGGTCTGCCACTTGAATGTTGCCAATATTCAATAGTTAACGATGAATTACACTTATACACAAAAATTTCATCAACGCCACGTAAACTATACAGGTAGTTTTTCACCTAGCTTATTTGCTTCATACAATCTTATTAGCAACTGTTAAAATTGAAGATTTGAGTTGCAACTCCATTATACTCCATAGGGCTAAACCCATTTTCCAATTGGCGTTGGTTTTATATATTTATATATTCTAAATTTTCTTATCACATTCGCTTGTTACCCGTTAACTCTAACTCCTTCAAAGTGATACGAGTAATTCTTTCTTTGTTAATACACTTAACGTTGTTATCCAGAGGTCATTACGTAATTCAGTCTTGTCACGACCTGCTACGTCGTCAAAATCGGTTTTGCAAAAAAATGCCGCAGCAGCGCTCATTTTATGCTCGTTTTTTAAGCGCCGCATGCCATTCAAGTCTATGATGTTAGTTTTGATTTCTGTTACCCCGTTATCTCCAAATTGTCTCTATTAAGAGCGATTCAAGTTTCTTATCGTTGGTTCCAACTGTATTGTGCTCTGGCGACCAATGACGTGCAGAAGTCTGGAGATGCCNGGGGCGACTGCTTGATTGGATGCTCCCCTTCCAAATTCTAGTATTGAGCAGTGGCGTATAGTGGTCATTGTTATTGGATATACGCCGTTTGTGAAGTCGCAATATGACGTCATATTCACATTTGCAAATCATTGTTTTGGCGAAGTTTGTTGACACAACATGCATATTCACGGACGCTGGAGCAGCGGTAGGGCAGGGGGAGCAGTAAAAGAGTTGAGGGCAGTGGAGACTTAAAAAAAACAAAAAAATCGTTACCAAATAGGTTTGTTTCTGTTCATCAACAATGTTGACCGCAAAAATAATAACCGAAATTATAGAAACTCATTCTGAATTTTCCGGATGCCCAAATAGCTGTATAAATTTGTTTCAAGTCGATCTTGATAAACCATGAAATTACCTATGATACTGTTATGAAAAGACACCTCCACCACAACTGCCCCCCTTTTGAAAGGGCAGAGGGGGCAATGGCCCCACCATGCCTCCATTCTCCGGCGTTCCTGTGCATATTATTCTACACGCACTCTCTTTACTCGTTCTTATAGGCTATACAATGTGTCACTGTAATGAACATAATTTAGCAGCGGTCTCCTAAGACAGAGCAGTTCATAACCGATGTTCCCTCTCAGCTGCGCAACTGCTAAGATCCCTCTTCGCAGTTGCAACAATGCTTGCAAACAATGCGCAGTTTCAACAAAAATTGCGATTCAGCGCACCCGCTTGTTTTTCCGCGNAGCGTTATTAAAAATTGGAGGGAACATTGTTCATANCTGCAAAATATCTGCCAACNCGTTNAAACAGGAGAGTAGAACACACGCAGTGCTACGTTTAGCGCAGTTCACAACTGCAAAAAGACAAGGCTGCGCGAATGTCTCGTCGAATAGCAGCCCATCAGAAGCAATACTGCGAGGATGGCAGACACCCAGGGTTGATAGTGTGAAGCTTGCAAACTACCCAAGAATTAAGAATGCCCATAAAATACGCAAGAAAATTTTAGTTTTTTATTATGTGGGTGTTATATGTACAATTACTAAGGGGAAAGAACATATACGGGCAGTGGTGTAGTGCTGAAAAAGAGGTGTGGGAACGCCGTTCCCTCACACGAAAGAAGCTCCTTTAATTCTCGCAATTCACTCAACCAAGCTGTAATCTGCTCCGCAACCAGGGCTCTCACAAATGCAACTCCAAAAACCCCTAGAACAGTACCAAAAAATCCGTAAATCTGTAGTGGTGCAGCATAAAATCGGAGTGCATCTAGAGCTTCGCCATTAATTCGCAGTTCTTTTGATCCTTTTTTTGTACCCTTCTTACCAGGCGCACGGTGTGCGGAAGAGCTGCAGGGAACACATCCAGAACACAAAATAAACCTGAAATTGTACAAACTCAGTCGTGGCGTTACAAGACCATTGTAGTTATACAGCGCCAACAACAAACCACCACATCAAAACAAAACATCTGTAATCCAATTGTTCGTGCTGTTTGGTTATGTTCCTAGCGCTGTTAGACTGGCAGCTTTGTGCCGTATCCTAATCTCTATGTATGTTTTTTGTGTTTAGTATGTTCACGCTCCGCTCTTTAAACCTGGAACATTTTATATTTGCTATTTTCTTCAATAAGCTGTTCTCTCACAATAACTATATCCTGTTCCACTCTTAAAATTTTAAACATGCCACGATTTTTTCCACGCGTTGCCAATGACTGCAAAATGCTTATGAGACAGAGTCAATTGGGCAAATGTGCTTGCAGTTGATTAACCCTTAAATGACGGACTAAGTACAATTGCAAATTTTTTGCCTTTAAACAGTGATTACTTTTTTTAGAACTCGTATAGCGACCTCAGGTTCCTTGACATCTCTAAAGCTTTTGTTTTAAATTGTCCAAGCCAAATTTAAGAAATACGTTTCACCCTGTTCGGTGATGTATGGTAAAAACAAACTCCACCCCCTAAGAGACGGTATAGGTACAGTTGTAACTTCATATATTACAGTGCGAAAATGATCCATAAAAAACAACGTAATAAAATCATCAAACGATAGTTTTATTTCATTTAGAAAGAAATATTACAAATGGAAATCACTGTGGCAATAAATATCAAAACATTTCCACATAGTTTCTACTTATTTACAAGTGATGCGTGTTGTCGTTGGCATGGAATATTCGTTACAAACAGGATTCATTCAAAGCATACTTCTGTGTGCGCCAACAGCAATCACAATGCGACAAATACGCAGATTTCAACATCAGCAAATAGCTCCAACATTTTTGTGGTGGCTGTTGAGACACATCAGGATACTTCTGTGCAAGAAGACTTTTGTAAACATCAGATTTTTCTGTACTTTGTCTGTTTTAAAAAGGGTCAAAAGTTCCAATCTAGGGACAAAATCCCTAACAGTGAGAACACTGTCCGCAACGGCTTGGCTTGAAAACTTCGAGACTAATTATTCCTCTGAAAAATGCACACCACCAGACGAAGCGGGGAGTACGCTAATACCATTGTTGACCCACAAACAGTAATTGCACAACCATGCTGGGTTTTATACACGAGATAACATGTCATTTATTGATTTATGCTGCTCCAGGCGCTACACGTAAGAATTGAAAGTAAAGTCTAAATCTTCAAGTAACGTAACTAGTGCAAAAAGGTGTGGAAACGCCGTTCCAATCCCACTACACCACTGGATACGGGCTTCTGTGAGCCGTTATGATCAATTCGCCTGAACTGCGAATTAATGGCGAAGCTCTAGATGCAGTACATGCTGCAAGCACAGATGTGGGACTGTATTAACACCAAAAACGAAACGAGAAACTAGTGATGCATCATAAAATCAGCCAAATCAAGCACGTTCAAATAGGAAACTTTTGAAATTAGGCTCAGAAAATCAGTTACACGTCCATGATTATCTTCAGGTTTGATGCAATTGGACCCAACCAAAAAATACCACCCGGGTTTTTATCAAAAAACACTAAAAATCAGTAAAACACAACATAAATCCCCCTCTTTTCTTTTCCTTTGAAAAATGAACTGTCAAGTAAAAAGTAAAATAAGCAGCACACTTGTACAGTTAACTGTACGTATTCTTTAATGAAACAGAACGAACATCAACGAAATTTGAAGGGTTTGAAAAACAGAGAAGAATAATTCGAACAGTTTGAGAAAATTCTACTGGCTTTCTACTTCAGCTCTGTAAAATCGGTATATTTTAATTAATTTTTCTGCCTTCTCTGCATCCAAACTGTTTCTGATGTTGGACCATACCAAACCACATATTGAAGAAATACACTATATTGATGCTGAACTAGCAGGGCATCTACATAAACTTGACGTGTAACTGCAGAGTTTGTGTGGGAGTGGTGTTTCTCTGTTTCCTGTGCGCATGCTTGCCAAGCCTTACCACTCTGGAGACAATTGACCAACAACACATCGCGAAAACAAACATTAGGTACATTTCCTTACCCTCGAATTTGAATGCCATAACAGATATAACAAGTTATTATTGTGTAATTCTGAAAATGGTGATATTGCATGATGCAAAAAAAACAATTCAGAATGGGGATTTTGTGTTCTTTTTAAAGAACAAAAACCCGTTTTTTTTCAAAAAAACAAAACACCCGGAGTTAAAAAGAAACGAAAAAAAACAGGTGGGTTGGGGTTTTTAAAAAAACTCGGGATTTTCTCAAACCTGGTTATCTTTCAATACTCTTCTTGTGATTTTCCCTTAATCGCAAGATCTGGAACAAGTCACATCACCATCAGTTTGATTGGGTGTGCGCCGCACACCTAGAGTATAGGTCCCTGGTATTGAAAAAGCTGAGAATTATGAATACGTAAAAATTTGCATTTGAATACGTAAAAATTTGCGTTGACAACAAAACAAGTTTGGAAAAATAAAATCCATGCAGCATGTATTAGTAGCCTTACAATAGGAAAAATCATCTAGTTGCAGCATTTGCATTTTTGTAATTTCATTCTTTGGATGCCCCCCTGCTTTGGATGCCCGGGGTCGTCGCCCCGTTCGCCCCCCCTCTGCACGCTACTGCTGACGACGCGCATTGCGAAGATCTCTTGTTGCTTTTCTCCACAACCGTTACCAGCAGATTGTAGTTGCGTGAGTACGTCTTGGCAATCGTTCTGACTTGGGTAGGCAGTATTGTTCGTATTTGATTTATTGTACCACGGTGACATTTTTCCCAATAACTTCTTCCACTGTGGATAAATGCACTGTAGGTTCACTGGGGTTCAATGGTGTCAGCATTGAATCTATGCCTTGCAGTGTTTCTTCGGGATGGTCTATTTCTTCTTTAATTGCCCTGACGGCATGTTGTTTTTTTGTCAGTCCCAGCTGTTTCATGTCCGCTTTCCACATACCATCTCTGGTATTGGAGTAATGAATTTGATGTGGATAGAAGACTTCCGGCCAGGTGTATTCTAGGACTGTGGCATTATATATTGCTTGATGTACGTATGAATGATGATTTGTTTGTAGCTGAGCTTGAGTCCCACAAAATATCGGATTTCCTCTTCGGGATAGGTGATTCTTAATTGTAGATATACTGGCCTGGCCTTTGTTTTTCTTTGTAATAGAGCCGCTAGTATGCTTCTTCCTACTTCCTCTGAAGTTGGTTGTTGCATTAATTTTCCCCATGGTACAGTTTGATCGAAATCCTTGTTTCTCGTACATACATGCACGTTTCTATGTTGAGCGTACCAGCATTTCAGAAGTTCTATTAACTTCATGTTACTTAATCAAATAGAATGCTCTTGTGAGTACATACAGTACTTGGCTTTTACGTAGTAACTGCGCTCCTATAACCTGCAAGCAGTGGCGTACGCAGAAAATTTCCAAGGGGAGCCAAGTTTACGTCACAATCGTGTGACGTCACAAATCAACTTTAGGAAAAGTGGCGAAAGTACGACCATTCTAGGAGGGTCCGGGGGCATGACCTGGGAAAATTTTGCAAAATTACACCTAAAAATACGCATTTTTGTGCATTCTGGAAGCAAGTTTTAGACAATACCGTTTTTACATATTTTTATTTTTAGGGTCTGAGGGGGTGGCCATGGCACAGTGTCCTCCCCCCTCCGTACGCTAGTGTCTGCGAGCCATCTAAGAACATTGACTAGATTTTGGTTAGATATTTTTTCTCTCGTTAAGCGCGTGAAGGCTTGATCTCGATTTCACACCGATTAATTCAGTTTAATAACACCCCGTATGACTTCCCACATTACGATGCACGACCGTTCTGAGCTTCACTGCTTTGGTATGTGTTTGTATATTTATAGTGGCTTTACATTGAGCTTCACCTTGTCCTATTGCACCCTTGTGTTTGTCTTGGTCTATTATCTCCCTGACTTCGCCTGGTTCTTCGCTGCTTGTATCGTCACGTTTGCTTTAGTTTATATCTCGTGTAGCCAGTTAACCTGTGCTCACGAGAGTCGCTTGCGTACCTGCTCGGATTACTTCTACACTTTCGGTTGCCACATCGCATGTTCTAAATCTATGGCCATGTGGAATTATTGCTTGATGCGTGCAGTTCAGTTGCGTGAGGTGTTGACTCGGTCTCACATGGTCAGTACTGCATGAGTTACGCGGCTGTTCCAATTTTTCCATAGCCACGATGGTAGCAATTTATTGACTTTCGGCTACTTCGGCCTGTTGCAACACATTTTTGTCTCGGTGTTGTCCGTGCATCATTTAACTGACTTCCCCAGGAACTTATTTGTTTCTATACAATTTATTAATTAGCAAATGGTTTCTGCCAGTGTTCTGAGATGTTCTATAAACCTATAGTCGTATACAATAAATACACCACACTTCTTGCAATAATACATTGACACAATACTATACGACGCACATGGTTTCACTGATGCATTGACACATTACAATTTTACACTATTGGTTAAACGACGCTAACATTTTCAAAATCCTTTATCGACACCATTAACGTCCGTATCTGCGTCTTCACTGTGGTCAGCGTTTAGCTCGTGAAAACGCGTTAGCTTCTGGCACTTGTCAATGTCAGCGTTTCTGCCATTCTCTGGTGCTTTTTCGGTTACTTGGCGAGACAATCGCGCCCCACACACCGTGACTGACTTCTTGTCTTGCATAGTTGTTTGTAGTGGGCCCTTGTCGCGTTTTACCGTCTTGACCGTGCATTATTTCGGCCCTTTTAAGCGCATTGAGAGGCAGTGCATTGCAGAAGTTTTCGCTGGACATTTTCCTTCTCGCTTTAGCCTTCTGGCTCAATCTTGCTTCTATAAATGTTGTGGCACGAAGGGGCAGCAACACCGTATTAAGTGAACTGAAGTTGGGTTGGCCGCATGATATCTTAAGATTCCGTAAACTACACTTTGATCTCATGTGAATTTGTACTCATATCTCAGTTTGGAAACTTTGCAATTTGTACTTTACTGGTTTTGCAACACAATTGAGAGCAGACAGTTTATTTTCTTTTCAAGTTGAAACTTGATTTTGGTAAAGCACGATATTGGTGGTTGTATCTTGTTGCAGAGCGTTTAATTTTTCGTGAATGCCCAGGGCGTGGACATTTTGATCTAACATCGGAACGTTCTGCCTGGACTAATTTCAAACAAAAAAAGTAATAAAGGTATATCGTTTCTGGAAACTTGCAAAGTTTCAATTGTTTTTAACTCCTAAGCGACGGTATAATTTCACACAGAGCCGTGTGAAAGGCTGTTGGGCCCCCCAAAAAAATCCAGATGGGGCCCTTTAATATCAGCAAGCATTTAGGCAGCTGGGTGTTTTTTCGAGCCAGTTGCAAATTTGCCCCTTGAGCAACGCTATTTCAAAACCTAACTAAGCTAAACTAATAATGTACAACTTAGGAGAAAATAACTTTAATGA
>JGI24159J19872_10012531_pt1 | contig 11052 bp, 6 predicted proteins | sample Ectturendosymbi4_FD_19872 | JGI IMG/M metagenome (IMG submission 19872)
ACATTTAACAATGAGCATATAATGGTTTTTGAAAATAATATTCGTTGATATATGTATAAATATTTGGAAATAAATAACATATAAATATACTTTTCTCTTTTGTTGCCAACCCTAAATGTACCCCTTCACATAGGGAAATGTATTCCTGGGGGTACATGTACCCCAGGTTGGGAACCCCTGTGTTAGACAATTCCCCGCCGCAAATCAGGTGTAGGAGCAATCCTTTGCCACTTGCATTAAACGCACAAACTATCCATTCAATTCTAAACTAATGTCTATCCTCTTAATTTTCCGTTTCTTTGAATCCACATTTACATCTTTTGTAGGCTGTTTTGCATTTCTTCGTAACTCTAAACTGAGACCTATCCATCAATTTTCACTGTCATAATTGAGAAGTTGGTTGTGCTCGAAATCCGGGTCGCGGCCCAGCGCCGGTCCGTAAGGAATTCGTTACCGGGCGCGGATTTCTGAGCTGTAACAAATTTTCATCACCAAACATTTGTTATTATGTTGATGGTCGGTCCACAAAATAATTCCAGGCCTAATCCAGTCCGCAGTGCAAAAACGTTTTTGCTGACCCCCGTTCTTAATGGGCTCAATCTAACTCCTTTGTCACATCACAACAGTGATGTAGTCGAGGCGGTAACCTTCGAGACAGAGACTTCATCAGGAACTCCAAGACTCGAGACTTGAAATTCAAGACCGAGACTTCAGAACTGTGCATTTTGGCGAAATAAAAAAAAATGTCGTCATCACTTCTGAGTTGAATTTTTCTATAAAATTTCTGGGATTTTTCCAACATGTTTTGTTTGTTTCTTACCTGAACCTAAAAATACAACAAACAAAAAATCGTTGAATTATTTAAATTGTACTAAACCATTTCTTTGCAATATTCATAGTCTCGAGACCTGCAGCCTTCGAAGACGAGACGAGACCTGAAACTTTCGAGACCGATACTCGCACAAATGGGTCTCAAGACGAGTCTCGAGACTCCATCACTGCATCACAAATGGATGGGCATAGTCCCGTCGCCACGGGGGGGGGTTGGTGGGTTCACCCCCCAAAAAGAGCACCAAGCCCCCAACTTGAAATATGAAACGCTAAATCAATGGAGAATTAATCAAAATGTAACGTTCGCAGAATCGCTGCGTAATTTTGTTTGCGTGTTGTCCTCAAGCGACGTTCCCCTTGATTGATTATTATCGAGCCTCGAGTAATTGCCGGGCCGCGTTTTGCTTCTTTCGCATTCCTTGGCTGAGGAGTCGTTGTTCTTTTAGTAGAGGAGTAAGCCGAGGCACACTATTCTGAGCTTTACTAGGACCGTGACGTTTGGTCCGTTATAGGAAGACATAAGGTCTTTTGATTCTTGCAGCACAGGGCTCTAGGACATAAGGTCCTCACAGCATAAGGTTGGTCTTCCTAATTTTCGTTTTATCACGTTTTGTGAGCAAAAATTTGCGGGCCATGTTTTGTGGGCTTGTGACAATAAGTTGGAACGTGCATTATTCGAATTTTATGGTTCTCTTGATGTGGGCAGGCACGTAGCCAGGAATTTTGATAGGGGGGCAAACAACAACCAAGTCTCAACATTTGATCATTTACTGCCCCTTGTTTTCGAAGTATCATCCATGAAAAGTGCATTTTACTGGCGCTTTTTCTGAATAATATGTTCGGATTTAAGCCGGCAAATACATAGTCCATTTTCGATGAATTGAAAAATTTTTAAAGTTTGTTTTTAATAAAGTTCCAAGTTTCTATTTTGAATGAAAGCCACCATTTGCTCGTAAAACTTTCATGCAAGAGCGCTTGTGAAAATCTCGATATTTTATGTATGCCCTTNGGAGCCAATCTTGCAGTGGTCATTGTGGCTGCCATTATGATTGTGTTTTTNTATTTACACGCTTATGGTGTACACCAACACGTTGAATCGAAGCCGAGCAGCGACTTTGAACTTGCGCGCATATAAGACGTGGATCTTATCCAATTCTTGAGCGACTGGTTGGCGTGTATGGAGCTGATAGCGTAAAGGCTAGAATACCTCAACGCGTTTCAAAGATGTTTGGATTTGATGTCATTAAACACTACGAAATGCATTGCGAAAGTTACAAATGTCCTCTAAACAAACTTGCATATGTTTGACCCACGCAGTCCGCACAAAGTGAAAATGGTTGTGTGTTTGTGAAAACGAAGCTGTACTCCATTCTCACAACGGCTCTGCAGGTTTCCGCAACTTAACACAACAGTGGGTTAGTTAATCTAGCCCAGAATCGGTCGAAACCCAAACAAGGTTGGCAAAGGGTCAAACAAAGGGCCGTGCCGAGGCGATCGAAACCGGAATAGTGTATTTTCAACGTTACCACTGTTTGTCCTTGTCTGTAGCGTGTAGGTACTTGAGAAAAGAGTGGAATACTGACATCAAAAAAGAACTTAGTAACTTAGGCTACTGCCAAAAATAAAAAATCACCGAGGCTACTGCCAAAAATCAAATCACCGATACAATCTCTTCTTTTATTAGGTGTTTGAGGGTTGCTCACCAAACTCAGGTTTGGGTGGCGCTCAAAAAAGTTTGCAAACTGCTGATTCTGGCCATTCTAGCGTAAGCGGTTAAAGCTTTTATTAATCCATGAGTGTTTAAATACCAAATCCAATTGACTGGGAAAAAAAGCCAATTTTTTCATTTTACTTACATGCGCGTTATCGATGAAACAGATTGCAAGCTATCTGTATGTGATAACAGTGTCACTGTCCTCAGCACTTCCAAAATAAACCATCTTCCTACTTACGTTAGATTTTGCTGCGGAGACCACCCGTTGCACGGGAATGATTTCACGTTTGCAGTAGGATTGGGTGGCAATTAACATTAGATGAGAGTTGTAGCACTTTTAGACTATGCACAGGTCGGATTGTGATTACTTGACTCAAAAGTTTTTTTTCTCGCCGGAAAGTTAATATGAAATCATTGATGAAAACAGTAACGCTCAACATGATTGGGATTAAACCGTTACATTCCGGTTTTGATCGTAACAAATATCTAGAAAGAATGTTGTTGCTAAAGAGCGTCTATGGCAGAGGTCTCAAGCAAGCAGCCCGCGAGGGCATTTTGTGCGGCCAGCAATGCTTTTTGGAAATTTTGAAATAATTAACATTTAGGTTATTTAGTTTATTCATCGGTGTTTAAAAGTGCTAGGTTAGCGAGTCAACAATTTCATTTAAAATGAACGTGGAAAAGGCCAGAGACAAATTCTTCACAACTCGCAATACCATTCGCCGTAAAAAAGATGTAAAACTGTTTTTAGTAAGGCTCAGATACCACCTTTGTTGCGTCTGCGTCATAATGCGAATCTGGGGTAGTCATAATGCGGCCCTGTGTTTTTTAAAGTCCTCGTTTCGCCCTCGGAGCAATTTTAGTTGAGACCCTGGTGTATGGCTTATTTGCGCAATAAAAGACTTTGAAACTGAATTTCTTCTCAACCGAAGTTTGAGCTTCAAGGCATACAAAACAGACATCACCGCTATTTTGTTTTAAAACAGTACAAAAAATATACGATTTAGTTTCAAGGCTACGGCTTATGCTGGAGAGAAGGGTAAGATGCACAGCATTTGTAGCACGCCAGAGTTATCAGAGTGGAGAGACATTTTTGTGATCGGCTTGAAATTAAGTTTACTTCACTATTACGTAAGATTCAGCAAGCTGGTGCATCAGAAACAGTTGGGAAAAATGTTACTCCTTGTTTTACTTTGGTTAGTGATTACAAGAGGTTAGATACAAGATCGTATTTCATTATGCCTTGTAAAACGTTGTTTTGTCTGTTTTTATCGACCTGCGTTCTGCAGAGCGTGTGTGTTTATATGGACTTCGTGTCTGGTCACAAACAAATAAATTATCACTAACTTCCACACGGAACTTAAACCTCAGGAAAATGTCAGCTTTGAAATGAATTCTCCTACATTTACACTGTATCCACAACTACAGGCGTCGGAAGCGGAGGGATAGAAGGGAGTCTTGGCCCCTCCCTGCATTTTGAAATTTTCTTATCGTATTTTTTAGCAAAAAAGGTTGTTTTTCGAGTGAAAAAAATGAACTATCTACGAAAATGTTTGGCTTCACCTGGAAAATTTTATTATTTCCCCCCCTGGTACACATTTGATTAATCATGAACAATTGGTGAACCACAGTGCTTTGATCAGGTTCGACTAAATTATGCAGTAGATTCCGCAAGCATTTTCGATTACTTGCGCTGAAATATTTCTTTGGCTTACACATCAAAAGCTTGGTCAACCTGAATTTTCGGTGCAACTTTCGGAATTGGGGGGGGGGCAATTGTCCCCATTGCCACCCCCTGGCTACGCGCCTGGAGGTGGGTCTGAATTCGAGTGTCAGGAAGCTACACAATTTCAATGTCAAGCCACCCTGCACAAAGGCAAAGCCCCCTATTGAAGACTTTTGGGCGAGGGTTCTGGATGAGGATACAACTGGCCTTGACGCGTTGGTAGAACGATTGCGCAATAAAGTTCCCGCGTGTAACGTAGCCAGCGCCTTTGACTATTGTTAACGGGAAAAAATCTTAAGATTTCTCAAGATCAGTTATGCAGTTCACAATAAAGAACATGTTTCGCTGAACATAAATTAATGTAGGCCTACAATTTAATTCAGAGAAAACGCAATTCTGCGTGAACTTTATCGCTCTGTGGTAAAAAAAAAACGTTAGGTTTCAACTACCACAAAGTGATCATTTTTTAAATCGGTCTTTGTTGCGATCCTCACATATGTTCACGATGTTGGATAATGACTGAAAGTGCAAGCGGCAAAGATGGGATATTTGCCGATCTCACGGCGTGACACTTCACAAGTGCGCAGTCCACTCTATGTCGAGCCACTTCTCCAAATCGCGAGATCTCAGCTGCGATGGCTTGACCATGTGACCATAATGTCCCCAGAAAGATTAGCGAAGCAAGTCCTGCTGGCTACATCCACAGGAAAGCGGCCCAGGTGGCGTGATTGCATCTCCGGCCTTGCTTGATCCGTCTTGATGTGGAGCCAGCAGAACTATCTTAGAATGCTGTTGACTGGGAGGTATTTGGAGTTCTAATGCTGCTGCCCCTCGTTACCATACGCAGAGGAAAGCGGTCATGAAAACGAATGAAGATTTTTGTCGGAGCGACACGAGTGCTCAAATCAGCCGCAAGCTGCCGATCACTGGTCGCTCAAGCCAGTCCAACGCTTTTGAAAAGCTACCATCTCAACGTAAGTACATACCATTGATTCCGTTCCCTTGTGCCGCATCAACTGATCGCGTTGCAATTCGCATGGTTTTCTGCCTGCAACGGTACAGTATTTCAGATAACAGCCCCACATTCGCCGGTTACACGGTTAAATTGTCAAAGAAATGCTCACACAGATCACGTTTAGAATGACGGAAGGTGTTAAGTATGACAAAACAAAGAGGGAAAACGGAGAGACAAGAAGTGTTGTTAAGGCACAAATAACAATTTGTCCTTTTAATGAACATCGCTGAAGGAATTGTCCTGAAAAAATTCACTACTAGAATCATTATAATTTCAGAAGTTTTGCGTTAAAGAACTACAGTAGTTATTTTCAAAATACCGAATTCAGGCACTAGTTCTTCAAATACCGGCCTCTACTAACTTAGCAGTAAAATACCGGCCAGGCCGGTGAAATACCATGAAATACCGTTCATCTGGCAACCCTACTTTATGCGAGCTTCCATAAGTGAACTTGGAAACCACTGCCTAGCGATAGTAACTCAGCTTCTTCGAAATAAGCAGCAACATATGATAAGGCGTCCGTCATGATGAACTGCCCGAAAGTCACATCGCAGCTCTCCAATATGCAGCAATAGTCGAAACAATTGTTTGTAAGGGCAAGAACGTTACCTTCGTCAATCACTTTTTGTACAATTTTCTTTGTAGTCATCCCATCAACAAATAAAAATCTCAGCACGTGTTACCAATCAACTTCCAAGGTTGATACCCAGAATCCATATGCTGCTACCATAACACCAAGGGGTATTTTTTTCTTTTGCAAGGGATTGTTGCAAAGTAAAACATGCGTTTTTTATTCTGTGGCCAGCATCGCAGCGTTTACAAACAGATGAGAGCAATATAAAGATTGACGAAATCACCAGCATTTGTCGGATTTAACACAAAAAGACGAATTGACGGCAACATGAAAATTAAACTCCACGGTATTGGCATTACACTCTTTATTTTCAATAATGCACCAAAACTAACAATAAGTTATACTAGGAACAGAAACTTCGAAAACAAAATTGCAACGTCAATCTCAATGCACACGGGAAAAATGGAAAAGCCGCGAACAAGACATCGTTATACGGGCGTGACTTCAGCACAGGTTTCTGGGCACAAACTAGCACGCGTGAAAACGGAGACGAATGCAGTCATGTCCACGATGTTTGGAGTTGTTTTCACCATTAAAAAGTAAGTTGTTATCTGAGTGTTGCCCGCAAGGAGATCCACGTTTCATGCTTAATATTCAGCTGAAGCCATTTTCAAAGCAAACTTCGTTAGTCTCAAGACGGCGTATTTAAATGAATACTGCATCATCAAAGCGCCGAGGCCTCTGTAGAGCCCAGAGTAACCTTCGTGAGCTATTGTACTGGAAAGGCAATCACAGAATCCATCATATTTGGAATTAACGGCAAGAAAGCCTCTTCCGATGTCGGTGTTGTCTATTATCGTTCTCGTGCCCTAAGCACAAAAATATAAGATAACTTGGAAAATTGTCTGTCTACGAGGGCAGCCGAACTATCAATACATTATGAAGTTTTGAAGCGAGCCATGCGCGTGCTTTTATCCGAGTAAATTTAGTGTTGAAGTTAAAATTATGGCTAGTTGCTTGCTGTTGCTGACAGCGCGATAAGACAGCTTGCAACGTCGAGACAAAACCACACATCCGTCACTGAAGACAAAACTGACCAATCAATCGTGATGAAATTGCATGCATGACACGCTTCTGTGCACAGTTCAACTCAGAAATCAGCGCCAAGTTCTTTTCGCGGAGTATGTACGATAACGATCAGTGGAACCTTGTAGGGCAATTTCGATTTTTTAACGCAACTTACCCTGGTGCGTAGGGTTTCATCCATCTTTGGTTTAAGGGACTTGACTGTTTAGGTTTCTAACGTTAAGCAAAAACTTAAAATCAATCAAAAATTTATGGTAGAAAACGAACAAAGCACAGTAAACGTCTAGTGTTATGGCGCGTCATTATAATCGGAGGTATTACCTGCACATGTAATCGATGAATAACTGTTTCTATTGGATAAAGCACTACGTCGGCAACAAGCTCAGCCAGAAAACCAGATATCAAGTCCGGGTAGTACATCTGCAACAACAATTTGAAAGTCTCCGTGATTTGGCAGGTTTTCACTCTTGGAACATGTGCGCACTGAAACTTGGCACAAAACGCAATTCTCAACAATGACGTCTCATCGGATGGTTTCGCGCTTGTTGTGAAAGGAACTCAGAGAAATGGCCAAAGTGATCGCACAAACTGTTTATTTTCAGTCGGCAAGAATGGGCGTTTAAACTTAAAATTTCGTTAGTAGAGTAGCCAAGCTCCTCTGATTTATTGTCGCGAACAGCGTAAGACGAATTCGGAAGTAGTTGCCAGAGGATGCGCTGTGTACCACGAACTTTGCATTGATTTAACCAATTTCTGGCCAGTAATTAGGTCGATCACCAGCGTCTAAACCAGAAGCCCCATGCACGCGGCCCGCGATGCTTTTTTTGAAATTTTCACTTTGTTAACAATCAAATAATTTCACTGCTGTGTCACCATTTCAATCACCGTTGTTTTACTTTCACATTACTCGTCACATTTATTTATTGCAGGTCCAACCAATGGACAAAATAACATTCGTAGGCCAACCAATGGACAAAATAACATTCGTAAAGCACTGTGTTCTTATCGTTGCACGAATTTTTTTATCATTGCTATAAAAGTTCTCACAACGCGATCCTCGGAGCAATTTGAGTTTGAAGACCCGGGTTTAAATACAAAGCAACATACATTCAATAAAGATTTAGGGGGTTCGGCGTCCGGAGTGGCACACGTTGATGATGAGCAAGGCTCTTCGCCAACAACAAACGTGCTGCGAGGACTCGATATCTGTTCGAAATCGGGAGTGCGCGGCTGCAATCGCGCCATCCTGAGCTCGTGGTCGCGTCTTCGCTGTTGCCGCATCAAATACAAAATCAATTGTTGTAGCATTGTCGTGATGAACTGCCTACAAACAATGGATGGCGATTAGGTACGACACCACAGTGAAAACATCCCCCATCAGCCGATGCAGCCTTGGCAGTTTCTTGAAACGGCGCAGTAACATTTCTCCAAACCAGCACACTGTGCACCGCTGCCAAAACAAGTTCTCAGGGGGGATTACTACTGCGAAGGTATGCTAACTAGGGGGCGCACACGGTTCGTTTGGATCAGTAATACTTTGAAGGTTTTACACGAGACGCTTGTTCTAGGAAGGGGATTTAAATCTTTTATATGCCTTTCCCCAACCTCAGCAGGGCACCGAGGGCATATCTGGCATCCTTCGGCTGAACATACTTCCCGCATAAATATAAATCACAGTTGATGAATTATCAACGGCGATTTTGTTGGTAAATTAATTATCAACTGTTTTAAGAGTGTACGAAGAATCTAGTCAAAAATAAGATCAGCTTTCTTCGGCAACTGCTCTGCGAACTATAAGCCGTAGGTAAGAGGCTGGCTACACAATGGTTTGCGAAGTTGTTTGCTTGAATACATACCTTAGCAACGCATGGCACACGGTTGGTACAATTAAATACGCAAAGGATATAAGCCGTGGGCTTTGCAAACTGCCAATACCAAACAAACGGCAAACTCCTTCCGTCAAGCAAGAAAATATGCCAGGAGTTTCGCTAGTCATTTCACTCTGAAATGCATAAAATAAATCAATGTTTTAATCAAGAAAGTAACCACCACTAAGTTTCTGGCCATAAGCGCTGTTGATGACAGAAATACAATACGTCAATTATTCCATCCCAGCAGACGGCACCGCGCTCTAACAAACTATACATTTCGAAGTTATGCCTGCGCTGTGGTATAGAGACCACCAGGCAATCTAAACTGCACTTAAGCACCTGATGTACGAGATACTCAGGAAATTTTCCAAGTCTGAACCTGCTGCCGATCACACCGATACAGGAGCTTCGAAGTCCTCAGGTGGACTGAAATTTGATTCAGTTTTATTTTGTATATATGAGAGGGAACCTAAAGCGTCAGCTATTGACAGCTTCTGATGGAATAATAGAAAAAAAACATAATAAAAACACAGTCAATACTAGAGTAGCTCGCAGGGTTTAAGCCATTTAAATGACATGGTCAATATAATACCAATGACAATTGTGTATTTTCTTTGGAAATACTTGAAGCGTCTGTCAGAATACACTTAAGTGCAAAAATCATGAAACATCTAAATTCACGTTGCACACCAATGTGATAGCGTACAGCAAACAACGACATAACTTTTGTTAAACCAGATACGTTAGAGCCGGAATAAACGTGGTTTCAAGAATAAAATATCATGTCACAAAATAATCTTTGAAAGCGTACGCAGTATCTAGTATTTTCTATTGCTTATGGTACAACCATGTGTCTGAATGAGAGAGACTTTTAAACAGGGCTAGAAAATCTATAAAGAGCACAAAACCTTCATTTCAGCTCGATTTCAAATGCTGTGCAACTTTTATTGCTCTCCGCAACATACACCAACTTCAAACAAAAACATTAGTCTGACGTATGACCGTTAAACAGTGTTTTTCAGCAAGATATAAATACACACATACCAAAATCATAAGATTCTGTTTCATGGACGGTGCTACATAAAAATGCACCTGTTGTCGGGAAAATAACTTTTTCTAATAGTAGTGAGCGGTAGTTTGGAAGATGCTTGACGAACTTTTAGGTAACTGAAGGTCAAATTTAAAACCGAAGAACGTCAACCACCGTGATAATCGAAACGTCTTGCGCAAATATGGTTACCAGAGCGGAAACCAGGTAGCTACTTTTACCAGTGGTGGAGTTAAACAAAAATGAACACCACGTTTTCGAGAGCGTTCTCAAGAACAGCATCCAGTTTTTTGTTGCGTTCAAGAGAATTTTGTTAAAAGAGTGAGTTTATTATTCGCCTCAGAAATTATTGTCTAGTGCCGATTTTCGCTTTGAAGTTTTTGACTAGTTCCTAATCCTAACCTCAACAATTTTATAGTCTATGCAGTACGAAATTAATAGGACGTCCAAACTAACGGTTTAAACAAATAAACATATGCGATCGACACTTTTCCTGTCCCATCAAACCCATGGCAATCTGTGATTATTCTATCCCATAGGATCCCCAAACGCTAGCAGTACGAAGTACATTGTATCATGTGCATTCCTAACGCCTAACGTCCAAAGCTGTGGCAAAAGTACCCCAGCTAGGTGGGGAAATGACGATTGGGCGACCTTTTCCAGATGTGTCCTAAAAAGGGCCGAACAACCTATTTTCTGGGTCTCACATCATTATGCCATGGAACTGAGCTTCGACGTCTAACTGTGTTGTGAGCATATAATAATGGCTGACCACAGTAAGTTATAATCAAAACGATCTCTCCTACACAAAGACGGCCAAACCAGCCTCCTTCAAATTTGTCTTATCTTTCTGAAAAGTGAAAACGCAGGTACAGCTGCGGTAAGCTCAGCACGTCAAGCGCATTTACCCTATTCTCGACACATTTAGTCACTTCCATGTTTGCTTATTCCGATCAACGTATGACAAAGAGAGAGCACGTCCGCACAATACATACCAAAATGCACATACTGTGTTTGGCACGTGGGGAACGATTCGCGACACTCGGACAGCGTTTGTTTAACTCAGCGTTATCGAACTACTTTCAATCTACGGACAATTTTACAAAAACATGACAACTTGCGGGCTACTCCAAAGGAAGTGATGTATAAAACGACAGATTCAAAAGATTTACAACGAAAAACGGAAA
>JGI24159J19872_10012532_pt1 | contig 11052 bp, 6 predicted proteins | sample Ectturendosymbi4_FD_19872 | JGI IMG/M metagenome (IMG submission 19872)
AAGTCGCATTAACAGTAAGAAGCATGTTATTAAAGAGAAAATTCAGACATTTACCATTGTTTAAAATTGTTGATTTTGCTTAAAAATGCACACGTTAAGTGTTGAAAAATATTACATGGTTTTCACGAAAATACAATTAAAAATATGTAGGTTTCATGGCTCCCTTAGCCAAAAAGGTTCTCGACCCCTGATTTTAATGGTCTGGTAATCTGGTTAANGCTCTCATTTGAAGTCATTCAAAAACATNATTTACTAAGCAGCGGCGGATCTAGGTGTGGGACAGTTTAGNGCAACTACACAGTGGCGTGGCCAGCCCAAAAATTTCGGGGGGGATATGTTTGATTTTAGGCGAATAACACTGTTTTGTTTGGAAAAACGCCTCTCAAAGCACAAAATGACTATGTTTTCCAAAAATTTTGTGGGGGCAATGGCCCCTTTGGTCCCCCTGGCTACGCCTATGCAACTACACCCCATAAACGACCACGGAGTCTCCTTTCTTGTTTTTTTGAGAGCATATCGCATGCAAATTAGACACCCTTTTAATGTGATGGGCTAACAGGATGACTGTGAAGCGAAAATAAGTGGATGAATTTCTTTCCACTTCACTTTTCTATTACGGAAATTGCGCTCACTCAGCAAGTTACAACGTTCAAATTTGGTCATTTGTTTTGTTAAAACATATCGTACCCGACAACATTACACCCATATGCCCAGGAAAAAAACTTAACTAACTTTGTGGTAAGGTGCAGCACGATGGAGATGTCGATGCAGTTTTGTGTCAATATGTCCAGGAGCTGAACTTCCAGGCGGGGGAGTCGAGGCAATCTGCAGCGGGAAGCTTGCCACGTATTGCTGGGGTATAAGGCCAGCTGCGAAGTAGTAAGGAACAGGCATGCCAGGCTGTAGGGAAATAGGAATAGTTCCTGGTATAGGCATTGGAGCTCGCGTCATGTTGACTTTTTGCGCTTCTTCCACCATGGCGACATCGCCAGAATCCGAATAAGCTGTGTGAGGTCGTTCTTCCTCTGTTTCTTCTTTAATCGGAGCATGCAGCCGAACCTTTGGCATCCGCAAGTCCTGCGGCTCGTCTGGTAGCTCTTCGTCGGGTTCAGCCTTCGTTCCACCGGACAAGCTGGTCGGAGTGGTCCGGTCGATCAGGATCATGTCGGAATCTGCATCGATGGGATCCTCAGGGGAAGGGGGTGGCTGAGGCAGATAGGCTGGATGATCGCCACGCTCGTCGTACGAGTCTTCCGATTTTGTTTCCGCCAATTTCGACACACATGGGCTGTTTCTCACTTGTCGCGAAGGCGACAGATGATGCGCATCGGTGTTCCAGCTTCCGACGCCGCTGCTTTCGAAGCTCTGCGGGCTGGCACCTGGAAGAATTGACAAGCTCGATGTTAATTTTGCGGTAACTGCGACCTAGCAATTCGACATAAGAATATTATCGTCTGTGCTGTACTCAATTTATCGTGTTCTACACCCCTTCAGCATATTGACAGATGAGCATGTACCCCTAAAAATTCTTATGATGAAATATTTCATCATGACTAATCATAGATATGTTTAACAATAAGTATCTAATTATTTTAAAAAATACTATTCACTGACATGTGTATAGATATTCGAAAACAAAAAATATGAAAATATATTTTCCCTTTCTGTTGCTAACCTTAAATGTACCCTTTCAGATAGGCGAATGTATGCCTAGGGGTAAAGTACCGCTGTTTTATACGAAATAAACAAAAAATACATCAACATGGCAATTTGCTTCAGGTTAGCGTCAATGCACTAACACAACATCACAGTAAAACATTAAAAAAAACAGAGGCTGCGAATAGCATGTTTGACACTGCCAAAAGACTACCTTTCAAATTCTGCACAGGTGGGTTATGGAACACAGGGCTGGACGACAAGTTGCTTAGTACCATAGCTGCCATCAACTCAGTCATTGTTGGTTCTTCCGATGTCTTTCGGATGCGACTAAAAACAAAAAAGGCGATGAAGCAAAGTGCGTGAATTTATGCGGGTCTCCATTGCGCTTACGCCATGAAAAATTTCGTTTTTCACGGATGAGTGATGAAAGAAGGCGTTCCTTAACTTCGCACCATTAAACAAATGCCGATGGAAAACGTGTTAAAAAACTTCTTTCATAGCTACGTGGAGCGCAACTCTTGGCGTTGAGCCCTACAGTTCGTCACTCTAAACCCACTGCGCACTTTCTCTGATCTTGTTTTAGTCTTTTCGTCATTTTACCTGTAAGCTTTTGCTTACAAGTTTGCTGGACTGAAGATGCGTTACTGACGCGAAATCGATTTACTAGCAAAACAATTTGCGATCAGATTCGGCAGTGTCACCCTTGTGGTGTCCTGATGCAAGCAGAACAAAAATGACAAGCAACAAGCGGTATACCTCAAGTGGGCACAACGCTACCAGAACACACACGTTTTAACACAAAAGCTTTTCAAGTTTATTGACTTTTTAGCAATGATTTGTGGTTGGCAATGTTAAAAAATAAAGAAATACGCACCAAATCAAAATGTGGGAGGAACTATTTGCACCAAGTCAAATGAAGTTTCAACCAGTACGATAAGTGTACTTCCAGTCACAAGCGGGCATCCACTTTGTAACGGAAACGCTTTACGTGTCAACGGCAGAAGACGAATCTTTTATGGGAAAAAAAGAGTCTCAAAAACCCCAGAACTGCGACCGGAATCGCAATGCCGGTGTTTGCGTGTATCCAAATTCATCAACTTGCAAATCGACATCCACGTTGACACACTCAATGAAAGTACTTTACAGATGTAGTAGCACAGCAACATGAAGTTGAGCGCGATCAACAAAAGGGCAATTTTTAAGTGTCCTACCGTAAATCAAACATAACAACAGGGCAGAAATGTAACGAATGCGCGTTCCTGCTGATCAAGTTGAGCAAAAAAATAAAGGAACTCGAGGCACGCTAGCGCACGCACAGCCATTTTTTGCCTTAAGCACGACCATGGTCCAAGGGTGCCACGAAGCTGGCGCTCACACAACTTGCGTTTGCACACACGTTATTCACAGCAGTTCCGCGAACGAGACCACCGGACGGTGCGCGCGCTCTGATCGAAGAATTTTAATGACAGTCGCTTGTTTCCACGCCTCAGCGTAATTTTACGCCGAATCGTAATCACTGAAATAGCAGGGGTTATGCGCTGAACAACTCAAAAACCGTGTTTGAAAACACGCGCTGTACATTTTAGCTGTTGCGCTATCCGCCGGCGGGCACGACAAAATGTGATGAAGGCAACTGCAGGTGTAGTTTCACAACGGCAGGACTACACCGATTTGAAATCATTCAATTGTGGCAATCTACCGTATCTTGTAATTGTTCGATACTCACAAAGCAAGTTTGACAAGAAGCTGTTAATAACTTGGACCTTTAGAGAACACGAACGTAAAGACGGCGATCATGGACCTGAACTCTCAAGTGTTTGATGCGAATATGTTTTTTTACCGAGCTATGAAATGGACAGAACTTCACACTCCGCATTACGGTTTGAAAACAGTGAGAGCAATCCGCTTTTGCCCAATGTCATTCAAAAAGTAGTAGCCCACTCCGATTTGTTGACGGTATTGAAAACACAAGTGAAAAAACTAAGCATTTACAAACATGCGAACAAAGAAATCAGCCCTCCTTCGGTAGCACCAATCCGTTGTAAATAAATTGTTCAGCATAAACGGTTGAACAGATTCGGAACAAATGCCGGTGCTCGGTAAAACTCAACACTGTGCAGTCTATTTTCCAAAAGTCAAACAGCAACGCGACTTTAAAATTCTACCTTTATCTGTCCAAGGAAAATAAGGAGAGAAAACCGTGAGGAGCCAGAGAGACTTCTCTTTGACTTACTGTCTAATAATACTACAAGGCTGGTCATCATGGACTTTCGTTTTCACGCGATGTTGTATTCTAGCTTGGGTAACGGATGTTGATGAGAGTCATGTTAAATGTTCATGCGGGCCGCATTTGGTCCGTATGCCGCAGGTTNCCAACCCTGACTTCTAGAACTTGGTCGTTCACGCACAAAATCTAAAACAATGTTCCAAAATCACAAGCTTCACCNTAATACGCAACTGCAAAGCCAACTTTCTTTTTACTTGCTTCAAGGCTCTATTAGGCCTTCCGNCAGCTTTCAACAATCTGTTCTTACCAATGGCCTAAACTTTGCAACAACATTCTCAATACATGGGAAATAATTTTTTAGACATCTAGTGAAAATAATACCAGGATTTCTTCTTGTTGAAAGTTTGATGTGCAGCGATACGGTTATTTTTGTTTGAGATCAGGAGTACAGTTGCTCAGACTAACTGTAGGCTGCAGTTATAAGACCAATGGGTTTATAAATATCGTAGGAAACTGGTTGTCAAAACAACAGAGTATTTCTGTGTTGTTAGTTTATTTTGTTCAGTGGAGCATGTCCTTTTGCGTGATTTAAAGCGTGTTCGTTTGCATTAGCTGACCAATTTACTGTTTATTGATGCTTTCATGATGCCGTCTGTGAATATGTTGGGAGACTTCATCGTTTTAATTGCTTTACTTTCTGTCTTAAATTGTGTTCAAAATCTACCTTGGTTGGATCGTTGGTTGCACGGGTGTGCCTTTGTCTCTTTGTATGCATTTCTTTAACCACTTCGTTTCTTGCGTTTCACCTTTGCTAGCGTCAGTTGATGAGTGGTACTGCCATTTGTCGGAAGTAATCACCTACATTATCTGCTTTCAAGTTTTATTGGAAATATTGATAAGAAACACCAAGGTCCTGGTTGACTTCTTCGATATTATCTAAGATTATCACGCAGCTTTTGCGCTTGTCGCGAATAAGCTGAACTGCACTAAGTACGAGACACCAATAGGAGAGAAAAGCTGTTTCATCAAATTATCTCAGCAAACAGGCTTCATATCACAGTACGCCGCCAACTTTGAAGAGACTCGAGCACGATGCGACTCATTTCTCACGAGGCAACCACGTTGGACCGAAACGTGATTTTAAGTAACGGATTGCATGACATATCTGCACCGACGAAACATTTCCGTAACGCAAGTAGGCCTATTACCACGACTCATGAACATAAAAAAGGTTAAAATGACAGCTACTCAACAAACATACAATTTGTTTCCGACTTAAACAACCAAATGGCCAATTAAAGGCTCTAGGTCTGCTGCGAGCTTTCGAGGAATCAGCTCTGCTTTTATGATCTTGCGATGATTCTAACTTGCATGTATCTGCTTTCAAGTACCTAATCAAGGCAAAGATATTTAATCAATGAGGAAATCTTTTTAATAGGAAATCGATTTCACGTAACACTACGCATCCTCAGTCCTGAAATCTTATTCGAATAGAACTTGTAAACAGATAGCCAGATACCACGAAGGTGGATTTTGAATACAACCAAAAGGAAAACATGGTAAGAATCGCAGGAATACATCCACAAAAGGGGAGCAGATTTCACTGTATAACCGGCTCGACCGGCAATAACAAGTACAAGGCGGTACGTGAACTCGCTGACAGTGTCATGGCCGCAGCACGTATGTGGGGAGTAAACGGAACAGCCGGGAGGTGGAACCCACGGCCAGTTACGCTCTCGGTTCACCGCAAGGTGCTTTTGACTCTTTGTTTCAGACATCGTGTATGAGCGTGCGCGTAGTTGAGCGGGAGGGTTACTCACGTGACAGCGCGCTCCGGCGTGTGCCTGCACGCGTTGCCGGGCGGAGAAGAGACAACGCCGACCACGTGAGTGCAGAAAAGGTGGAGAAAAAAATCAAAACAAGATGACGAAGCAAACGCGCAACCGGCAAACGAGGGCGCGCCACCTCCGGGCAGCACACTCGAGTTCGCGTCACGCCGAAACCGCATCACGGAAACCGAACGAAAACCCGATTGAAGCGGTTTTTCTCACCCAATCCTTTTCCCACACAGACCTTGAAATACTGCATTTTCAACATGTGCGTGTGCCTTCAAAACTTATGGCAGCTTACCACGCAGTCAACTGAAACGTCATGAGTGAACAGCATGAAATCTAATATGGAAATGAGGTCTTCATAAGCGCGACACCGTGGCGACAGGTAAAGCTGCGCAGAACCACGCACGAACTTCCATGATGCACCACTAAAAAATTTCGTAGCTAATCCAATAGGCAACGTGAAGTAACTTAATTCGTAAAAGCCGATTATTTCTTGAGATTGCGCGATTTCTTTTGACGAACTGCCGGCATTCATGCGTGATTAGTTCTTAGCCAACCGCTCCGCCAAGCACGAACGCAAACAGTGGAAAGCAAAGTTGTTGTAGTAACCGCACACAGCGTGAGTAAGACGCGAACAGAGCATCAGCGCAGTTTTGTCGTTGCATATGTGCAATGCTTAAAAACAAAAAAACACAGTCTTGACAGCCTGATTTGAAGTAAAGCAGCAGCCTTGTGTTATTCAATGAGAGAAATTCCGAGCACTGAGTTGTGTTTCCAAAAACCAATTTCGATGTTGTGTAGAAATTTTCTGTACACTTTTATCATAGCTTTTGCGAAACAACCAAAGCTTCAAGTCAGTGTTTCCCAACCTTTTTAGGCTTGCGGCACCCTACAGAAGAAACATAATTTGCGGCACCCAGTGGCGAACCCATAGCAATTTGCTTTAAGGTTTGATATTTTTAAAATGTATTTTTAGTCAAATACTATACTGCAAAACCTATTAGCTCGCGATACCCCTGAGCATTGTAAATGCCACCCAAGGCTTCCGCGACACCCCGGTTGGGTACCACTGCTTTTGAAATTTCAGCAGGCATCACACGGTACTGATCACACAGGAACTGATAAATTGGTGCAGCTCATCAACGTTACCACTGCATGAGTAAACTTACGAACACGGCCAAGACAAAACGCCCACGTGGGTTATTTTAGAGCTGCTCCTAACAGATGTTCGACAGACTGCTGATACGGCGTTGAACTGCAAGCACAAACCAAAGACAAAAGCATTCGCGGAATACAGCAAATTTTAGACTTGTCAATTTTGTAAACAGCGTAGGCTGTGCTATCACATAATGATGTTGAAAAGTCATCGAAATTTGTGCAACGCAAAAATAGAGAGACTATGACTAAAACACAGTAGCAGCACTTCCTTCGGTACTTTACTCGCTCAAACCCGATTCTTATTTGCTAAGCAGCCCAAAACAGGGGTGATTCAGCGCCAAGGGCCTTTACAAAAAGATTAGCAATTTATGTGAGTTCAACACTATACAACTTCGCCGCTGTTCCGTAACACCTCACACCACAAAGCCGGTAACTGCGTGACCTTGCGCCATATGCATAAGGGCAGAGATTCATCGGACTGGCTCAGCAAATTCGACGACTGCGATCTAATAATAGCATGGCGCGCACCTCGTGACCGTATGTGAGCTGAGCGTTGCGCAACCGTTGTGACGTCACCAACAAACAGCACACAAAGAGAGCAAGGCAAACCCGATCGTGCGTGATATTTGCGGATGCGCTGAGTTTTTAAAAAAAACAACGTCTATATGGCTACGTACCGCTGGCCGCTATATAGCGAAGACGTCCCACCGCACATANGCAGTATAAAGCACTGCTTTCATGAATAGAGTCTGACACATTAGTTTCCATTGAATATTTGGTTTAAGGGCGTGAAGTTCTAGCCAAACAGCAACACACTGAAAACACTTCGCGGTATTACNTACAGGCCGCGGAAACATTCCATGCCATGTCGTATTACAGAATTGTCATGCCTTGCTTGCCGCTGCATAGAGATCTACCGATTAAGCTACCAACGCAACTGCCTGCAATCTCAGCCGTTTACTTTTGTCGTGATGGTAAGTTGGTAACCGTTTACAAACATTGTCAACTTTTAACTGAAGATATGCGCGCGAGTGCACTGTTACACAACAAATGCAGCGGGTGTCAGGGGCGTTTAGTGGGCGTAGCATGCCCGCCACCAACCATATCAAGTTAAACGTGGTGACAACGAAAAGCACAAAAGTAACCAATGTGGTGAAGATTATGTCAGAAGGCCAGTAAGTAGCAATTACAGAAATTAGAAGTACAACATCACATACTTTGACCAGAAAGGAATATAACGCACAAATACCATTTTGACTACTTTTTCTTTAATTTTTGCACCAATTCGCAAAGCTGGAAACCACGATCAACAGCAACCATCAACGTCGTATAGGATATCTACATGCAGGTTTTTTTAAGGTGTTTTAGGGGCCTGATTCGGTTCCCTAAAGTCAGAGAAAATTATCAAGGCGCTCAAAACACCTGTATTTATATGAAATTTAGTCGGAAATTTTTTGGGTCCCTACAGGTCCATAACATTTTCCTTAAAAAAATTGTAATATTCCAAAATCATAATGTCATGTTTACCTCAGTGTACTAATACCACATTTTGCTTCTACCTTCCATTTTACATTTTCCTGGAAACTGTTGCACACCAATAAATGCAATTACAAATATGTTTCCATTAAATGAGAGGCTTAAGATTATGCTGCTACAGCAGTGTTCTCCAACACAAGAGTGGCGCAGAAATCCCTTGAATGGCCTGCACTTGTGTAGCTGACAACTCAACATAAATCAGGTCTGCAAAACATCTGCTTACTTTCACTTTTTCTAACTTGCATTCAGTAACACCACACTAAAGTCTGTCAGTAGCCACGTTTTGAAACCGGTATTATCTCTGATAAGGAAGTGGCCAGATTAATCTGATGACCTTCTAAATTAATTCCAATCTGTTTTTCCACCTTATCCGGTTCAAAGAAAAATATAATTTATTGCAAGTTACAGTTTCAATCCCAAATATCTACAAATAACATATTATACAGTATAGAAAAACAATGCAAATCAACAGATTGTTTGTTTTAAGGAAATCAGCCTAAAATGCACGAAATGCAACAGCTACACCACAAAGTCCCTGTGACAAGTTTTGAAAACACAAACAAAACACATCCATAAACATACAAAACAGGTCTTACTGTGACAAAAAGTGTACGCATGATTGCCAATATCTTACTTTGTTTTGGGCACTTCAATGCTAGCAGAAACACAGCGACCCTTGTGAGGACTGCCTTCCTCAATCATTTTTTTGTAGTCCAGTGGAGGACTATGTTGCAACCTTTGGCTTCTTCTGTAAAAAGAAAAGGTGGAGTAGTACTTAAGGCCAACAAAACAGTGATGGCACTTTACTACTTAGATGAGTTCAAAATTTTGAAATCAAAATAAAAAACAAAATACTCTAAAAGTTAACAGCATGAGAAGATAAATTACACTGAGATAAGCAAAAGATTTTCGAAAGCAGTATGCGAACACCTNATGGTATCATGCCAGATTTTGAGGACAACAATGATTTAAAACAAAGACCTTAAGGTCTAAGATGTTACTTAGCAAGTTCAAATAGTNAGCACACTAGCCCATTTCCTCTATTGAAACAATGTGCTCTTGACAACACTTGTATTATGTAATAGTTACAAAGCAATATTGTCACAAAGTCTAGCTGGACTTTGATGCAGTCTAGCTGGACTTTGATGCAGCTCCTACCACAAAATCAAAACAATAACAGCACAGTTCACACAAGTCAACCTGGAAACACTTCTACCAGTGGTTCCCAACCTTTTGACTGGAGGGAGCCAAATCCAGACTTACAAGATTGGTAGAGAGCCACTCGAAAGAAATTTTAACAAAAGTCAGTTGACATGTTTTGCTTCATAACAGAAGAAAGTCTGTTAAACAAAATATTAGAGGCTTATTTAAAGACTGCTGAGGGCTGCACAAAATGTGCTTGGAGGCCACATGCGGCTCTCAAAACAGTGGATGAGAACCACTGACTTACACATTTTATTTCCCAATTTTCCCATTCTATTTCCCATTTTAGGAAACTTAAGCTCTCTGTAAACAAATCTTTCATTGCTTAATGAGCCTGCACAATGCAAAATTTAAAAACAATCATCATAATGGCAATCACTGCACCTTTTGTCCAAAAGTCGAACTTCAGATGGCTGTCTCAAAACAAACTGCTTTTCTTCAGCACTTCCAGGAATGCTGAGATAGAGCTGATCTTCTTTGTAAGAGTCAAAATATGCAGCAACTTCTCTTTCGTTGTACGTTATGTAAGTCTATGTAGATCAACAAGAACAAAACATGACATGGTATTTTGATGGTTTTCATAAAATTCAATCAGTCACTGTGAGATGGAACGGACCATGATTGTAAACAAGTGTCTTGTAAAATTTGCTTTAACAAATTATTGATAGATGTGTGACACTTACCTTCAAGTACAACCTAACTATAGCACAACAACTACACCACATAGTTTCATTTTCAAAACCAACTGATTTAATTGATTATAACTACTTGGAATAACTTCTAATGGGAGTTGTTTTAAGAGCTCTTGCATTCTTTGATTTGGAATGGTCAGATTGAAGCTGCATTTGTAAATTGTACATGTTACCTCTAAGTACTGTGTCCATCTTATTATTCATACAAGAAATAGTTATATTCTTGTGACATAGACAAACATTTAGGAACAGCAGCTTATATATAAATGTGTATACATTTCTTTGTTTTAAGCACAAAAACTACACACGAGCAACCATTGTTTAAAAAAAGATGTTTGTTTAATTATGCAAGAATTGCAAGCACAATCGATCCTTGTACATATAACATGACAAGCTCCAAATATAACTATACTTAGCATATCTACAGTACAGTGAGATGTAAGATGTGGCAGAGCCTTGTTTGACATTTAACACTTTGAGAGCCGGTCTACGATATATGCATACTTCGATTTCGGCCTAAAAACCAGCAGTTTTCGGTTGCCTTACCAATGCCCTATCTCTTCCACCGATTGCACTAGAGAGCTATACAAGGGCTCAAATGGATCGGCCAGTCTAGATTGCACTCTAAAAAAAATTTTTTGGTTGGGGGGTGCGGATTTTTTGTGACTGACGTCATAAGTGAAGTAGTTTTAGTGTCATTTTGGCTCATGTTGCCTGGCCTAGGGCCCAACCGCTAGGCCAA
>JGI24159J19872_10012537_pt1 | contig 11049 bp, 8 predicted proteins | sample Ectturendosymbi4_FD_19872 | JGI IMG/M metagenome (IMG submission 19872)
CGGATCCAGAAAAGTTTCTTCCGTCTCCTCGTCGGTTGTTTGCTTATGATGAAAAATCAGATGATGACTACAAAGGTGACATCAATAAAAGTTGCATTACTTGGTTTTGATGTTGGAATGCATGCAGCTGATGATGAAATGCAAGACGTTTAACACGAAACTGCTTTTGCAAAATGTAGCGCGAGGGAAACAGGTGAATACATCTCGCCACCACAAAATATATCTCGCCTCCACAAAAAAACTTGTCAAATCAATCCCTTTGTTTTTTTGCTTTTTTTGAAAATATATTTGTGGGGTGGCTTTTTGCTTGCTGGTGCATAATGTTTTCTAAAGATTAAAATCAGATTTTCCTGAAATAAATCAAGGAGGTGATCTTTTTCTTTTTGCTGTCAAGTGAGTTCAAGCGATTTTTCGTCTCACTCTGAACTTATCTACAACAAGAAACTCAAATCCATCCTATTGCGGTTATTTCTCCTATTGATAAGTTAATGCATTTAATTATAAAAAGATTGTTTATATCTACTACTCACCTTTTTCCTGTTGAGTGTATCTCTTCAACGCTCTTTGAAAAAGTCCATGTTAACGGCACGAAAACACCACAGCAGGCAGAGACACTTTTCCCCCTTCCTCACTAAAATCTCACGAGTTGTTTTGAATTAACTACAATTAAAAACCTGCCTGTACGATGCGAACAACTTCAAACGTCTGATCCATTTCGACACCAAGCTGGTGACTTTGATAAAATGTTCCTCCCCTCAAGGATTCACCAATAATTGTCCCTGATCTAAGCGCGGCGCTACATATTTGTCCCACTTTGTGCTTTCTAATGCCGTTATGGCGATTGGTGACCGCCTCAGCTGCATTCCACCATTTGAATGTGTTTTTAATAATAATAATATTAATCATAATCACAATATTGTTGCCGGTCGACATTCTTTATATTCTATATTCTACAAAGCGCCACTGCACAAAACCAAAAGATCAGGAAAGTTGTAGCGACCAGGGCCGGATTAGTAGATGGCAACGGGGGCAACGGCAACGTGGCAATTGCCCGGGCCCTCCGCTCCAAGGGGCCTCCTGTGATAACATTTGTGTGTTTCAAACAAAATATTCGTTTGAAAAATTGTCGTGATTCAAAAGACATACAAAAATACAACTGTATATTCCGATGATGCATTGAGAATCATTAATGATTTATCTGCAAGTTTGACTTTCTGCCAGTGTTTGTTATAACTCCTGATTATAAATATTTTCGGTTTTGTTCATTGCAAATATATTTGAATTTTCCTTGTAAATTTTCCAAATAATCATTCTCTTGGCATGTGTTTATCTGCTCGTGTATCACGCCTACTGCACAAATGTTGCGAAAACGATATTATTGGCGTGCTTACACAGCAAAGCTAGTTCTGCTGTGGTTGTTGTTTAACATCAGTGATTCCTTAACTTCTTGTGACGTCCGAACTGCCACCTTTGTTTCGTCATAAAGGGTAACGTATGGTGGAAATGCACTTTTTCCGATGGCTACTATTCTTGTGTTACATCATAAACCTATTAAGCTGGTCAAGCCATTTACACCACATGTTATTGTGTGTTCCGTCAGAAAAGGTTTTTGATCAGTCGAACTGTGGAACGAAAGAGCAGAACACGAGATTGCAGTGTTTAGCTAGCGCGATGCCGAAATCTGTAATGCCATCAGGAGCTGAAAATGACAGTTTCTAAGGAGAAAAAGCGCACGAATCTGGCGGTGTTAGCTGAAACGCCGCGACTGAAACGTTTTCTTCCCAGCAGAGCTTAGCAGCACCGTAAAAACCAGGGTTACCATATTGGCAAATTTATCGCTAGATTCCGGATATCTGGCGAATTTTGAAAGTTTTGGTTACAAATATTTTGGTTTGGCGATGTGGCGAATTTCTGGCGATTTTTTGAAAGCATTTGGCTCCAAATTTTCTGGTTTGGCGGAATGTATGACCTGCATATTTGCACGCATTTGCTTAAATATTCATATATAGATTTACTATTTTTAAGCTTGTTGATGGTTTGAAATTCATGACACCAAATGAAAGCGTGAAAGTTTTGAAAGCAGAAGCATGATATTTAACACTTTTTTTTCTTATCAAATATGCTTGCAAAATGTTGAAAATGATTATTTAGAAAAATTTGCAAAATCTTGAAAACCTATACGCTTTTTGGTAAAATACAAGGAGAAAGATAAAAGAGGTTTAAACGACTGATTTCCAGTAAAAGAATTAATATTTTGGTAAAGATGCAACCATTACTAGAAGTTTGGCGAATTTTTGCTGAGTTTGGCTATTTTTGAAGTTACGTTGACGACAGTTTTTTATTTCTATCCGGCAACCCTGGTTAAAACGGTGGCGTTAACGAGAGCACCTCAAAATGTTGGTGCAAATCGCGACATAAATTTCGAAGCACCTTTCACACTCAGCCTGGCTGGCTTATTGTCATATTCTTTTTCCGGTGTTTTCGTTTGCAATCTCTGGTTTCTGCTTATTGTTCAGGTGAATGTTGTTTCTTGCCGAGTCACTCTCTAGCCTGTGGAAATATTATTTCTTAGTAAGAATGCACTGTGGTGTTTATATCATAAACTCTCTTCTCCTCTCTCAACTGACTGTATGTGCAGTTGGGCACCGTATTTATTTGATTGTAAGCCCCGGCTTATACTGTAAAGTTTTTGTCATCATTCCATGCGGCTTACAATCAAGGGCGGCTTACATTTTTAATGTTTTTACTTTATCGAAAGGTATAGATGACGCTCAGTCTTTCCTTGGCTACGTTTTGTCGAACAAATTCTTCTTTCGCATTCGATTTCCTTCAGCATCACGTGCAAATCCGTCGCAGGAGGGATTGTGATGAACAGAAGGCAGTTGTAATGGTGCATCATTAATACGGGAAACGCACGAGTACGCGAACGTCGCGAACGCATCTCAGTGACTTAGGTAACCGACTGTATGTTAAAGTGCGGTTTACAATCAAGGGCAGCTTACATTAATTTTTACCACCATTTCATGTGGCTTACAATCAAAGGTGGCTCACAATCGAGTTAATACGGCAGGCACATAATCGACCACTGGAAAATGCAAACGAGAACGTTGCAAATCAACGAAAACATAAATTTTACAAAGGATGACGTCATGAAATACGTCATGGAGGCCCTCGAGTGAAAATTGCCCCGGGCCCCCCTACCCTTTAATCCGGCTCTGGTAGTGACTGCCGTCTATTCATACGTTTCTGGGCAGAGGTCATCCTAAATAATACAACAGCTTCTTTCAAATGCTTGATGCTTTTCGAGAATTCTCATTTTCCGCCTTCGGTCTGAAAGGGTGCAAAGGGCATGCCTCTCAAACTGACAGACTGGGTTCGATTCCCGGTAGAGTCACACGGGCAACTTGAAAAGTGGTATTTGCGCTCTGCCCAGCTTCGTGTAGCAAGCATTACGATAGTATCTGCTTTACCCAGTGCGCACAATAAGCGCAGATAGGTCTCGGAAACCACTTGTGACATTGCAAAGGGCAGACAACCCAAGAAGAATAACTTCCTCTCCAATTTACCTCGCGCAACATTTGTTCATCCTGGTGAGAGATTGGTGAATTCGCTAGAGCGATTTACAATATTCTGTTTCTTCCCAGTATTTATCCCATGAGTGCGCAAGCCACTAACATCTCCTCTGTACCGGTCAGTCAGTCTGTAATTGTGCTTCGTATTCTGGTGCACTGCAACTCATCCGCGTAATCATAACAACCTCACGAGCCTTAGTCAAACAAAATAAATACAAAAGATCATTCAGTGTTTTTGAATCTTGCTGTATAGAAGATCAGCTTGAAAAATAAATAAATCGTTCCTTTCAATTATTAAACTGGCAATATATGCTTTTACATACTACGTAATTTTTAGCAAGCAAAACAATTAGTATTGGAGCTATAGCTTTCAGCAATTCAAATATTCAGGCTTTGGAAAGAGCTACTGTCAGACGGAAATCAGTCAAAGTAAATGGTCGATATTATAGAAGATGGAGTTGCTTGTGTGACGTCACCTCACACAGCGTCAATAGGAAGTGATCTACTTATAATGAGCGCAGTGTAGCACTAGCAGTGGAGTGAACTGGTCGAGCGGGGAATCTTTATTGCTACACGCTGCTGCAACATCACGCTCCCTGTGCACTGAGGGCGGCTAATATTACTCCCATGAGTGTTAGATGTGAAACAGAAAATGATTTTGAGATGTTGAAATATTATAATGTTTTGAAAAACAAAAGTAAATTTAACAATGCAAAATCCGTAACCATCTTTTTGAAACGATTTTCAGGAAATGTTGTATCCATTGGAACTTTTTCCAAGATCGCTGCTCCAGGCTTGAGAATAGGTTGGTACGAAATGCCAAAGCGAGTGAAAGACCTATTGCTCGAGACGTATGTCCTTTTCAGTGGACTCGGGAAGAGTGCCTATCTTTCTTTCGTTATGGCTGAGGTCATTAAAAGCGGTAATATGGATTCTCATGTCCATTTGCTCAAGAAAAAGCACAAAGTGAGGTTTTCAGTTTATTGACGTACAAAAATTATAAGGTGTTTGTTCCAAACTCTGTAACGCAAAAATGAATATTATTCTATGTTTCCACTAATGTGACTCAAGGCCGCAACCAGTTGATATTTTTTGGAGCGAGCAAAATGATTTAACTTGTTGCTGCACCTAACAAGTAATCATGTTTTGAAAATTTCAGGGAGGCAATTGCCCGGTTCACCCTCTTGGTTGTGGGCCTGATGTGACATGATTGTACAGCAAATGAAATGTTGTGTTCCTTGCATTCAATTCAGACGTTTAGGCAACGTGAACGTATACCCCAAAGCTTAAACAAAGATGTTAATGAATCGAAAAGCTTTAGTTAAATGTAGATTCTTCTCTTTCTGTGCAATACATTCAATCATTTGGTTTTAATTTCAACAGCCAAAGTTTCATGTAATTGGTATAAACAGGATTGTCTGAACGCTTCAGTCAAACTTATAGAAGAGAACGTGACCAAATATGGTGTTCAATGTTCTCAACCATCTGGTGGTTGTTTTTTATGGATCACTCTTCCGCTTGGTGTCAACGCAAGCAACTTTCTGGAATATGCAAAAGAACGACACGGAGTTATTTTCATCCCTGGACAAAAGTAAGTGGAGGTTTTGATTTTTCTACATGTGTGTTTGTGGAAATCTATGAGAATAACTATAGTGTAATGTTTAATTTTTTGTGCTGTTTTGTAATCAATTATCCCAAGATGTTTCTGAAAACAGGTTTAAAGTAATTTTCAATTTGTTTTTCATGACGCCATGTTCATAAAGCGTGTTAACTGTTTTGTAGGCTCCTGCATTTTGTGAAATGCTGTTCAAAATTTAGTATTTCAAATACCGGCAAAACATTTGTGGCTTGAGACATTTGCACAATCTATGTTTTTAAAGCCACCGTCAAACTCCACAGCTTTCTGAAGAAGCGCGCTTAAACGGTTTTTATTAAAATTTAATGAGTTCTTACATTCCTCAGCTCGGTTGTTTCAGTAAGACACGAAACAACTTACAATGCGAAAATGTATGTCAATCCTTTTTTCTTTCAGAACCTGTGTTGTGATTGAAATTAAAATGTTGGCAAAAAAATATTAGGGAAAGTTTTAGGAAACACAATTTGGAAACAAATTAAGTTAAACGTAAAATTACTTATTTCTAGCATCATAGCATAAGACTTTGCAAATTGTTTCGTTCCTTCCACTTACGCGGGTCGATTTGATGAAATCATTGGAAGAGCATAACTGTTTCATTGAAAAACGTTCTTTTTGTAAAAAAATTTGAATAGACCGCAACGTTGGTTGTTCAGTGATTCTGAACCGTATATTGTATTTATTTTGGAAAACGTTGAATGAGGTGCATCAGCCTTTTTTGATGGACTGCGTTGCAAGAAAGAGGCACACAAAAGTTTGGTCTGCACCCACGCTTATCGCCAAAGTGGAACTGGCTGCTGCCATTTCGAATCCGGAGTGAAACATGTGCAACACTTGCGAGACCGTCAAACCTTTCTGTCCATGATTTAATTTCTGTGCATGAACAGCTATTTGCTATAAAGCATCTTTCATTTTATAACCATCTAGCTCAATGAAATATGTGTCACCTGTCTTAGCATAGCGTGCAAACTCTTAATAAGCTCTGAAATGGTCCAAGTGTGTCATTCATTGTCATAATTTCCCTTCGTGAAAAAGAAACCCGCTGAGAAAACTTGCCACAGTCGTGATTGACTGCTGGATTTGCTGCTTAAAAACAAGAAAGATTGAAACGAATTTCATATTTATTTCTGACTACAAAAATGAAACGCTTGATTTGTAAAAATTCCTTGGTGCTTCAAAAATTTCTGGAATTTCATCAAGCATTTAAAAAATATGTATTTTTTCGTTAACTATGTCTAACTTCGCGCAGTACATCAGTTGTGGGAGACTTCAAGAACTGTTTGAGGATAGGCTTTGTTTACTACGATCTTCCCGAGCAGATCAAAGGAATGCAGGATTTGTGTCAAGCTATCAAGGATACCCTTGATGAACAGTGACCAAAATTGAATTTGTACATTTTCGACTTACCAGTACTTGTTTAACTTTGAGCAATGGCGGTGACTTTCTTAGTAGACTTTGAAAGGCTTTTATGAATTATCAGTTGATGCTCGTGTTATTGAACCATTTCACGTCAAGTATTTTATCCCTACTATGGATTAGTTGCACCTTCAGCGTTTTGTAGACCGTCTTCCGATTGAAAGAAAGAAATACTTGCACCCAGGGCAGGTCTTAAGCCGATGCAACCGATGCAGCCGCATTGGGCTCCGCACCATGGTGTTAGGTAGACTGTTCATTTTCCAGATGCCACTTGAACTCGAGAACTCAGCAGAAACCGCTTATAAATCTCATTGTTAACAAGCAACGCTCTCGTTAGAACTAGCGATTTATTTCCCCTGTTATCGAACGTAGACCAACGTGCTCTGTTCTCGTGCTAGGGCTTTGTATCTGCGCTCTACCATGGTTGTATAGCACGGTTGATTAAACATGATGACGTCATAAAACTATTGCTTAGAGGGGCCCCGTGCTTTTGTCTTGAATTGGGCCCCGCACCTGCCTGGGCCGGCCCGGCCCTGCTTGCACCTTTTGCTGAAACACGTGCATTATTTCAATTTTGTGTGTTGGCGATTTTTTGGCGGCAGTGCTTTCGTAGAAACGTGGTTTTTCAGATTCCAGTGAAAGTAATGAAACACGAACCTTGATGTTGATGTAGTTTGGTTATGCTAGTTGAAGGTGATTTATGTAATTGAAAATGTGAAGTATGTCAAGGTTCGAAGCTTCTGTACTACCAAAACAAAGCGTTGGTTGTAATGCATTTTTTGGTTTGTTGCGTATGCGATGTGAGAAAAGATGTAGAGGTTTTGCCAGTTTTTGAGTATGATCAATATTGCTATTGCTTTTTGGAAGGAAATATATTTTAGGTGAACACTGAAAAAACAACATAACGGGATTCCAACGATGTTGAGCTGCCGCAATGGTTTAATAATATGGTTTTGCTTAGGTTTTGCAATTGACATCACTGCATGCTCGATGTGCCCAACCGTGTGTTCAGAATTAAAGGAAAGGAGCAACAAGTTCCCACGACTTGCTCCACTAGTAATCATACCTATTCAATCTCATAAACATTGTGTTTATAAACTTCATTCTGTCATCCACGTCCTACTTAAGACGTCTTAAGTAGGACGTGCTGTCATCAGAATAAAAAAAACTTCCCCATTTAACCTGGAGGATTCAAAAATGTTATTTACAAACTTTATATCGTTTACATAGTTTTGTCTGTGAAAGATAACATGATCTCAAACGGATGAAAAAAAACAATGACGCGTCGCATGTTTTTTTTCTTTCTTACTCAAAACGCGTTCCCAAAACATTGTCGTCAAGGATCTATCAATTTTTGTGAGTCAAAACATAAGTTCATCTTTTAGTGGAAAGATGACAATTATACAAACATCAGATTTCACGCCCTGTTGCCCTTTAAGTCCCGCGATTTGGTCAAGTTCTGAAAGTTATAACTCGCCTGGAGATTGGGCTAGAGAGCTGTTCGAACCCTCCAAAGATGCGGCAAATCTAGTAGATTCCATCAAAAACAAATTTGGTAGGTTTTGGACTTTGAGTTTTTTTGTGGGTGACGTAACAAAGAGGGTAGTTTTAGTTTTTTTGGCCCAATTTATTGGGCCCCGGGCCCCGATGAAATAGACTAAATTGTTAACTCAATGTATTTTTGGGAACTAGGCTAGGATCTGAGTCTTTAGAACCCATGATTGACCAGCTAGAATGTTTGGGTCAGACGTTATGGCCCAAAACCTAGATTTTGACAAAAATGTAAAATGTATGATTTGCCTGAATAAGGCAAATATTGTTCAAGCACAACTCGCCAGACGATTGAGCTAGGGAGGCGATGAAACCCTTTGAGGATGCGGGAAGTCATGTAAATTATATTTTAAAAACATTTGGATAATTTGGGACTTTGGGATTTTTGTGGATGGTGTCAAAAATGGGATATATTTAGGTCTGGTGTTTCTGGCACGTCTTATTGGACCACGGGTCATAACGGCAAGGTCCAATGTTTTGTTTCCTTTTTTAAAAACAAACTAGGCTAATTCCGCATCTTTAGAGATCTTGTTTGGCGTTCTAGCGTGTGTGGTTAGGAATTTATGGTCTTGAAACAACAAACAAGGAAAATTAATGCCCTAGGGAATTAATAACTAATTATCGCAGTTTTGACATAACTTGCCAACCACAAACGCTAGCAGGCCATGCAAGGGCTCAAAAGATGCAGATGTTAGCTTAGTTTCATTACAAAATCAAACAAAGAATCCCCCCTAGGGGGTTGAGACCCTGGGTCAGGTAACCTGAGTCAAAAAGGCTCAGTTTATGACATCACCCAAAATAAACGCAAGTTTAAACCTCCCCAATTTTTTTAAATGTAAAGTGCAACTTTCTAGCACAGTGGTTTTCAACCTGTGTTTGTTTAATCGCCGATCGCCCCCCACTTATGATTTTATGTTGGCTAAAATATTATTTTTATTTGAAAATATTTCAATGCTAATGAAATAAACGGGCAATCTAGTCAGCACAAAAAAACGAACAAACAAAACGAATGCATTTGCATTTGTAGAAAGAATGTTATTCATTTATAAAAACAGTTGGTTCCAACTACTGCGAACATTGCCCGTGGTTTTTATCAGTAAGTTTTGTTTCAAAGCAGGCTGCAAGTTGGTCAGCTTAAGTAGTATGGTGTTTCCAACGGTCTTGGTAATGTCAAGACGATTAGAGCATTTACTACGTATGCGGAGTACTTGGTTGCAACCTTGCTAAGCAACATACGTTGCGGGAAACTCCAATATTAAAATAGCTTAAATTTTTCCTTAATACGTCCGGAAAACGCTCACTGCACTTGATCCAACAGTCTGACCAGCAGGCCCAACGAGTGCAGACATGTCTGCCTCTCTGCAATAGAAATGCGAAAATAACCTCGAAGAAAGCCTTATGATTCTGGTCGTACTCAAAAGTACAGCAATGAATGACTTTCGCATGGGTGCAGAAAGTAAATAAATATAGGTCTTTGTAATGCAGCATCAGGAATGAGTTCCAGTACAAGGACAAGCAAGGCTTAATCTAAATTTTGAAGAAAATGTCTAGTGATATACTTGTTAATTTAGGTGCATTTTTGTTGCAAAGGAATGGTAATACCACAAACAAAGTTTGGCTTCTTTCTTGCCTTTAAATAGTCGGTTTGACCGTTTTCCAGCCTTCAATAAACACTGTTTGGATTTTCATTGACATTTTCATGTGGCAACCCTGTAATGGGTAGTTAGTGCAGTGAAGCGATACACAGGCCAATGCTAGTTTGATTGTTACAGCGCCAGTCCTGTATCTTGTGTTTATAACCTTTGTAACGAACCATAGATTCGAAAGTGCATCAAATGATTTGGTTCCAATATGGCAAATGTAGTTCTTATTTTTGGAATCAATTCAGCATTTTAGTATAGTCTAAGCCGCAGAAACCGACCCCTGGAAACTAAAATCTTCCCAAAATTCTGATAAATCACAAAATTGCTCCCGGCGGGCTATTTCGCCCCCGTTTATTTCCACTGCTATCTTCCGCCAAAATTGACACAGGGCACAATCGCCTGGCGAATTATGGTGGAAAATGTTGNCCGCTATCTTCCGCCAAAATGTTGGCGCACGCGGGACTTAAAGAGTTTTAACCTTTTTCATGACAGAGTAAACTGCTTTGGAACGGTCTTTCACAAAAGCGAAGATTATGAATTAATTTTTCAATTTTTCATGAAGTAGGTTATCACGAGTGAAGAAATTATCTGCTTGTTAGAATTTCAGTGAGAATATTTTTTACACCTTCAGTTCAACCAAGCTCGTTTCTTTCACATGATTAGCTAATGGTTGCTCTACAATATCATGCACTAAAGTGGTGGTAAATAAAAATGAAGTCCAGTAATTTGCTCTAAAAATAAAATTGACACTGACAACAGTTGCCACCGCAGGAAAAATAGATGTTTTTGAAGCAAAACGTGCGCTCTCGCTTGAAACGTGTCGTACATTTTAATTGCTTCCTGCAAAACTTTTGCTTTCTTCGAAGTAAAAGCAACACTCCATTCACAACAGTTATATAAACATGAAAAGGTTCAAATCGGAGGTTTTCAACCTATGGGCCATGGCCCAGTAGTGGGCCATGACGCTGTTTTCAGTGGGCCACAGAGCTTTTCTACCATAAATTCAATTTCTACCATAAACTCAAAATTGCCTGTTACAACTTTTCTTTCTTTAACTTGATGAAACTTAGAACCGTACATTAAACACTATTGTGGTAATATGCTTCAAATCTGAACCATTTCTGTTAAAACAGTTTTAAATTAACTTTTCAATCCAATGACAATGCTAGAAATCTGGGCCAACGCCATTTCTTACTAATTTAGTGGGCCATGAGCAAAAAAATGGGCCAACGCC
>JGI24159J19872_10012542_pt1 | contig 11047 bp, 6 predicted proteins | sample Ectturendosymbi4_FD_19872 | JGI IMG/M metagenome (IMG submission 19872)
GAGTCCGAGTCTTTTGAGCCTTTGATAGACTTTCTAGCATTTCTGGTTCAAAAGTTATGATTTAAAATAAACAAATTAATTAATTATCTGATTAGCTAATTAGTCAAATATTTTTACTAGTTTAGATCATAACTTTTGAAACCGAAAACTTAGCAGGTCATCCAAAGTATCAAAAGAATCGGATTGTAGCCTAGTTTCCAGCAAAACTTCAGCCAAACACTACCACCTAACGGTTGGCGCCAAGGGCCAGGCAAGGTGGGCCAACGTGGCCTAAAAGTCCTCCACATGTGACGTCACTGACAAAATACCTGCATCCCCAAGCGAAAAAAATTTTTTCAAGTGCAGACTAGAAGACTTGCCGTGTCTTTTGACGCTTTGACCAAGTCCGTAACCCATACAGGAGCGGAGATATTCCCACGCAAAGCCACATGCGTTTAGGCATTTTTTTTTCAAAAATCCTCAAAAGCAGCCGGACGTCAAAGTGTTAAGAGAAAAGATGATTTTATGCCAAAAAGTGGTATCAAAAGCTGCTCTTCCGCTCTTCCAAAATCCCTAGCTCCAGCACTCCGGCTCCGCAGCCCTGCTTTTATGCATGAAAACCACCAACAGAAGTAGTGGAACTTACAAATGAAGCACTTGCTTGGGCTTCAGTTGCGAGGTGTTTTAGGGTCATTCCATGTCAAATGTTTGTGTGAATATTTTTTGTGTATTGTGTAACATCTTCACTCCCACATGCAAGGCCCTACACTTCAAACATGCATCGCAGTAACAAGGAATACACAAATACATGAAGGAAGACGAGGATACATACATGGTGGTAGTAGAGTATACACATGATGGTGCTAATACCTTTACTTTGATGAAACACAAGCTTTTGAGACACACACATGAATGACGTCATCGTGATTATTATAATGTATTACTGCGATGACTTCCTAGTACATCGATCTATAAAATGCATGAGGGAATGGGAGGCTGTGAAGGACCAAGGGTCATCTAGGCTGCAGACCTCCCAAGGGCGAAGCTGCTTATAGTGTGAAGGGAACAGTGCATAATAGCCAGTAAAAGATGGGTATAAAAATTTTGCTCTGGGTATAAAAATGTAATATGGGTAATGCAGTTATACAGTAAATTGAAATAAAATGTATAATGGATCCAAAAAAAACGAAGTCAACCCACCATCTCAGATTTTCCTCAAATTCAATAAGCAGATAGAACTTTTCATGCTGATTCCAACAAACCAAAAGTTTTTCAAATTGGCTAAGGTTTCGCAAAGTTATGGACCATGTAATTTGACTACTTTTTGTGGTCAATGAAGTGTAACAACTAGCAGGAATATCATCAACTAACTGTAAAACCAAATCATTTTTACTGTAATCATTTATTTGTTGTAAAAACTTGAAGAAAGTTGTCTCAAGTATCTTATTTTCACTGGTGAAGAAAAATTTCCAAAAATGCATGTGCTTACCCTAATTTTGGGGTGAAGAAAATGGGTAGTCAAAATCACTTAAGTGTGACATAAATCTGGAATGCTAGTAACTAGACGAGCACACCTGATATTGGCATGTGCAATACAACATCTGAAAGCTTTCACTGAGGAGATTTTAGTCTCAAAATATTTGGTTGATGATTTTCTTACAATTCGCTACACTTCATTGACCACAAAAAGTAGTCATGCTATATGGTCCACAACTTCGTAAAACCTCAACCAATTTTTTTTTAATACCTTGTTAGAATCAGCATAATAACACTTTGAGAGCTGGTCTACGAATATATCATACCTAGATTTCGGCCTAAAACCAGCAGTTTTCGGTTGCTTTACCAATGCCATAGCTCCTCTGCCGCTTGCGCTAGTGAGCTATTCAAGGGTTCAAATGGATCGGTTAGTCTTCTAGTCTGCACTCGAAAAAAAATATTTTGGTTATAGCCGCTATGCATTGCATGGTAGCTGAAGTGGTGAAGGTACTTTTGATCAGTGACGGATTAAGGGGGATGCTGACTGGGCTGCAGCCAGGGGCCCCAATCCTTAAGTTGGAAAAAGTGTAATATGTGAAAAATAAACAATATGCTGTAAAAGATACCATCGCCAATTGGAACTAATAAGTAGGCGTTCTGTGCTCACTCACTGAAATTACTTCGTTGGCATAAAAGTAGTTGGTTGTTTGGCATGTGGTCTGGTCGACACTAACAAGTTAGTAGCCTACTGTTGGCAGTACAAGTTTCAGACGAGTTTACAGTATGAGTTTGTTATGTCACATTGACACTCACTGCGCTTACACTTACGCCTACACACCTGTATCCACGATGCTTCAGGACAACGTGATGCAGCTGAGCAAATTGCTGCTGACAGGTTTACTAGTTTTCCAGCACAAGGATACCGGTAGAATGTGTGGTCGCGTTACGCGGTGTTCAATTATCTGTTTTGTAACAGCTGGACTGTGGCCACAGTCTGGATACCGGGGTGGCCATGTTAGTGAAACAAAAGGTAGTGCATTAACAGAAGGAAGACCACATTAAAGTGGTCATGATAGTGGGATGGTCGTTCACGGGGTGTCACTGTATATTCAAAACATTCATTCCACCGGTGTTTTGTGAACATTTATCAATATGGGTTCAAGTCTCCAGCAAGAAATAAAGACTTGATATCATAGTTTCGTTCATATTGTGACATTCATGATAGTTGACAATTTTTTTTTGCTCAAGCTTTTTTTGATTCAATAATGCACACACTTCAGTTCGTTCATTTTTTCCCTATCAACGACAGTTTTGTATATGTAGAAACGGCCCCTTATTAAGCTTCAGCCAGGGGCCCCACACAACCTTAATCCGCACCTGCCTTTGATATAACATTTGGTTGCACATAACCTTGTAAATACTCAAGGATTGCTTTCATGCCTATATTTATTGTTAGTACATTATAACAAGTCTGTCAATTTGGTTTTACTGTTATTTTCCAAATTGGTGTTTTTTAGAATTTGACCTACATTCCAAACGAGCCACTTTTGGGAATAACATCACAGGTCTTCAGTGGTATTTGCAGTGGAACTTTACCCCACTTGTGGAACGTAAAAGTTTTGCAAGTGGGCACAAGTATGACAGCGACATATTGTTAGAAATCAGGATAATGGTAAATAAACTCTTCTTTTTGTGTTTGATTTGCAAGCTAAGTGAGACACAAATAACAATGACTAATACTAAAAGGGGCGCGACTGAATACGTTTAAGAACCTCCATTCCAAACTCATCAGTAAAAGAACTGTTTTTAATGTTATTTTTATGTTTCTATACTATGTTGTCCAAATGAATTGCCATGGGAGTATTTCAATTATGTTTGCCATGGTCTCCTTTCATTTGATATTTTTGATTTTGGAATATATTTCTTGTTTTTTTGCAAATCTATTCATTTTCACTGTTTGACACTTTTTCCATGTTGGTTTTTATGGTCTTTCTACCGTTGTGCATTTGTCTGTTTTGGTTTTGTTTGGTTGATGCTTTTTCATACATTAGTGTTTACTTTGATACATATTATTTGCAGTGATGCCACTAGGCTCAATCATTTCAACATCAAATTTTTCAAGCTTTAACATCAAATGTCATGCATCAACATCAAAAAGACATAAGACTGTTATAAAAACTTTTTTTACAACATGGTTTCTATATTACACATCCACCACCGCCTCATGAAACCATCTCTGTAGCTAATAATTGCTCCTTCAAGCTGTCAGTATCCGATTTGCTGCATTGTTTTGTAAGCAGCATTCACAGAGCTGAAAATTCTTTCGACCGCAAACCTTTTTACAAATGTATTTGGAAACACATCGATGGATTTTGCAAGATCAATTAATTAATCTGCAAATGAAAATGCTAGATCGTGCTCAGCAATAAATCCGTTCAACTTCAGCTCTGCAGAGGCAACTTATATTCACAAAGGATTCATCAACCTCTTATCATCAGAAACTTTAATTTAAACTGACTCAATTTCTTCATCAAGTGATTCGAAGAGCAGATGGCTTTAACATGTGATTTGATGTCTTTGTGTAATAAACAGTCACTCCTTTTGGTAGCTTTGAATGATATACTGCATTAATCTACATCCCCTTGATATTTCTCATGATCATCAGTTTTCAACAGCCAGCATATTAGTTAAAGTCTTCAAGCCACGACTCGTTAAGTTAAACTTAAAGGCCAGCAAGTATGCTACTTTCATTTTAGAAACTGCAGCTACTTTTGAATTAAAGGAACTAAAACCTGGTAGTGTTATGCCTCAGACTGAGGTCTGCATCTACAGCACAAGCATTGCCAAACGCACTTGAAATTTCTATTTCATAAGGTTAAAAAAAAGTAAACAACAAAATACAAAATTGGATTTGATCCAAGTAAATAAACTAAGCTTGTCATCACTCAATCTAAAATGGAACATTTGATGTTGACAGTAAGAATGGCCTTAATGTATTGCACACAAAGTTAAGGCACCTACATTCTTGTCAACCTGCTATAACAAAACAAAGGGTCAAGGCAGCCTGCACTTAGTTGAAGGTTAGAGAGTGCATACCGCCTCCACTTTTTCAAATCAGGGATGACGAAAATGTAGTCTAAGCTGTGTTTACTGTGGTCATATTGCATTGTCAACAGAATAAGGTGCGAAGCTGAAAGCTGAACTGGAAGGAAATGCAGAACAAATGACATACATGGATAAGCTTTACCATAAGTGTTGTATGCAAACAGTCCCAATCCCTGCGAAATAGCATTTTTCATGATCACTAGTTCTCTGACATTGGGACTGTTACATTGTTAAGGACCCACAGCTATGTCATTAAGGCAAACATGCTTACCAATCAGTAAGCTACATTATTTTTGGTGCAGCTGGCTTTCTATGCTTGTTCATGGCACATGCTGATGCTGTAAAGCAGAAGTGATCATCATTTCTAAATTCTTCAAACATTTTGTGATCTTGAGTTCGACATAGCTTATTCTATGCAAGCATTTTTATCATGGTATGCAGATTGCATTTTTAGATGCATTACTTCCCTTTCTTACAATTTCTAAGCTTATCTCATAACTTCTGAAGATTTTAGNTCGAATTTCATTGATGCTTTGTATCAAATCTTGTTAACTGACCAAGCTGCCAAATGGTTTATTCAAGTAAGCAACTGCAAGTTCTTATTCCAAACTGTTTGTCATGATAGAAAGAACTCTTACGAATGAACCATTCTACTTTTCCTAGTACAGGAGCGCGCTTACTACAGCGCAACCAAGGAATTTGAACATTCATTTGTAAACATAAAAATGCAGACAGCAGTGCAGCAACATCATGCAGAGAAAAAAACAATTCGCCTATCCTATGTACCCAACAATGACATGCCAATGTTAAAACCACTTTTGAAGTTGACTTGACTACTCTAAGTACAGGATACTTTTGCATTCTAACAAAAACTGCACAAATAAACATTCCAATTAATCTTTTGCCAACGTAAATCATATCTGCCAATTAACAAACACGATTCTTGGCTTTGACTAAGTTCGCCAAATTAACGAACTGCCCTCAAAATAGGCTTGAATCCCTGTTCTATACAGTAGTACATTTTCATTCAATCTCACAAATACATACAACTGTTATAATCACCACTGCTTCCTGCACAATAAACTTTCCTGAACACAAAACATGAGCTAACACAATCAAATGATGACCTTAATTAAGACAGTCGGTAAACTTGCAAACTTGAAACTATCTTTATCTTTGAAAAATGGTAAAAAATAAGAAAACTTGCTTTTACAATATGAAAATTGTTGTCAACATCAAATTCATAGCATAAACATCGAACATCAAAAAAATTTCTGCTAACAAACAGCAAATGTGGTATCTCTGTGATTATATCTTTTCACTTGAGTTAAAAATTCCTTAATTTTTCAACTTGCACAAGTGAAGCTACCACCGTAGTCATATACAGGGTGACACAAAAAAAAACGGTCATCACCAAAAATCGAATAACTTCCAAGAGTGTCACTTTGGTCAATCGCGCCTGTTTTTGCATTGAATTGACACGTCCACGATACCTAAATAGAACATTTTTCAATCAATATTTCAGAAAGTACATAAAAATTGTCCATCAATTGGTTGGTCACGTACATTCTTTGGTGCCTATTGCAGTGGCTGACCATATGCCAGCTCGGCAGTTTATTGCGTGACAATCATGATTTAGGCGCAACAGACGTCACCTTGCCTTTTGTCTGTGCATCGAAGGCGATAGTACACTGTATTTGCACACGTGATTACTCAACTTTGGCATTTTCTTTGTATTTGTAACTATATCACCGACTGGTTGATCTGAAATTTTCTACTTGATCCCAGTCGAAGACAAGTTGGCCACCCATGAAATAGACTCATTAGACAACACAGCAAACACATATGCCATTCAGCAGAACAAACAAAGCAGCATACCAGCGGTGGGACCGGATCAGCAGTGCCGGAGTCGACTCCGGCAAGATTCTGCGTTTTTCTTTGGGACCCGGATCCGGACCCAGAGACAAAAATGTTGGAAAAACCGGATCCGGAGTCACTTTTCGATTTCGGCAGTAGCAGGAGTCGGTGTGGTCGTTTCTTGAGTAAAAACATGGGTAAGTTACGGTTGGATTGATGATTCTAGCCGGAGTCTGAACAGGAGTCGGATTTTCAAATTTGAAAAATTGCCGGATCCGGATTCAAAAATTTTGGAACAGGAGCGGAGTCGGAGTCTGAAAAAGTGACTCCGGCCACCTCTGCAGCATACTAGTAATATAAGAGCAGCTTACTACTTCCACTTGGTCAGAAAAAGTTAACGATGAAGTAACCCGAACTACCATTGATTTTGATGAGTGCAGCACATACTGACAATATAAAAACCAATAATAGCAAAAAGAAAACACTGCCACCAAAACCAAAAAGAAAATACTGCCACCATCATTTGTGACATCTTGAATCACTCTTAGTCAGGAAAAATTCGTTATAGAATCAGACCAATATCCTGACCCTGTCCTGATGCAATTTTTTTCAAAAATAAATATCCAAATCCAATCGTGATTCGAAAAAATTGCAAGTATCCCGCAGGATATCCAATCCTGATCCTGTCCATGCTCATCTCTGCTACTAAGTAGTGAGTGGAGTACAACATTACAGAACATTGCTCTTCAGCAACAAGTAACCCTCACAAGGTGGAGCATGGGAATCTCTAGGAAGTCCATCTTGATCTTTGCAACTTGAAACTACATCTGAACTTACCCGTTGTGACAAAACAGCAGTGATATGCCCACGTCATATTGTATTTGTCGAAACACAGTCGAGTTGAGTGACAACCCTTTCAAGTCAGAGTCGAGTGAGAGTCATTGACTTGGTCGGGTCGAGTGACAAGAACTTTTGAGCCACGTCAAGTCATTGGTTATTAACCTTGAGCCATTGTCGAGCCACACGAAATTGGACATTTTCCTGATGTTTGTTTTTTCACCAAAAGTGCTGCCAAACGAAACTACAAAATTGCGCCAACCGAGTAAAAATAGTACCCAAGGTGTCAGTCATGTAGTATAGACCGTAACCTCCGAGAGCGAGACCTGCCTCAAACTTCGAGACCGAGATTTGCCATAAAAGCCCAGACCTGGAAGTTCGCGACCGAGACACGATGTCTCACATTTCTCTGATGGTAATCAAAGCTAACACCTTGAAAAATGCTGAAAAAATATTTGGAATGCTGCCAAATACCAAGATAAAGGTGTTTTACATTGCTAGGCTTCAATAAATTCGTTTAGACTCAGAAAAATTTGTACATTGTCTTTTCGTTACAAAACACTACTAACCACTCTGTGTAAGGACAAGAGGTGATGCCATCATGAACCTACCAGGTTCTGGCCTGCTACTCCGCAGGCCCGTAACCAGCCTGGGACACCAGGGTGGCGAAGAGTTTTCTGAGAGCGGCCCAATTTTTTTAAACTATGTCCAATAATTTTCAACCATCCCCAACACATTTTTGCAGGGAAGGCAAAATATTTTGTAGAGGCTTCGCCACCCCTGCGCACCCTGGTTACGGGCCTGCTACTCAGTTTTGAATTATGTTATTTGAGAACGTGGAAAAGAGCCGAATAATTTACATTTCGATGCAGGCGAGCGCATATATCAGCACCACACAAAACAGCACAGCAAAGTGGTAACACCTCTGGAAACATTGTTTTGAATACTTCACTTTTTCCCAGGTTATTCATCGTTTCAAGCACTTGCTAATGAAGTAACAATCTTTTTATTCTATCTACCACTTAACTGTTTCATTGCATTCTTTTTATTTTAATGTTAGGCAATAAGCAAATATTCAGCACTGACACTGAAATTTCTTCGCCACATATTTCGCGTAATTTGACCAACAAAGCCTTGCTATTTTTTGTAACATTAGCTGCACATTTCTTAGATCTTTCCTACTCACACGACAAGAAATTGATTTTGGAATTCTCTAAATAATTATAATTAAATGGTGATAAATTTAGAGATTTAAAAAATGAAAACACTACTTTCATCCTGTTTACATGGCACGCAATAATTGTGGATTTTACGATTGTGGCCGGCATTCATAACGTGACTCCAGTCAATGTCACCCTTCGAGTCACGATTTTGGGTGACTCGTACTCGACTCGAGCAACGTTGAGAAAACTGGTGACTCGACCCGAATCACGTTTTTCACAGAATGACTCGACTCGAGTCACAATCAATGACTGGAGACTCGAGTCAGAGTCATTTTACAAAATCTCTGAGTTCCTGATGGACAACCCAGTTCGTTTGCACACAAAGAAATGAGCATTTTTTGCTTCAGTGATGGTCAAGACGGGCGCAAATTTTCTGTTTTGACTGTCTACTGATGCTATGTTGTATTTTAAGGATCAAGTGTCCCCATCTTGCACAGAGGTAGACCTGAGATTTTGCTTTCACGGAGCAATTAGCAGGACGGAATTCATTGATATCTTATCGCAGTTTATTGTGGTATTTGCATATTGTGATCATGGCAATGGGCCTCATACTGTGACTTTGAGTCTTTACCACATACCAGTAAAGTGATTCAAGTTTTTCAGATTCATAGCCCATCCAGAAATTAGGCTATATTGCAAAATATAATGCAATAAAAAGAGTGAACCTAGTCAAATGTGTAAGCTCAATTGCTATTATGCTGAGAATCGTCAGCTCGGCTCTTTCTTTGGTTGGCTCAGGGCAACGGTACACAACCTGCGGCTGTAGGTCCGCATACGGCCTTCAATAGTGAAATTTGCGGCCGTCCACATGCAATTTAAAATATAAGATTTAGCGCCTGTGTTGGCGTTTATTGAAGCAAAACAAACGCGAGTTACCGGACTTTGCAAAATTATCTGCCAACACGCAAGATCAAGCGAGTCATTAATTGGTACGATGCTTTGCAAACTTTTCTTTTAATAAATTCGTCAAAATCTTTGACATTTTATTATACCTTTTAAGCACAAGTAAATGACATGTACCGGGAAAAAGCTATTCTATAATTAAACGTACCTCAGAAATATAACTCGAACTCATTGTCAGCCGTACTTCATATAAATAAAAAAAAATGTGGCCGGCAATAGCAAAAGGTTGTACACCCCTGACTGAGGGCGACACAGGATTGTGGTTGCAACAAACGGCTCCCAATGTGCTGGTAGCTGCAATCCACTGTTAACCTGCAGTCTTGGAAGAACCTGCAGTCCTAAAACTGAACCGAAAGTTACAGTAATCTGCAGTCCCAAATTTGAAGCGAAGTTGCGAAGAAGTTCAAACGTAAATCATCAATTCCAATCCAAATCTGTTTCAAGCAAAAATGGTAACATCCAAATCCATCAATATATTGAAATGTCGCAAGATGTAAATCCAATTCCAAGAACATTTTCATCTCTGGTCATTTTCATTTATTGGGTATGCGAAAGACAAGAAGTATATTTCTTATGTTACGATCAAACAGCTCAAGCGGCAAAGTGCACAATGCTTCACACTGTGGCAACAAGCAACAATAGAGATCACGCAACGAGATCACTCTGTTATTGCTTGTTCGTGTCACATATATTTGTGTGTTGCTCTTAGCACAAATCCCGTTCGTGATGAATCACACTTTCAGTGCAATGTCAACTGAGAGGATGCAACAACGTCCTTTCCTTTTTGCAATGAACGGCACCTGGCGCACGTTCTTTTTTTGTGAAGGTTGGACCTGGCACCACCTTCACATCCTGGTCAAAGCACCACATTGTTTTGATTGGAAAGGTCTAGCAGCAAGTGCACACAGCTTCACACTGTGGCAGCAAGCAATATTAGAGGTCCCACGTCGTGCTCATGCTATTTCTGCTTGTTCACACAACACATAGATGGGTGTGATTCTTCACGCACATCCCGTTCATGGTCAATCGCACATTCAACACAATGCCAAACGAGAAGTTGCAACACTTGCAGCAAGGTTGAGCTTGACCAGCTATGTCCAACCCGCAGCCCAGTCGAAGGTTTTGTGCGGCTCAGATTAGGTTTTTGCTGTAGTCAAGGTATCTTATATTCTGACAACCTATTGTTTTTTTGACAATCTTGAATTTGACATTTTTGATGCAGGTGGTCTTCAATAGAGATGGCGCAGACAGAAAATTTGTACCTGCTGTCCGCACCGCATCAGCAGCTTCTGTCCGCTGTCTGCACGACGTCCGAATTTGTTGTACATTACTCTGTCCGCGCCCGCGCTGCACCTCAATCCCAAAGTTTCACCCCCTAACAGCAATGGCGATTTGCGCCCCCTCACCTGAAGCACCGTGCTTCTCATAGAATTTTTCTCTGGGTGTAAGATTTGCCAATAAATTTGGCAGTGTCTATTTTGCCTCATTATCAGGACTGCTGGAGCTATTTTGCCTTTAGCTCAACTCAAAGGCGCAGCCAGGGGGGGTGCTGAAGGTGCTCAAGCACCCACCTTAGCGATCAGGATATTGATGTTTATTTTCTTAGTTTTTCACCAACATTGTACTGTAAGTCGAGATCAGGTGCATTGCAAAATGTTCTTTGGCAG
>JGI24159J19872_10012543_pt1 | contig 11047 bp, 7 predicted proteins | sample Ectturendosymbi4_FD_19872 | JGI IMG/M metagenome (IMG submission 19872)
GACTTGCTGAATCCGGAGAGGGTTTGAACACCTCTCTAGCTGCAGCAGCTGGCGAGTTATAACAAAACAAACTCGAGCCAATTAATTGGCTCCGGTGGTCGGTAAAGGGTTACCTGCACGTGTGTTCCAGGATACACAGGAAAAAATTGTAGTGCGAGTGAGTGAATAGTTGTCGTCTTTAACATCAAAGAAGTCTTCTCTTTAAATGCAAAGTATGATAATGGATTAAACAGCATTTCAATTACAATTTGAATACAAATCTTTTCACCTCCTGTATTTCACGCTCCCTTATGACGGTGGAAAATTGCAGTAGTTACTGGTGCGATGTTTAGGTCTTTATTCTTCTTCAGTATTGCCTGTGCTTAGCAACAATAACTTTCCGTGTGCTTCCTGGCTTCTCACGATTTTTTTAATTTTCTTGTGATTCATCTACCACCCCAAAAATGTAGACGATGTTTACAAGCAAAATACGTGAAAAGATGCATCTATGAAAGTAGTAAAAAACCTACCGCGAAATCTTTCCTGAAATTTAGTTAAAAAGTGTTGTCAGCCTCAAGCAAAATATTTTGAAAGCACATTTCAAACCTTGATCAAAACAATTTACAAGTAACGTGATGTTGGAATGCCTTTATTTCTCTTCCAATTTTGGATTCCTGGATGACAAAGATTTTGATGCAGGAGTGGCTGGTGAGCTGTTTCAGTGTTTTACTCGTCTCAATGTGGTGACTGTGATTATACCACCTCCCTGTAATTTGCTATGACCGAATACTTTTGTGTTCTCGTAATACTCTATTGCCCTTGCGACATGGATCATGAGTCTGAAGCTGACACACAAATACAGCTACATTCTTTCGCATAATGCACTTGCAAACTTCTAGCGAAGCTCTTTTGGCTAGATTTGAAAACTTTGTTTCAAGGGTTTGGACTTCAATGACGATAACTGATCTTCTGAAACTCGAGTTTCTAAAACATTACCGAATACCTTGCAAATTCAATCCATAAAGAATATTCGGTTATTGAAGGTTATTGAAGTAGTCATTCTTCCGTGAGATGGGATTAATATGTTTGTCGGGTCATTTTGACCCATTTAGATTTTGAACGTTACCAATTTCTAATGATCACAATGTGCAAAACCAATCTCCAGGAAGCAATAGGGACCTTCAGTCTGCAAAATTTGTGTGGTATAAAAAGAAAATGTGAAAACAAACATCAAAGAAAGGCTTTAGTTCTTTTTATGTTGCATTGTTTTTTTCAGTGTGCAGATACTTTTGCAAATCCAAAGTGTGTTTTAGTTCACTGTCAAGTGTCTTTTAGAATCTTTTTCATTTTTGTGTGTGAATCAAAGGTTTTTGGCATTACAAGCAACAATGAACGTTAGATACATACAACGAACACAGATGTAAAAAAGGAGTGGGACAAAATGACCCATTTCAACTCTTAACGTAAAAAAATTCAATTATTAAATGTTGACGATGATGCATTGCGCCACATTGTACAACGACTACGAAAGTTCTCCATTCTCGTCACAAACAATTAAACAACCAAATATATCATCCGAATCCACATTTTTGCTGCAAACCGGATTCACTGTTTAACTTTGTTAGTAACCAATAAGTGCCATTCAAAACATTTCTTAAACTAGAAAGGATAATTAAAAACTTAGAGCCATGAATGCAATCCAAAACATTATGAGACCTAAACGGTACGAGACCTAATAAGCAAAAAAGCGTATGCTTTTGCTAAATTGCAACGCTTCTAAGCAATTTCTCAAAAAAATCCTTGATTAGGAAAAGCATGAAGGACTGCAGACAAAATTCTGACATTATTAAATCCACATTGTTATCCAAGCCTCAAAAGGAAATTACATACATATTGCATTCAGATCCAGTCAAATTGCGTACTTCACAAGTAGTAAGCTAGTTGTGGTATTTCTTGATAAAATTGTCCAGCAACGTTGCCTGTTTATTAAAATTTTCAACAAGATTTTGTGTAAACTTAACTTGAAAAGCCTTGATCAAAGTGGGAAGATAATAATTAACGATACTGCTTTAAATGCGAGTGAAATTTTGTGCTCCCAAATTTCGTTGGGGCCGTTGGTAGAAAATGCTGTTTTTCTACGAACCAGATATCGACGATTGCCAGTCATCACCATGTGAAAATGGAGGAATCTGCTCTGACAAGTTGAACGACTACACCTGTTCTTGCATTGAAGGATACACTGGGAAAAACTGCGCCTTGAGTAAGTGGGAGTACATATCTTGCCCAAAAAGAGTCCATTTAAGCAGGGGCGTAACCGGGCAAGGGACGCAAAATTTCCCGGGCCGGAATCACTATGGGGGCACCGAAAGACTGCCGGGGTTGCCGAAAAGCCCCCACAAAGTCGCAAGTACTGTCTTCAGTTCAATATGCTTGCTTCCGAAAGACCTAGGGATCGAACATTGGAACGCAAACTTTCTTCTTGCCCCTCGCCATCTAAACCCGTTACGCCCTGGTCTCAAGTGATATCAGATCAAGAATATCGAAAGCAATGCAGTGCATCAACTCTTGAGTGACATGAGAATTGTCTTTGCGCCTCTGATGAAAACAGCTAAACCCTGCTCAGGTAACCTCTAAACACAAACACCGTTGTTGTTGTTGCCCAAAATGGGCAGATTTTGTTCATTCGCATATACGTGACTAGCTGACAGGTTTAGACGCGCGCTCGGGTTTTTGTACATCTTAGCAAGTCTTCTCAAGCTCATCCGATCAGAAAAAAACAACGCGTTGATTTGGGAAATTTTTTATATGATGAAGAACAAACGCAATTTTCCAAACAAAAATGTGGGAAGCGCTCTTAACAAATGAACTAAAAAATAAAGAAAAATCCCAAATTCCACTGGTAGACGTCATTGGTGGTCGGTTTAAAGTTTGACATAACCTCATTTCAAGCTTGTGGTTTTATCTGCAGTGAAAGTAAATTAGGTTGAGGCATGAAATTTTTCTATTTTCATTGTAATTTTCAGCCACATTAATCAACCTTGCCCAAAATGGGCAATTTTTTTACGAAAACCAGGCACATACGGTAAACTTGGCCCAATATGGGCAAATGCTTTACGACAATTGTTGGGCAATCAGATTGATCGCTGCACTGCTATTGACTGTGACGTCTCACATACGGCCAGGCACTGCTATTGACTGTCATGTCTCACATTCCGTGGCCGCAGGGGGGAGTTGGTAGTTTAAGCCCACCCAAACAATGAACCAAGCTCCCCTAAATTGAAATATGAAAACTATAAATTAGTAGATTTTTGCAAATTTGTACAATGTCAAGGCATTAACAGGGAACCAAAAATCACTGTAACTACTACGTCGGGTTATTTTTACCCCAAACTCACACTAAACACAACATAGGGTGATTTTCACCCGAATTCACACTAGACATAACGTGGGGTGATTTTCACTTAAACTCACAATAACCGTAATGTCGGCTGATTTTCACCCGAACTCACAATCAACCACAACATCGGGTGATTTTCACCTGGGGACCACGTGGCCACCACTCCTGACTGGGTGGAAATCACCCGGGGTTAGTATTCCAGGGGTGTGAGTAACCTTGGCAGAAAACTTGAAAGTGATCAATGCAGACAAGTGCTCCCCATCGTTGGTAGTTGGCACGTGAACCTTGTTTTGTTCTTTTTTGATGGTGGACAGGTTCCAACTTCCACAGTGTTGTCTGGTCTCAAAGTTCATGTCCTCAATAAAATCCTTTGGCCTTTTACCGCAAGTGCACGCACAACAAGGAGCAAGCCTTTTTTGGCTAAGCCAAAGTTCCAGAAACTTCAATTAGGTAAAGAGAAGCACAAGGTGCACCATGTCCTCAATAAAATGCTTTGACCTTTCGCCACAAGTGCAAGCGATGCAGTCCCTTTCTGGCTCCAATTTCTTTCCTCTGACAGAGAAGGTGTCATACATTCTCCTGCCTGTTTCTCAGTGAAAACCTACAAGCTGAGCAGAAGCCATTCGTGCCGAATTGATTTGTGTCGTCAGGGCTTGCGCTCGTGTCATCTACTCCGGTGTTGACTTCCGTCAAAGGTTACTGGCGTGGCTTACGAGTGAACCTGCATGCGCCAACTCCGTTTGCCCAAATTGGTCAAGGTTACCTAAGAGGGATCTTTGTGAAGGAATTTTGTTACACATCAGGCAACCGTGGGTCAATTTGGGCAAAATTTTGTTCCCCACCGAAAACTACAAAACGTGTGCAGATTTCGATAGGACTGCTCGAAAGAGCGTCTAAAAAAATGCAGCTACTGAAATAACTAGCTTTCTGCGTGAAAGTTAACTAATTTTTAGTTCAAGTAGAAAAACTGTATGCCCAAAATGGGCAGAGGTTACCTGAGCAGGGTCGAGTCTCTCGTGTACCACGGAACCACTATTGTGACAGTGAACCACCGTAAGACAGAATTTCATTTTTGAAACTGCTATCTGCAGTCAAGTTGTTGTGTTATCTAAAGATTGCAAATAAGGCTGTACCTAAAATGTACGTACTACAATCAGATTAAAAATTTTGTTATTTGCATGAACTTAACTGGTAAAAAATTTGAAAAACCACACGATTGTTTTCTTTGTCCAATGGGAGTTAACCCGCTATGTTTCATTATAAGAAGGCCACTGCTTTTGACTCTGGCCCAGGGAAACTATTCAATTTTTTGCAAACAAACAAACAATACAGTATAATGCGATAAAACGTTGAAGTAGAACGCTGATTGGCAATACTTATATGCCAAACTGCTGTTTAAAACAGATACGGAATTCACGTTCTATTTGAATAACGGTTCTGTAGGAAAACAGTTTCTTCTTCGTTATATTTGATTAAGATTTTGAAACTGAGGATGTATAGCGTAACGTGACAGCAATTTCCAATTAAAAACATTTCCGAACGAATTTAACTCAGTCGCCGTGGCAGAGACTAGTTTAGCTGCATCCCATGCAATGTGACGAATTTATTTAAAGACAATTGGCTGCAGGCCGATGCCTGGTTGATGCCTCTGGTCTAATCAAGCTAGTAGGCACAAAATAAACAGCAAACGAGAAAACAAAAGAAACCAATCACGACGCGGCAAAAGGCGCACAATATAACAGTAGGATGCTCTAGAATATGGAGGAGTCAAAATCATCAAACGAGGGATTTAAAACGCCCAGTGTGCTTAGGAAATCAAGACAGTGCTGTAAAGATTACAACTGTTGCCGATTTTTACACGTGGCCAATTTTTGTTTTATAAAACAACAAGAGCGTAATGGAGTTCTCTCCTATTAGATAGCGGAATGAAGTTAAGATCAGAAAGGACAGCGGCGTACGTGATGTACGAAAACAATAGTCTTAAATTGGCAGCCTTTGCACGTATGTGCTCTAGAAGCAAGCTAACCGAAGTTCAGCAGTAGGCGAAAATCACTTTTCCGTAGCCTAAGATTGGGAGAACGCAATATACATAAAGTGTATAGAGTAACTTGCGTGGAACAAGGTGTTAAAGCTGGTTTTTGCGGTCAAGTCCAAGAGTGGTCCTTTGTTCAATCAACAAAATATGATGATGCCATTTCAAGTTTCGATGAAACATAGTACCTAAATATTTGTATGTATCGGTTTCACTGAGGTTAATACTGTTAAATGTAAGAACTCCGGAGACTAGTTACAGACATGTGCAAATTTCAATAATCCCAAAGCGAGGAAAAAAGTCCAGCGGGCTGATTTCTTGAAAGCTTGGAGCAAGCCTAGACCATTTAAATGTACTTTTTCATCTATTAACAGGTAGTGGTGAACATACATGTACGATTTGAAAGGCGTTGCCGAGTTGTAAGGGTTTTTCCTTTGTTTTAATCCTCAAGCTTTCCACATTCTTGGTTGTTTTTCTGTGCAGTACACACAAACCGAATTGAAACTTGGTACGATTCGCAGTTATAGCGCTTCATCAACATAAGACTGGATCAAGTGGCAGTGAATATTTGAATGCTTTTTTCTATCTTTGGTGTAAACGGGCAATATAAAAATATAGATACCGTCAAACATACACATGAGACGAACATTTATTAACAGCTAATTGTTGCGAAACTCCATTTTTAGTTGATCGGGTTTGTAGTAACATGAAGCAAAATCGAGTCCGATAGTTGGACAAAGTGTCTGCTTGACTATAACGAAATACTGCTTGACTACAACGAAAGACAAACCTGCTATCTGTCTGCCTTCAACTATTGGGACAAGAAAATTTAACCAACAAGATATGTTGCTATGCATTGTTTTCAGATCATAAACAAAGATCTTTCCTTTTTCCTGCAGGTGAATTAATCATCCGGGTTTCTGAAATAGGTGTGACTAACAATTTCATAGTGTAGAAGAACAAAGATGAAAGCCTTTTTACTTATATCAATCTTTATAACGTCTTGTTGTTTTTACAGGTTACAAAATTTTAACAGAGTGTTTACCTTCAGTAAATATCTTACACACATTCCGAAAACTGAAAAATAATAATTTATGGCCGCATGGTTCAGGCATAATATTTTGCTAATATTTCCATGATGAAAAAGTTATTTCCTGAAGTTTCACACAAAAACGTTTTTGAGCAGACATCGACGATTGTTCATCAAACCCATGTGAGAATGGCGGATGGTGCAAAGATTTGGTGAATGACTTTTCCTGCACCTGTGCTGAAGGATACACCGGGGAAACATGCAGTATCAGTAATTAGATTTTCTCTTTCATATAGAAAGTGGTGGAGCGAGACACTCTGCGCATTAAAATCAGGACATTTTGAAGGTTTGACTTATTTGTTCAATAAGAAAATAGAAAAATGCATTCAAATTTTTGCACCTAAATTTTCCATTGGTTGGATCTTCTTTGCATCAAAACAGGTGTGTAAAAATGTTATGGAAAAATACGGTTTCTGCGTGTTCCTTCATTGCACATGAACGCTTGGTTTCTTGAAAAAGACTTGTTGCAATAAAAACCTCTGATGCGTCATTGGCAAAGTTTAAATATAGTTCATTTGTCACAAACATGTACTTCTATACGATTTCTATTCTTCTGCAAGATATCAATGATTGCGAATCAGCACCTTGTTCAAATGGCGGATCATGCAAAGATATGGTGAACGACTATATCTGTGCATGCATTGCAGGATACACAGGAAAAAATTGTCGTGCAAGTAAGTAAACAATCTTCTTTTGTATGAAAGACGTTTTCTCTTTAAATTCAACTAAAGGTTAATTCATTAAACTGTATTTCGATTATTTCGCATACTGCACTCACAGTCATATAACGAAGATCTTTTGGCTCGATCAGAATCTTTTATTTCAAGTAGTAAGACTTCGATATCTGATATACTGAAACTCGGGTTTCTAAATAATTTCCAAATTCCTTGCAAATCCAAACCTCTTAATTCGTATTTTGGTGTTCATGTCCGATGTCAAATGTTTCTGTTAATCAACACAGAAAATATACAAATCAAAGCATGCAAACGTTGACAGTGGTATAAATTCACATACTGCACTTCACTATGTTAAGATGTTTATATGATTAACTCAACAGATATAGATGATTGCGACTCTGATTCTTGTCAGAACCATGGAACATGCATTGACAAAATTAACGACTTTTCCTGTATTTGTGCACCGGGCTACACGGACAAGGAATGCTCTACAGGCAAGATGAAGTTTTTCCAAGTTTGTCACGTTCCTCTTACCATAACATGAAGCATTAGATAGTTTCTTTGAAAGTTCAAATATTGTCAGTGACTTTCTTTCAAAATTGTCCGTGTGAACTTCAAACAACACACTTGTTTTTCAAACATAAAAGTGTAAGACTGCAATGCTGTTACTAATAACAAAGCACGTTTTGACAAGTTTCTTCCCTTCGACTACTACCTTATCGTGGTTGGTAAGTTTGTGTGTCTTGATGACTCCTAGAGCTGTGCTGGCGGGAGCAGTGGTTCCAAAGGGTCACCCAAGCCAGAGTGGTCAGAGGGTAGAGGCCAGACAAAAGTAGTCCCGCTTTGCATCAATGTGCACTCGATGGTCTGGTGCATCCTGATCGACTGGGCTTGCGACATGTCGCAGCAATGCCATGTAGTACGCTGGTCATCCAGTTATGGACAAATAGCACAGGAACCAGCCGTTCTTCTGCTTCGGCGATGACCAGATACTGGTGACCTTCACCCCAATGGTCAACGGTCATGGAGAGGCCACTCCATGTGGAGATATCAGCAAACATACCGGTATGTGGCAGCTACCGATTATAAGTGCAGCCGGATGCGGTGTTAGACTGCGCGTCAGGGGTCACACATGACGGTGGGATGGATGGAATTTTCCCATCCTTGCTGGTCAATCGCCGCCCGCCTTAAGCCTGGCAGCCCCAGGACCAGAAGGGAACTGACCGACCGCAACTTGCTTGCCTCTCTGGGCGTAGGAGGCTCAAGGGAGATATCCCTGACAGGCAAGTTTCATTTCGCCTGAAACTACAAAAAATAAATCTTATGCACATGCGAGGGCTGGCCGGCGCAACTGTGTAAGTGCTGCAGGACAGGTTACTCGCCCCACCAGAAGCATCCTTATTTGTGGTCTTAAGCCCTGCAAGAGGAAGCGAGGCCTGAGAAAGAAGAGGAAAAGAGGCAACAAAGCTGGGAAACGAAGCAGAAGGGGGAAGTGTGAGCTGATGAGGGTCAGTGGAATCTCCATTGGCTACTGTAACATCAGAGGCATCCGTGGCAGCAGATATTCCTTGGAGAAATCCACTGAGGCTTTTGACATTCTTATTTTCCAAGAGACAAAGCTCCGAGATGGTACCACCTTTCCACTCAGTGACTTTGTCTTTGCACCTGAAGATGCATGCAATGGGCTTGCCTATGCATACCGACGAAACTCCATTTGTACTGTCACCCTTCTGGACTCCACCACCTTTACTAGAGATGACAGGCAACTCCAGATCTTGCGAATCCATGATCTTAGACTTCATAAGCCTCTCACATTGGTCAGTCTGTATGTTAGAGGTGGCTCAGCAGCTGAGTCCTCTCAGCTGAGTCCTGAAGTCCAGCTGAGTCCTGTCATTTCTTGCGGGACCTCTGTGACATCTATGAGAACCTTATAGTCAATGGAGATTTCAATGCACGTCAATTTTCTTGGGCAGTTCCGGGGTCAACCCCAATGGCAGAAGACTCGCTGAAGCTCTTTTAGATCTTGACCTGCATCTTCGCAACACAAATGAACCCACCAGGCTTGCAGAACGTCCAGGTGACATTCACTCTTGCATTGACCTTACCCTCTGCAGCAGCGATCTCCAAAGCAGGTTAACTTGGAAGCTCGGCAGGCACGTGGACAGCGATCATCTACAGTGTGAGGTGCACTGTCTAGTGCCAAGTCAGATATGCCAATCCTCTTTTCAAGTACAGTCATCCATACGACCGGTGTAGCAAAGGAAACACGGTCTGGAATGCCATCCTTAATTTCGCCAAGAGCAGACGTACACCTAGACCGCTGCTCAGGCGTAGCTGGGCACCCTCATGGTGGAATGATGAGGTCGACTTGGCCTGGACACACAAAGAGAGCACAGAGCTCTTTTAACAGAGCTCAAGTGACTGTCATCCCTGACTTGGTAGTGGCTGCCAGAATAGACAGGAATCGAGCCTCAGCTGTATACAGAAGACCAGCCTCCAAGGCATACAATGACAGATGGTATGCCCTGTGTGAAAAGGCCAATATCTCCACAGCTGATTTCTGGCATTTCCATCATAGTCTGGATAAGCGCCTTCATTCACCGAGACTGGTCCTCTATGATGACAACGGCACCCCCCTTGTCACCGATCAGCAGCAAGGTGAAGCATTCTTGCACCGCTTCATTCAGCAGTCCAATGAATGTGACTTGGAAGAACGACAGTACCTACTTGGTCAACTTAATGACCTATGTCGTACGACTAGTGCTCCACAGCCCATCACTGTCGCTGAGGTTACAAACGCCGTCAGGTCAAGCAAAGATGGCTCACCGAGTTCTGACTGTATCAAGGTTGATGAACTGAAGCATCGCCCAGACAACACCACAGCGGTGCTCACAGATCTCCACAACAACAGTCTCCACAGTGGGAAAGTACCGGAGGTGTGGACTGATGCCTTTATTGGTCCTGTACCCAAGCCAACTAAGGACCACAAATGTCTTAAGGGACACAGGATCATTGTGGTGCAGAATGTGATTGGCAAAATCCCAGAAAAGGTAGCAGCCAGAAGATTCACCCGCCATTCTATTTGAATAAGACAGGGGATAGTAATAGTGTGTGTAATATCATAACTTAATACTGTATCAAACAATATGCAACTTGCTGCTGAATACTGATCTATTGATATTGGATATAAAGAAACCAAGCAGGATGTAAAGTTCAAAAGAAAAAAAAAACATTCAATCAACTCTGGCAAGGTATCAAACAGTTGAAAGAAAAAATCCTCATTGGAATGAAAAACTGGACAAGCTAACTAATGTCACACAAAATCTTGAGAACAATCTAAACGGAATACAAAAAAGATGGTTGAATATGAAAATAAGTTGAATTAGTTTGAAGAAAAAAAAAGAACAACTACGCAATGAGATGGTTCAGAAAGCAAATCTGCTTGTCTTCCAACTTGGCAGACAAGAACAATACATAAGAAGAGAAAATATTCTTATTTATGTAGTAGAAGAAAATAAAGAAGACAAAGATGATGGGGAAAAGGTCTTGTTCAAAATAGTAGATGAGCTCGAAATCGATCTCGAAGATAATGAAATGCAGAGAGTACATCGACTGGGACAAAAAAGAAGAGACAATGAGAATCCACGCCCAATCATTGCAAGGTTTGTGTCATACAAAAAAAGAAACGAGTTTCTTACTAACAAACGGGAACTCAAAAATATCGAAGGAAGGCAGCGCGTTTTCGTTTGTGAAGATCTCACACCTCTACGCTACAAGCTACTGAAGTACATGCAAAAATCCTGTTCTGATACGTTTACCTCTTGCTACACTCGAAATGGCAATATAAAAGCTAAGCTCAAGACATCTGAAAA
>JGI24159J19872_10012547_pt1 | contig 11045 bp, 6 predicted proteins | sample Ectturendosymbi4_FD_19872 | JGI IMG/M metagenome (IMG submission 19872)
GATTGAGAAACGACCGAAGATGTTAAAATCTGCACTGAGTTCTAAACGTCTTGAAAAAATTAACAAAACGGATATTTTAAAACAGAAAGCGCTCCTCAAATAAGCGCAGGATAGAACAACACGCAGTTAACACCTCATAGTGAAAAAAATAAATAGATATATGTGCAATTGCAGAGATAATAAAAACTCCACCGAAGTAAAAAAATTGGCGCAACTGGTTCGCACCAATCGTCACAGTACAAAGCATCAGGGTCTAGTTAAGGCTTTCGGGCAGTCGAGGGGCGGGAAGACGGATATCTTACGCTCTGTAATTGCATTGCGAAGGACAAACAAAGGCAAAGCCACCTGCTTACCGGGTCGTTCGCCTTGACCTGCTTGAGCAATTCCTGCAGTTGGTTTTGCTGTGACGTGGACAGCAGGCCAGCCAAGCCCTGTATTTTCTTCGGGTCGGGGTTGGTGAGGAGGTTTGCGAGAATGTTCGTCAGGTCCTGTGAGGCCTGCGCTGTGGGCTGCTGAATGAACAAAAAGCCAAGGTTGCGTACAAAGGCGATTGTTGGCCTGAAGAAGAACTATGCGTTTAAGCGAAGCTATCGACCAAGTACGACTGTTTGAGTTGTACCCAGCCATTGAGGCAGTGTTGGTATTGAACAGAAAAGAAAAGTAAGAAAGCCCCAAATGCAGAAAACGCAGCGGCTGGATATCTATCCAAATCAGAACAAGACAACGCCGTTCACATTGGCCGCTTTCTTTGAAATGTTAGTAAACAAACCATCACAATGATAAGGGAAAATACAAGAGAGAAGGCACATGTCCAAGAAATGCGATTAGACGCAGCAGGTGTCAATCACAGACACAGGACTTTGCAGAACACTGACAACAGTAAATACCTGGGGCGGGCGACCAAAACAAAACTTTGCTAAGGTGGGTGACGTTTAACGTCGGGGAGGGGGTCAGTGGTGAATCAGTAACGATCTAAAATTGGCAAGCTAGCGTTTGCCCAGTAGCCACTACCGGAGGCCACAATGGTTATAATCTGAATTTACTGATTATATTCGATGTTCTCATAGTGTTCAGAATGCTGCCTGTGCTTGTTCATGCACTTCCAGGTCTGGGAATGTTTTGCGGTCATTTGATCTGTTCATCAAATTCCTTTCCACAACAGACCAACACATGCTTTATAGCATGAACATGGTAGCTTGACCCTCGGAAGCTTTGAAAAACGTTTAGGGTTTGCTACGCGGAAAGAGCAAGCCGTGGGTTTCCAGGCAATTCGCATGCGCCACAGGTCAGTATTGGACATTTTTAATAACGGAAAAGCTCTTGGCACTCTCAACGCTAATTTCAGTTTCACATTTTATTCACTGAGTCCTGCTGACGATCGACGGTGGTTCACCCCCGTCTTTTTTTCGCTGAAGCATTTCGATCATTTGTCCGAAATAGCTTGAAGTGGAAAAGTTTTGTTTTCGATTTCGTTGATTTCTTATTCTGCGTTTTCCACTCGACGTTTAAATTGTTTCACACTGAAAGGGATAGCCTCGAATAAAAACGAAAAAAAAACGCTAAATCTCTTTCGAACACACAGATCCAGCTCGAAGTTAAGCACCTGGGTGGGGTCTGCAGCAGCAGCAGCAGCGGAGGTGGAAGTCGTGACGGAAGCTGCAGGTTGAGCAGCTGCGACGAGTTGCGGCTGGGTTGTAGCAGGAACGTCACCGGGCGTGGGCGCACCGCCCATTACCATTAACTGCTGGACAATGTCTTGAGGGAAAACATTGTTCTTCTGCCACAGGTTCAGCACACGTAGCACTCGAGGCTGTTGAAAAATTTTCGCATTTTGAATGAACGCATTGCAAGCAGACGGTCTGTTTACAGCGGTTGGAAAATGAGCCCGCGATATTGTAAGGCGGTTACTTTGCGATGTCTGATTGAGTGTCACAACCGCAAAGCCAAGAAAGACCAGAACAGCAACCTTATAATCCGTTTGCATCAATAAAACTTCTCTGGAGAAAAGAAATGCAACGAGCAACACACGTCTGACCTACCTTGTCCTCCGACGGACATTTATAAATGTGCTGGAACGTAGTTAGGATGTTTTTACACAATCTCGGCATGAACACATCTTTCTCAGGCCCGAACTGATGCCTGGATTGCCGCACCACCGAATCGATGACGTATAATCCTGGAACTTTGTACTCCGGCCGGCACTGCAGAAGGTAGAAACTGTCAGGTATTGCGACTGCTAAAGCGCATTTAAACAATCGGGCCCGAGTGCCTTTTCGTGTAGAGTCAAAGGATTGACAAATATGCATTACGGTACTTCACGCGCTTTCGCCAGGCAACACCTGCGATGTATCGTTTTGTGTTCACATTGTCAAAAACATTGGCTACGATCAATAACAATTTCTTTGCTCCCCAAAATCCAAAATCAGTTAACTGTGGGCAACCACTGTCAATGACAAAACAAGTGCTTTAGCATCTAATATATCAGTTAACTTGAGACCTCAAACAATAGATTACATCAAAAATTTTAATGAAGAACGTTGTTGAAAGGTAACAAAAAAAATTAAAGTTCTCTTTCGCTAAAATAGTGTTCTTTGTTGGAGGAAAACGAACATGCTTACATCTTAGGCGTGAATTCACCACTACCAATAATTGTAACTTTTATCGCAGGAAGACAAGTGCTCCATGCATAGACAGCTTTGAGGTACGTTTAAGCAGGAAACAGAATTACCTTCTGAATGAACTTTTCCACACTTTGCACGATGTGTTTGTAAAATTTGATGCCTTTTATTGCTTTCTTTGTCAGTATAGTCATCTTGGCCCTTGATATTGGTGGCTTAGTTTCATAGATGCCAGAAAGCTTAATAAATGAAACAAAGTATATCACATACATGCAACTAATCATTGCAGGTCTTAACAATAGAGATCAACCAATCGGCCAATATTTGGGTTTCAGGTCAAAACAAACGGCCGATAAGCCGATTTTATAGGCCTCAGTGTTGACAAAATGCTGTTACATTAATCACGCATTCAGACAACTTGCACATGAAAACACAACGAAGAAAGTCAAGACAGTTATCTTGCAGCAACACTAGCAGGTGTGTTTTCATAAACAAGCAGGCAAGTTGAACGATGGAGCACGCGTCGGCCATTGCAGCCAAAACAAAAGCATCATTGAAAAGTTTCGCAATGCTTGAAGCTTATTGTCTATCAAGACCGCATTGCCACGTGCAGGTAGTGTGTACGAATAAACCCAGGTTACAAAATAAGAAGCTACAATCATCCAATCAAGTAAGGCTGAACAGAGCTCAGCAAACAATTAACATTTTGTCGTGGCCTTCTTCATAACGAAATCATCTAGCAATTCATTAAAATTTGTTTGCCTAAGTTTGTCACTTTTAATGCACCGAATGCTAAGTGCGGACAACCTCTCCTGCAACATTGCGACCTTTTGTTCTTTTGAATCTTGAGAAAGACCTTTCTCCGGAGCATGGGAACTTTGTGCAAGTACTCAATAGCAATCTGATTTCTGAATGACTTTGTTAAAGAATGTTAAAATGGAAAAAATCACATCTACAAATACCACACGAGCTTTACATAATAGAAACGCTAAAAAAACTACTGCATTGCTCAGAAGAAACAACTATGTTTTTATTGTAGGATTAGTGCTGCTAGCCCTACACATAGATCGTATCAGCTGTAGGCTTTAAGCTTTGATCAAGTGCATTTCAAACACGAACAACCACAAGTTTTTTCGCGTGATTCACACAACAATTGGTGCGATTCAGCAAATGCAGGATGCAACCAATGTGCTTCTGCTTTTGAGTACATCGAAACTATGGCGCCCTGTATGCGGCTTGACCATCGGTCATGAGATTCATGGAAACTCATTGGAAGATTGTGGCTTTATCAACACGTAATCTGATTACGGTATTTTTCGGCTAATAAGCCGATTTTCTGGACCTACTTTTGCGACCTAATTTTCTGGGGTCGGCTTATTGGGCGGATACAGCTTTGGACCAAAAAAAACAGCGGTCAAAATTGGTCATAAAAAATGTATTACCGGTAACAAAAAGTACATACGGTAAAAAACAACAAAACAATGTCAGCAACACAACTTTATTAAAAGCCATGNAATTCATCATCTTCATCAGTGGAATCGTCGAATAACAANTTCCAGCGCACTAGGCTAAAGGCTTGCCTGCGCACTTACGCACTAGGCTAAAGGAAGCTCCCAGTAGCTTTCGTGCTACTAGGGATGTTATACTTAGNGCGTCGCATGNAGCAGCCACCGCGCTGCTGCATCACTCCCCCTTCTCTCTTTAAGCGGGAGCCGCGCTCCGAGTGCTCTCACAGGCGAAGCCTCGTACGAGGACCGTAAGCTTTTGCGCACGACGCAGTTTTGAACTCCCTACCACGCCGTGCCCGCATCTCCACCATTGAAATCATCTCCACCATTATAAAGAACATGCGTTGGTGCGTAATGAATGTAACGCATACCTGACAAACTTTGTTGCAAAAAGAAAAAAAGGTACCGGTAGTTAGGTAACGAAATTTTCTGATTCGGCTTATTAGGCGGTATTAGGGAAAAACTCTCATTTTCAGAGCTAAAAACTAGCCTCGGCTTATTCGCCGGGTTGGCTTATTAGCCGGAAAAAAACGGTATTTGATTTTAGACCATAGCTTCTGAACCAGAAACGCTAGAAAATTGATCAAGGGCGCAAAAGACTCGGATTCTAGCCTAGTTTTCAATGAAAACTTGAGCAAAACGCTTCCATCTAACAGTTGGGCCCTAGGCCAGGTAACATGAGCCAAAATGGCCAAAACCTACCTCAGCTTATGACGTCACTCACAAAAAACCTGCAACCCAAACCGAAAAAAAATTTTTTCATTGCAGACTCGATGACTTGCTGAGTCTTTTGAGGGTTTGAACAGATCTCCTGCGCAATTGGCTGTGGAGCTATGCTGTTGCTAACACACATGAAATATGCTTGATTTTAGGATGATTTCCAAGTACGATATGTTCATAGTATGCTGACATCAAACATGTTAAGGTAATGGTTGGGAGTGTGAAATTAAAGTAGCAGTACTTTCTCCTATCGTTGACTACTAAATTGAAATTATACTTCTTTCCTGCAAACACAGTCATTTCTTTTGAGTCAACCAAAAGGTATAACATACAACAAATCAAAAATGAAATATGAATATTACAAAAGGTTACATTTGAAAATGAATATAAAACAACTTTAATGACCTCTGGAAAAAGATGAAAAGTCATGAAGTATAATTTGGAATGAATTTTTTAATGAAATTGGTTGCATTTGTACCAAATTATAGCATTTATGACACATTTTTGCATTGCACATCATTTAATCTATTTTCTCTTTGCATGTACATGTGTAGGAAGATCATTACTTATTAAGCTTATTGTTATAATGCTTACCAACAACCTAGAGTATGCACTAAAAAAATTGAACCTCCTTTTTCTTCAAATATAGCCAAGATAGATTTATTACAGCTAAGTAAACTACTCTTCTAAAAACTTTACAAACATTTACAATTTACAATGACTATTTTTGAAACAGCAAACATCTTGATTACAAATCATATCACCAAGGTTTACAGGAAATAATATTGAAATTCCAAAAAAAACTATGTGATCACATGTAGGCAAGCCATTATGTTTTGACAACTAAGCAAGATATGATGCAAGCAGGTAAAACAACACAAAGGGGGCAAAAACAATCAACCACTGATCGATCGTTGAGTTAACTTCATCAGCTTACTATTACGACTTGTTAGTTTCTTGCAAATTTGAATTTACTACAACATTCATTGGAGGTTGTTGCTAAAGTAATTCATCTGTTAAATTTTTACTCTGGATCATCTACGTGCATGGTTAGTCTGGATTATTTTCACAATGATTCTGAAACTAATATTAGCGTCCTAATGCAATTGCTTAGTTCAGCTATTTAATGGCTTGGTTCAACTATTTAATACTTTCATTAAATAAAATGTTTTAAATTTGCTTCCTTGTGTTTGCTTTATCAGGCATGGGGGCTAAACGACATGTCAATNGTGAAAAGGTGGCATTGGAATAAAAAAGTTTGAGAAACACTGGTCTAGACCGGTGGTACTCAAAGTGGGTGAAATCGCCCACGTTGTGGTGATTTTGAGAGGCAAGGGGGTGATGGGGGCAAAACAACACAAAAGGGGCAAAAATGCTGAACCATGCGGTTTCTGTTGCTGCCCACATCATATTTGATTGAAAAGGGATATTCAGCTGTGGCCTTAATGCTCTCAAAGCAAAGAAACCACTTGTTGATTCATAAGTGAAGTGATCTACGGCTGTACCTCACTAAAATCTCTCCCAATATTTCGTAGCTTTGTGAAGGCTACCATGCACATCAATCACATTGAAATGGGAATCGTGGTATGTATCGATTTTTTTAATCTTTAAAGATAGATTTGATCAAGCTTGGGGCCTGAAAACGATGTGCCAAAAGTGAAAAGGGGGCAATGGAACAAGAATGTTTGAGAAACACTGGTTTAGAAAGTGTATTGAAAAAAATATATGCATTTCACAATGTATTGTATTTGTTTTATAGTCTTAGGAAATAGGAAGACAGTGGGCGTCCTATTGTTTTCAGCATGTGTCAATTGTTGGTTGTACAACAAATGAACATATTTGTCTCTCCATGGAAATCAGTTTGATGCTCCTATGCGAAGGAATGTGGTAATGCAATGCATCAGAGACAACACAGTGAGGGAAAGTGTTACCGCAAGAAACTGCTTTCATATAAGAACTATTTGAGCGGCAGGTGGCAGAGATGCCACAAGACAGTGCACATCTATCCATGTTTGATTATTATGCAATGTATTTGATTTGAGCAAAAATTCAGAAACCAGCACATTAAGCTAGTATGCCTTGCTCCCTGTAAAATATGTGCAATATTACAAAATTTATGGCAGATGCCTTTTGGCATGCCAGTTGTTCTACTGCCTCGAGATACACCAAGAAACATACACAAGCAGATTTAACACAAGCCTACACCTCACAATGGAATAGCAATGTCAAGGGCTTCCCCAGCCAATAATATAGGCATGTGTTACATCATCAAGTTACGCAAAATTGTAGTGTTGTGAAGGACGTTTCCGTAGGGGGACTCTCTGATAGCAGATTCGGCTTCACTCGGGTAATGGCTGCAGTGAACAAACCTAAACCAACCAAGTTTGATCTACATACTTCTAGTTGCTGCCGCAGATGCTCTATTTCTCTTTGCTGTTTGCTGCATTCATATTTGAAATCAGAAACACTCTCAACAAGCTTCTGGTTTTCAGTAGCATACATTTCTGTCTTCTTCAATGCCATTTCCGTTTGACTCATATGAGAAGACATCTGCAATACACAAAAGAAACAATCTCAGTAAGCTTAACACTCCAATATATGTCCACTTACTGCATGTTAAGAATGAATGAAGAGCTGCAAACGCGTGTGAATCCAGTGGATTTCTACAGAAAAAGTTATCAATTTTGAACTGAAAAGTAATGTGCTTATACAGGAAATTTCATCTAATGTTTTCCAGAAAAATTGAAATTTCTACAAAAAATTTGATAAAACACAAAATTTTTAAGGATATGTGATCAGAAGCATGTAATTCTCAAACACTGATGTTTGTAATACAACCCTCAGCAGTCTTCGCAATAAAATATTAGATGCAAAAGCTGATAGAAAGAAAGCTTCTAAATGATCTGCAAGGTTTTGTTATGAACAAGCAAGGTTTATAATTTATCATGGCTGCAACAGGTTGAATTAAATGTTAACAATCCATTTCATTAGGAAAAAAGCATACATTTAGCACTCTCATAAAAAAGGCATATTCAAAATAAAATTTCTCAAAATAGTTTTAGACAGTATTATAAATAGACAGCAACCATGGTAAACCAGATCTTCCAGCTACATCCACTGCTAAAGTCATGATAGAAGCAGAGAATCAGGGAAATACCACAAGGGGAGCCACCATTGGGAAAAAACCCGTAGCTACCAAGGACTGATGCCAGAGCTGAGTTACAGTTCTTGGAGCACTCCTTTAGGCGAGCAAGATAGGAGGAACATCAGAATTTGCTTGAGTGCATTCACCACAGCAACAGAAAAGGTTGATGTTTTTTTTTCCAAACTTCAATCTGTATCCTAAAGGTAGTAGTAGCAGCTTGCCCTAAAATGAACTTCTGACTACCTGATAGGCCATGTGGTGTGGTGACTGGCCAAGCAAACAGAATTGGCAGGAACTGCTGAGAGATTTGAGGCACTCCAGCTTCTCCAAGTTTTCTACCTTGATGGATCTTCTCAGAAAAAATGCAGATATACCAAATAACAACAAATTTTTCAAATTATTTCACATATATGAAAAATGTTGTTCAAACGTTATTTAAATTGCAACATTTGGAACTAACATTTCGCCACGCCTGTCCAGCTGACCAGATGAGTGAAATGGAAATCATAGAGGCTAAGCATTGCATAATTACTCATGATGATTCTGGATGCGTAACTAAAGACATTGTGAAACCCATAGCTGAAAGGCAATTCACTGACAAGAAATCTGACTACCAAAAACACAAATTTAAGTCAATCTTATTTGGAGAAGCAATAAGATTGAGGTGATTCAACCGTAGGTAAGAAGAATACCACATGAGCCTAAACAACTGACTTAAAGAAAAAGTGATTGTTCAAACTTTCTTTCAAATACGGCATATTAAATGATAGCAATGGCATCTCCAAAACGCCACATGAAAGATAGCCCACAAATGAACTCTATCAAAGAAAGAAAAAAGTTTGAATATCAAGGCAGTGACTTCAGAACAAAAAAAAACAAAAAAAACCAAACACGTGTCAGGGCTTTGCAGGCACTGTGCACTTTGCAGTTGCCATTGAAAACACAACAAATCCAGAGTCTTAACTGTTTCACAAATACAGTGGCAAAAAATAAAACTTTCCCACTGAATCTAGGGTAAAAACAACCCAAAGCATTTTTACCCAAAATTGTTATTTTTGGCCATGACTTTTCAACCAGACACACTAGAAAACCAATCGAAGGCTCAAAAGATTCGGATTGTAGCCTAGTTTCCAATAAAAACTTGAGACAGAAAATTCCATCCAGTGGTTGGTGCCCAGGGCCAGGTAACCTGGGCCGAAATAGCCTGAAACCTACCCCACTTATGACGTTGCCCATAAGAAAAACGAAATGCAATCTAGAAGACTCGCCGCATCTTTAAGGGTTTGAACAGCACTCTAGCTCAATCGACTGGCGAGTTATGGAGTTGCAAAGACTCATAATTACACCTGAACAGAGAAAATCCACCTGGTGTTGAAGGTGTTAAAATGTTCCATTTCAACTTTGTATACTCCCATCTACAGTATGCCATTGGTGCTTGGGGCTCAGCAACGAACACCAGTCTACACAGACGAACACCATCCACAACAGAATTATTAAGTCCATCATTTGAAGCTCTTACCTATGCTATGTAACACCCCTTTATGGCCAATTAAATTTGTTGAAACTGCATGGCATATATCAGCTAGAAATCGAAATTCCATAGCAACAGAATGCCCAGCACGTTTGATCATCTCTTTACTACTATTAATTCTGCGCACACGCATCAAACCAGAAGTTCTACCTCTGGCCAATACTTCTGTCACCCAGTCTGTTTCCAACATGGAAAAAGATCAATCAGGTTTAAAGGCCCAAGCACCTGGCAGCAAATAGATGCCTCTCTCAAAAAATTGCCAACAATCACCTTCAGAAAACGATGCAGAAACTTGATCACTGAAAGTTATAAGAATCATCCTGAGTTACACCTTCACCACCAAAAAAATCAGCATCTATCTTTCTAGCTTGAATTATGTTATATAATGTGACTGTCTGTCAATGTACGTTAGTAACTAAATGCTCGTATGTGTGTGTTTGTAGTTTTCATCTTTTACATGTTTTAATATGGCATACAAGTTCATGCATACGTTGCTGCTGTGGTCCAGTTCTTATTGCAAAAATTCAAAACACTTGAAGCAGACAAATTTTCACACGAACACTATCTGCAAAAATGAACTCAATATCCCTAGAATCTGCACCACAGCCAGAATCAATAAACCATCTTCGTAATGGGTGCATGTGGATCAGATCAAGAAAGCCTGGACTCCTTCGCAAAAGCCAACAACCATGGGATGCTGTACGACCCAAAGGGAGAAGCCAGTTTCCGCTCTCACCGATGGAACTTCAGCACCAACCCGGACCTGACCTTTGCGAGTGTCAGTCAGGACAACCAACAGCCTGACAAGCATTTTTCAGGAAAGTTGCCGCAGTTACAACACTGAATCTCTCTCATAACGCCACCAAGGCTCAAAGTTCCAGCATGCAGCGATGTGGTCAAGCGTTGGAACTTTCGCAAGTCTGATTGGAAGCGCTTTTGCCTTCTCACAGGTGCATCTGTTGTGAGATTGCCACCTATGGACACAACATACATTGGACAAGGCATATGAGGAACTATGCGAGAGTCAGCTATCTGCAGCTAAACAATGCATTCCAAGTGGCTGTTGCAAGAACTACGTGCTATGTTGCGACAGAGGGTGCAAGACCCTTTGTTGCTCCTTCCTCTGAGCCACAGTGCGGACTGACTCTGATAGAGTCGCTTCGTCCACACTTTCTCAACTCGATCAGAAGCAGGATCGACGGGATGAAGCTGTCCATTCCACTGACTTCACGCACTCCAGTCGCAAAGTGTGGAGCACCATCAATAAACTTACTGGCAGGTCTGGACGCTCCTTTTGCCTGTAACCGGTCTCGGCAAACTTCGTCACCTCACAACTTATAAAAAACGGGGGACACAAGACTAGGAGCCACGAGCCCACCAGGCATTCTGTTTGAGCCATGGTGGACACCAGCCACGCATGGTGGACACCAGCCATGCATTCGTGGACACCAGCCACGAGTCCACCAGGCATTCTATTTGAGCCATGGTGGACACCAGCCACGCATGGTGGACACCAGCCATGC
>JGI24159J19872_10012548_pt1 | contig 11045 bp, 6 predicted proteins | sample Ectturendosymbi4_FD_19872 | JGI IMG/M metagenome (IMG submission 19872)
ACCTAGCTATGCAATATTTTGAATACATAGCACATACACTGGAACCCAAAATTTAAGGTAGTCGCTTGCAAACTTTCAAACTTTTTATCAGGTAAAAACATGGCCACTGACAATTACTTATTATTGCTGATTGAAAGTTTGCTCCTTTAGTTTCAAGCAGACTTGATTAATGCGCAATTTTTACTCATGTAAACGTCAACGTGATGAGAAAAAATCCACGAAACTCAGTTTACAGTCACAGTACTTGTTTGTTTATATGACAGTGTTTTGAAAAAGACAGTCGTATCAGCATTTACCAGATCACAGCGGCAAATGCAAGGTTTGCAGTGAATCAACGATAAACGTCCCCTGCTTTCCCATTCTTTTTGTGTGTATGAAGCGCTACTAACTCGCGCTAAAGCAGTTTTCGAAACAGGTTGAAAAAAAACAATTTGCAAGAGACAGCAGAACACCGTCGATAAAAAGTAGCTGATTTCGTACTGACTGAACTTTTGTCCGAAAGCTGTTGCTAGCTGGCCTGGAGATAATATCCGTATGCGTTTTTAGTCAGCAGCTAATTTAACGTAATTCAGCTTTAGCCTACCTGACATGCAGGTTACGTTTTACCGTTAGATTTGCTGTTTGGTGTTTCCGCTGCCACTGAGCGCTCTGTAATGACAATTTGTATGTAGTGTAAGTTAGACGTAACGTATTTTGCTGTCTTCCTTTAACTAACGAAATGAGCTACCACATCCAAGAAAGATTGTAGGAAAATTGATATAGTCTGCGTTAGCCTAAGGGACAAACGTGCTGCTTATTTAACTTTTGTCCATTAAACAACCCAATCTTATCGAAACGAAACAAGAGTTTTAATGCTTGCATAAGGTTTATGAGACAGTGAGATGGTATTTTTTGCTGAAAACATTGCATGATTTCCAGTGAAATATACACATTCGCACTGCCAAAAATCAGTAACATATGCTTTGTATTAATATTTTCGTCAATTCCTGATGTGCAGAAAAGGATTTATTTCGACAAGCCCAAAAAGGCATCTCAATGCATACTTGTGCGCCGGGAATTATCGATTTAAATGTAACCGAACATTTACAGGGACTTGAGCCCCACAGCCCTCATGGAGCCCAAGCCCCCACAGCCCTCATGGAGCCCAAGCCCCCACAGTCCTCCGCCTATGGCTTTGAGCTCATTTATTTGGCTTGCAACCTCGGCGCAAAAAGCAGAGCTGCAACCCAATTAACTTTTATTCCAATTCGTCACTAATAATATGAATTAGGAATGAAAGCAGATAATGCGCGGAGAAGAACAAATGAAGGTTAAGCCCTGAGCAAAAAATGTTGATAAGGTCTACGTAATCTAAGTAAAAAGACGTACCCAACCTATGACCAATCCCACCAGACTTTCACAACACATTTGGGAAAGAGCAGCAGAATCACCAAAAAATCTCTTCTAAAATCTGCACTAGATCGCACTGAACCCTGAAAGGTGACTTTAATCAATGAACGACTGCAGTACTAAAACACGAACACTGACAACTTGCTTTTTTTAATGATGTTATTCGTTTGTTCGTTTCTGTAGGTGTCGAAAAGGAATTCGAATTTTTTGAAAAATCCAAGTTACGTGAGTTTCACCACACCCATTGAAAGTTTATTCATCAAACAAACAACTTGGTACTTAAAACAAATTTGACTAAGGCGATTTTATCATCACGTAAGACCCATGCTCGATGCTGTTTCTTATCTCAGCCTTAACGCTTACCTCCTACCACAGCTACACAATCCTCTGCTTAGAAGTTATTGCCCTGAACCTGTCGAATGCATTCCCAGCCGTACAAATTAACGATCAAAGCCTTTCATGGCGGTTATCGCTGTGTGTTACAAAAACAGCGTGCTTTGAAAACACAATAAGCCGCTTATGGCTACAACTAATGTTCGCAGGCGTAGGATACCATACGACTGTTCCACTTCGCTGATCGCAAACTGTCGTTTGATGGTGAATTGCCGTCGGCGGTATACCGCCCGCGGACCTGCTCCACCGTGGGTTAATCGGACGCTACCACGTTCTGCGCGATAACAATACGCAGAAAGATGAACGGAAACCACATTTCGGAAAAACAACGCTGTGGAAAATCGCAAAGAAGGCGTACCTGCTGCCCAGTGGTTTGACCAGACAAACGAACAGTTTGACTCCACAAACGTTGCTGTTTCCAAGTTTATTCTTGAGTTGCGTATTCTTACTATTTATATCCTGACTCACCTTCGCTCAACCTTTAATTCAATAAAAAGATCAACAATCTCTTTTGTTATATATACTGCTCTTACAACTTTCTTTGATGCATGGACGAGCCCAGTAGGTTATCTACGAACGCAAAGATCCTAAACCTTTTTTTTGTGATGTACCAGCGGCCTCCTGCAAGAGCAGTGCATGTGCCCCAATTTGGACTTTAACAGTTCTGCTGTAACACCCACAGAGCGATGTCACATGGAACGATATAAAGACATGCGATATTGAAGTACACTCTGCTTTTCACTGGAAAGGGAAGCCGAACACCAACAAGCCGTCCCGCAGCGCCGGATTCATGTCACTCTTCAGAACTCAGCTGTACGTAAACACACTTCCAAGCTGGTGAATGCTGTGTAAAACGCTCGCCCTGTTTGTCAGCGAGCGGACAAAGCGATGGTCCGTCTGCCATCAATGATTAACTCGAATTGCTGCCCTTTACCAAGCAAACAACCCCACATCTTCAACAGCGCGCAAGGCAACGTTCTGCGTCAGCGAACGACCTGTCGCAGGGCACGTGACATCAATTCAAAAAATAAAAGGCTTTAACGAGGCGGCTGGAAACTTATTTTGTTTGCAATGCATACAGACAATAAAATCGCCCGCATAAAAGAAATGGAAAAAACGATTATCTTATTTAGTACCGTTTCAACTACAGTGCATTTCCGACTTTTCACAGCTTTTGTCCTTTGCAAGCTGATATAGAATGTGATTGGCAAGCTAAGCCTGCAGTTTCAAGTTTTCTTCATTCTGGTGAGATCCTTTGAACAATTAAAGCTTTGAGAACTCTTTATTGATTTTTGTTTTCGCGACAATATTATCTATCCTTGCCTTGTCTTTTCAAGTCTTGCACCTTGTCGAAACAAACAAGGCTTCATAAACCTTCTGTGGGGAACCCTCTTCAACCGCTATTCGAGACATTAACAACATGTACGGAATCCCCTTGAAATGTGCACGCTGAAGAACCCAACAGCTGTCATCCGTGCGTAATAACAGTGCACAATTCTATTACTATAGAAATTTAATCTGGTATTCGTGATCTGAGCTGCGAATTGCAACATGGTGTTAGGGGTCACCAACATGGCGCTTGCGGGCACCAGATCGCCCGCAAGGACCACATGCCTGTTCTAAAAGAGGCACACGGCTGCCCGCGGGTCTATTCTATAATAGCATCACAAGATCAGTCTTCACAAACATAATTGAACGTAAACTGAGAATATTTTGTATTTCAGAAGTGTGTATTAAACTGGCAGATCCTCGCATTAATCAGTACCCAAGTAGTAGCTCTCAGAAGGGATGCCGAACACAGTGGCGTACGCAGAAAACTTCCATGGGGGGAGTTTCTTTCAGTGGCATATGGGGGTCATTCGTATTTGGTGTGCGCTGTTTGTGACGTCACAATTCGGCGTCATATTCATGTTTTCAAACCAATGTTTTGGCGAAGTCTGTTGACATAATATGCATATTCTTCTACACGCACTCTTATTTTATGTGCCATTGCACTGATTATAAACAATCAGCGGTCCAAGTTAGGATATTGGAGGAACATAAACTCAACGCTACGACACAGCAGTTCAAAACTGCAGTAGTATCAGACTGCGCGTTGAAACAGGGGAGTAAAACACACTCATCATTGCGTCAGACCAATTTACAACTGCAAAATGAGGTTGCGCTAATGTCTTGTCGAATACGAGCAGTCGACCATAGAAAGTGTTCGGCTGAACAGACTGGCTCGTGCAACAGTTCTATCATGCTACAGAATTTGGTAATGTAGCCAATGCGGTCAGCGCTTGCGCTGATCAGCTATTGCAGACAAAATAAAGACGATTGTTTTGGATGAAGTGAACAATCGCGGAACACAATCTTAAACATGCGTAGCAGACTAAAGTCTGCAAAAAGTGGTGAGATGCTTTCTGGATGCAAACTATAACCCAGATTCCCACCAAAACCTAATTATTAGTTTTTGTCCCATTTACAGTGTTCTTTGAAAATTGCATGCAAATTCATTGCGTGGTATTTACATTAAGTTGACAAATTAACAAGCAAAAAGAACGCGAAAACAATTAAACTTCTTTGCGCAGATCATAAAGTTTTTGTAAAATGTCAAGCTTAAGGGGGAGTTTCAACTCCAACCCCCTCTTGCGTACGCCCTTGGCCGGACAGCGGGGGCATGACGAGGGAAATGCCCCCTGCCGTTTAAAAAGTGGAACAACGGGAGCAGACATGCCTTTTCATAACAACATTATAGGAAATTTCATGGTTTATGAAGATCGACTGGAAAAAAGTTTATTGCAGCTATTCCAGCGCCCAGAAAATTAAGAATTGTTTTCCAATTTTTTTGTTATTATTTGAGGTCAACACTGCTGCTGAAGAGAAACGAGCACATTGTTAGCAATTTTTTCGTTTTTATTATAAGTACCCATTGCCTTCAACTTCTTTACTGCCCCCCACCCGCTGCTCCGGCGTCCCCGGCACTCAGTTTCAAAAGCTTTGATGACTACTGGTGAAGACTGTAATGTGTTAGAACTCCATATTCACGAAGCATTTTTTATGTGGTTTCGGTTTTAAGCGTGGAAATAACTTTTTTCCTGAGCATCACTCAGTAAATCACACCGTTTCAAAAATTGAAAAGTATCTTGACCTAACTTTCTGTTTGTGTTAAAAACTTCACTTGTCCTCCCACCTCTCTCGGGAGGGTCACGACGGACAGCCGCTCTAGAAGGTCATCAAGTGTCTCACTGAATTCTGATAGGTCCGCAAGCAACAAGATTCACGTGGCAAATCTTTCCAGGGGGTTCTGGTCACGTGACTGATACAACTTAGCTGAGATCTATCTATCTGGATAAGTGGCTCGACAATAAGGGCTCTACGAACCTCACAGCTGCACGCTTAGTTGCTAAGCGTCATGCCGCAAACTATCCGCAAATTCCCCGTCGTTGACGCTTGTACTTAAATTATAACTTTTCCAATCATTACCCAAGATTAATGACCATAGGTGAGGATCGAAACAAAGACTGATTTAAAGGCAAACAGCTTTGTACTATTCAGGGCCGTAACTAGCTGAAATTTTCGGGGGTGGAAAATAATTGTAACTTGTTGTTGTACCACTTAACAACAAAAAAGTTATCGACGCTTTCAAAATCTTTTGGAAAATTTTAGGGGAGGGAATTTCCCGGTTTGTCCCCATTGGTTGTGGGCCTTTTGGTATTTGTAAGTTATCATTTTTTACAATGAAACGATGCAGTTCACGCAGTACAACGTTTGATTCACCAATCCGTTCATCAGTCTTTTTGGTATGCCTTTGGTCACTCGTGAAAACTGAGGTACTTCAACTTCACGGCTAGCTGCAGTGTATTTTCCACTTATTTGCAGGCTCACGGGCTTGGGTTTCTGGAGAGACATAATTCCTTGATCTTTAGGAAGCTAAGTTGTTGGAAGCCCCGTTCAAATGATGCAAACAACACCAAACCATTGTCCGCTAAAAGCAATTTTTTTCCAAACTTTTTGTGCTTTTCCAGGTCGCCAGGCTAATTGATGACACAAGTTTGCCAACGAATTTCTTTTTCTGTCTTCGAGAATTTAAGGGTGGATTTCATCACAACCTGCAGCCCTCCTGTAGCGCGCCTCATTGTTCTAATGTTGCGGTTATTTTCTGAAAGCAACACGTAGCACCAATTTTTGGTATGTGTTTTACATGTTTAAAGTTCCACGGCTGATGTAAAACGGTGTCAATTCTTCCTTTATGAATCACATCCGGCATCCTCCATTGATCCTAATGTTTTAACTTCTTATTCTTGCCCAATTCCGAGACCCTTTCCGGTTTTATCTCTCTTACCTGTCTTTAGCATGAAATTTTCTGTATGGATAACTTTTATTTAGAAGTGATCAAGCACTGAAAGAAGAGTTTTAATAAGTCCCGTGTGCGTCACTTTTCTTGTAGAAATTTGCACAACCATACCTCGCCAGCCCATTGAGCCAGAGAGCTGTTCAAACCCTCTAAAGGTGTGGCAAGTCTTGTAGTTTAGATTTTTTTATTGGAAAGTTTGGGATTTTGGGCTTTTTGTGGGTGAAGTCATAAGAGGAACAGGTTTACGCATGGGCCCGGGGCGCCAACCCAACGAGCCAGTTTTTTGACTCAAACTTTTGTTAGAAACTAGGCTGTAATCTGAGCCTTTAGAACCTTTGATTAGCTTTCTAGCGTTTCTGGATACAAAATTATGACCCAAAACCCAAATTTTGATTAAAAAAGCAAGGCCTGCAAAAAGTAACCTTGGCCATATTGGCTGAAGACTGTAACTCGCCAGCCGATTGAGCTGAAGAGCTGTTCAAACCCTCTGTGGAAAGTCTTGTACGTAAAAAAGTGAGAAGATTTGGATTTATGTTTTTTGTATGTGACGTCATAATTAGGGTAGGTTTAGGTTGTTTGGATGTTGTTATCGGACCCTGGGCGCCAACCACAAGGGGCAGTTTTTCGATTCTTTTTAAAACCTGTTTAAGGACTGCAGAAACCGATATTGTCGTCTCTTACTATTCCAGCCGTAACTCGCCAGTCAATAGAGCTAGAAAGGTGTTCAAACCATCTACGGATTCCGCAAGTTGTCTATTTTCAATTTAAAGACAAATTATATGATTTGGGTTTGGGGTTTTCTGTTGGTGACGTAACAATGAAGGCATGTTTTTGCATCTTTGACCAACTTTACCTGGGCCTGGGCACCATTCCAATGAGCCATTGTTTGGATCAAAATTTTCTTGGAAGCTAGGCGATCATCCGCGTCTTTAGAGCCCTTGATTGACCTTCTAACATATCTGGAACCAGCATTATGGCTCAAAAACCCCAAATTTCACAAAAATAAAAAATTGCAGGAAATGTGTGATTTGCCCTCTAACGGCTAGCTCACCAGTCATAACTCGCCAGCAGCTTATGCTAGAGTGCTATTCAAACCCTCTACAGATTCGTGCAGTCTTGTAGTTTAGACCGAAAAAAAAACTTTCAAGATTTGGGTTTTGAGTTTTTGGTGGATGTCGTCAGGATTGGGGTATGTTTTGCTTTTTTTTGTTTTTCTTTTATGACGTCATCGCCAAGGCAATGAGCCGATTTAGTGGCTCAAGCTTTGTTTGGATTCTAGGCTGTAATACGAGTCTTTATAACCCTTTATCGACTTCCTAGTGTTTCTGGTGCCAAAGTTGTGGCGAAAAGACCCTAATTTTTTTCAGAATTCCCTAGGAGATTAGTGGGATTTCCCTAATTAATTTCTGGTTATTTTGCCATAACTTTTGAACTAGAAACGGTAGAACGTCCATCAAACCCTCTAAAGACACGTATTATAGCCTACAATCCAAACAAACTGTGAGACACGAAATCGGCTCGATTGGTCGACTCCCAGGGGATGATGAGGTAATCCAAATGTAAACAAATATGCATAAACATCCTCTCATTATGTAAACATCAACAAACGGCCCGACATCCCAAACTTAAAATTTTTTTCAATCTAAACCAGTGGTTCTTAACCGATGGAGCGCGCCTCCGCAGGGTGGCGTCAATGGATTTCAAAGAGGGCGCGAGCCCTTATGCGCTCTGTAACATGGAAAGTTTGATAAAGAAATTAACCAATGAATAGATTTGCTTAAACGACTTGTTTATTGTCAGGGGGGCTTGACACAAAGGACAATTACTCAAAGCGTGACAGAAAAAATGTTAAGAAACACTGTCTAAACTGCAAGCCTTCACAAAACTTTAGAGGGCTTGACCAGCTATCTAGCATATTCTGGCGGCGAGTAAAGGCCGTAGGTAATGTGGGTGTAATGTACCCCAGGTTAGCGTTTGTGGGGGTAGATATTTTGACCAACTTTTGGTTTTGGGGCTATGATTTTGGCTCCAGATATGCTAGAAAGCCAATCAAGAGCTCTAAAGACTCGGATGATAATTTAGTTTCACAAAAGCTTTGAGCCAAAAAATTGGCTCATTGGATTGGCGCCCAGGGCCTGGTAAAGTTGGCCATAAAAACGCAAAAACACCCGTTTGTGGTTAGAAGGTTATGGCCAAAAAAACGCAAATCAATTAATTGATTCCCTTGAGGATTAATAAAACAATTATTTTTTGGCCATAACCTTTGAACCAAACGCTAGAAAGCCAATCAAATCCTCTAAAGACTGGTATTGTAACTTAGTTTTCACTAAATAATTGAGTCAAAAAATTGTCTCTTAGTGTTGGCGCCCGGGGCCCCATGACGTCATCCAAAATGCGTAGTCCGACGCTCATTATGACGCCATCTACAAGACATAAAAATCCAAAACTTTCTAATTCCTGTAATCGAAACTACAAGACGTTCTGCATCTTTAGAGGGTTTGGACAGCTCTCTAGCCCAATCTGATGCCGAGTTATGGCTGAATAAAGACTTGGTCAAAATGGGCAAACGATATCTTTTTAGGGACTGAAAGGATTTGGCGAATATAAAATATGCGNACGAAATTGTATAGAAATGCACATTGCTTTAATTGCATTATTAAAGTGCAAGATTATTTGCATNGGGAAGAGAAGCTTAATGTCAACTACAGCCAGTATCTGTTGTTTCAAGTCGTGCTCAGATGTTTGAACGTTTGTGAAATTGCGACTAGTAAAGTTCTTTAACTTATAAAACGCAGAAAATTCTACAACTAAAATATATTTGCAGTCTTAAAGTAAGCATTTTCTTGTATAAATACAATAAATCTCAGCAACCGGCTACAATTAAGAATTATTTTAAATCATTNCAAATTTTCATCCGCATAATGCGAGACAAACTACAAACAGGTAAGTTGCTTTACCAAAAACCGCGTTTGAACATGTCCTTTACAAATAAAATAAACAGTGTTTGACATTTTTTACAGCAGAATATAAGAAATGTGTTGGTCGAGTGCTAGAAGCATTGTTGGTATTCCTTTTTGTTAATGTGCGTTAACCAAGTGCATTGATTTATTTGTTTAAAGCTGTTACTATGAAAATAGCTGGATCATGCATCAGGTATCGCTGGTGTACCTAACTCAATTTGATTTTTGTTGCCTTCGCTAACTGGTCGCATTAAACTCTTGTATAAAGTAGTGGGCGAATCATGTGTCTACCGAGAACNAAACGAATTTCTGTTTCCATGCGTGAATATTATCACATCGACTGAAAATGCATTTCCTGTACACTTGATNAAACGCCTTTTTTCAGCCTGCTTAAATTTTGTGACACCATTGCAGGGCTGCACTAGACCCAATGTCGTGACGCATTTCCTCTTTAGCTATCACGAACATTACCAATATATATATATCTGAAAAACGCAAATGTTTTATGTGGTGAAGTTAAACCAATTTTTTTCTGGCGGCTTGATGTTGCCTGCAACGCATTTGCTTTCATTAATCATATAAACGCATTGCGCTTATTAAACTTTGTACTCAGAGTAGCAGATTTTACTTTAATAAACTGTACCCTCCAGTAAAATCCTTAGGTTCACGTGGAGTTAAATAATTGTGATGAAGCTGCTAGCAACTTAGTGTGTAATGCAGTGGTTCCCAAACATGGGGTAAATTACCCCCCAGGGGTAATATGCGATTCTTCGGGGGGTAATGTGGAACCAAAATCACAATTTTGTTCTATATTATGAGCGATCACTGCGAAATATTGTGGGTAATAAGACCTAATCGCTACCTCGATTTGGGTAACGGCTCGAAAAAGTTTGGGAACCACTGGTGTAATGTCTCTGAAAGTGCACACTTTAGCCTGTTATTTGTACTTGTTTTTATGAAAATATAGGAAATGCTTCCGATGAGCACGGCGAATGATTCCATTGAAACAATGTTGTCATTGAGAAAAAGTACAACGGGATGTTGTGTGTTGAAATGCTATGATTTCTGTTGGTTAATACAGACGGATAGTTTTGAGCTAGCTTATGTGACGAAGGTGCAAAGCAAGGAGTACTTGCAAGTGGCTGTGCATAAGAAAGTATTTTCACGTGCTTGCTCGTAGTAAAGTAGTGTACCATGGTCAACATCTGGTTCAATCGTTGCTTAAAAGCGAATTGCAAAAGCATGCGTTGTGGGAATGACTTGCTGCTTGAGGGGATGAGTAGCGAATAGGCTCAATTGATATTACATATGCGAAAATAATTCATTGTTTCAAAAAATGTTCAGGATAAACTGTGGGGAGAAGAGTTGTGAGGTAATTATTTAACAACTTCAACCTAAGTGATGCTCAAAGGAATTGTGAAATATACCTGTAGCTCAGTGAAGTGGAACGGAAAGCAACGCATTCAGCCTAGCAGTTCTGGCATGGTCGTTGCTGACGGAAGAAATAAACAGAGCAACGTCCACTGAAATTTGCAGCAACTTTACTTTCACGAACATCGGTTCCCTTTTTGGCAGATTTGCACCTGCCACTCACAGGTTTTTGTTTTTGTGACCTCTTGCTTACTTTTACTAAGAGGTTAACACTAAAATACCCGTGGTTCTTTACTACTTACAATAAAATTCCCAAGGGTAGTCATTTTGAGTACATTTATTATTGTGCATAAAAATAAAGATTTGGAGTACGCTTTGGCTTGTATGTAGCTTGTATTTCTTTACTGGAAAGGAAAATAGTCTATCAACATGTTCCTATTAGAGTTTTATCTGCATGCTGTGGTACTTGCAGCATTGCGCAATGAGTTTTTTTACACTAATTAGAGGGCAAGTTTTTGTTGCAGTAACAAAGCGAGAAAGTTGCATTTATTTTCAGCGAAAGTTGCATTTATGCGCTGTAAGTTGCATTTATG
>JGI24159J19872_10012551_pt1 | contig 11043 bp, 5 predicted proteins | sample Ectturendosymbi4_FD_19872 | JGI IMG/M metagenome (IMG submission 19872)
TGACCGCTCCACGCCGTTTTTTTTTTTTCCAGGGAGGCCGCACTCCTGTAGCGGACCTTGCTTCCGCCCGTGTCTTGATTGATGCGCGGCTTGTAGGTATCGAACGAACCTCGTGTGCGGTGGCGTGACGAGACTTCTTGAGACACATATTCCGACTCGCCCGACATTGTAAGCATGTAACTAAGCATGAAAGCAAACGTATGTATGTAACGCATTCGACAAGGGCGAGAGTCAAATGTTTGAGAGTCAACATGTTTGCATGGAGCCAGGGTCGTTATTTGTCAGTCTCCGAGACGCTTGCCTTTTGTGTTTCCTCGTTTGAATCCACGGAAAAAGTAAAAATTATCAAGTGCACACCCCGTTTCATCGTGGTTGACCAGATCAGGAATCCTAGCCGCTGCAACTTGATTCTTTTTCTGAAATAAGCAAAACGCACGCTGGATCAAGAGGTGCGTTAGTTATGACCGGCAAGTGTTCCATGAACTTTTGTTCCAACCAATCCAAATGTGCAAAACGTTCAACCTTGTTCCACTCTCACTCACATGTCCAAGCAGAGTCAATTTAAATACAAGCGAAAATTTTCACTGTAAAATCTGTCAAAGGTGTGTTTTACAGTTGATTCGTTAATTGCGTATCGTTGGATCTGTTGTTTTCAAACTACAGTATTTGCAAAAGCGCATGGTGACAACTTAAATTCACCGCTCTGTCTCGACTTTTCAAAAGCAACTGCACGCAACGTCACACGTTTGGGGATTGACAAAGTTATACGCAGTCGCCACCAATGGACTGTGCATCAAGACACCCTTTGCATCGAATTGTTCGTCGTAATTTGCAACGTCGTTGCGCTGTCGTCAGCGGCGTTGATGATCAGTGGCAAGCTGATTTGACTGCCTTGCCAAAATCCGAAAATGTTCAAATCAATAATGGTCTCACGTTCGTGTTGATTGTCGTTGAAGAATTTTCAAACGTTGCATGGGCAGAGCCTCTGAAGAACAAAGCATGCAATTATGTATTCAAAGACTTTACGAAGACATTATTTTTGTACACGGACCAAGGGCATACGCAGGGGGTTTGGGTTTAACCCCTACTTTGAGCTTGATATTTTACAAAATCTTTGTTTCCTGCGCAAAGGAAATGAATGTTTTCGCGTAACTTTGCTTGTTGATTAGTCGACTTTGCAAATATTACGGAATAAATTTGCATGCAAATTTCAAGGAACAATGTGAATGGGCTAAAAAATAATAATCGGCTTTCTGCTTCGGAGACGCCAGGACTTCCATAAATAAACTTAAATCAGGTTTTACTGGCGGTAAAAACATAAAATCACGTTGGAAACTTACCAACGTTTCGATAGTTGTGTCAACTATCGAAATGATGGGAAGATTTTAATGTGCTTTTACGTTTTTACCGCCAGTAGAGCTTTATTAAAGTTTGTTAAATAATAATTAGGTTTTGATGATAATCAGGGCTATCGCCTATGACACGCCCTGGCGTGACAAAACGTGACATGCCCTTGCGCGCCTTGCCCTACGATAATCAACGACAGATCAGAGCATGAATTGGCCGCCTCGGACAAAACCCCAAAGTAGCAAGTTATCTTAAAATATGAAATCAACATTGAAAATGAAAATATTATCATAACGCGAAAATATGAAAAACATCACCATAACGCAAAAACAAGGAAATAATCAAAAACATAAAAACATTGAAAAACACAAATCACAAACACATCAAAAATATCAAACACATCAAAACATTGAAAATATCAAAAATATCAAAAACATTTGAAAATATAGGCTGAGGAAGGGAGGTGGGCAAAAAAACCCTCTGTTCTCTTGTTCTTTTAAAAATTTTCCAGTTTTTCTCTACGTCTTCATCTGCGTGTGTATAGATAACTATAGGCCTACCATAAAAATACAGATTTTTTGCCGTGTGTTGCAATTTACAATTCTTTTTTCTGTGAAGATACAAAACTGTGTATTTCCCTGCCCACTGCTTTGCCTATCTTCATGTTTTCGGCTTGTTTGCCCGAAATTACCCAAAATGTTTCTTTGAAAGCACAGTGGTGCTTGACATTTGTATGGTAGTAGTCCCTAAACAAATGCAATCTTGTTCTGGTTTATTTTCGGCTCCATTGCACTCAATATCGATAAGACACCACAATGGAATATGCCCATGTAGTGCTATTAAAATCGGACATGATTTATTTTTGAATGAACTTCAAATTGCACCTCACATCACCTCGAAAGTAAAAATATTTCTTGATGAAAAACTCTTCTTGTTTTCCGTGTTGGTGGAGTGCTTGATTCCTTATGCTCCCATAAACTACCTAAAGTTTCACTATTCGATGCTTCAAACTTTCCAAATCTGAGGACCAGCTGTGCGCCTATTTTTAATAGTTGACAATATATTTCTATCCAACCACTTTTCTGGCAAATAATTGCTCCGACACTAACGTTGCTTCTCATTTTCGTCCTCAAAAGGGCATGGCCCGATGATTTCATTTCTACCTGTGACACACCAAAGTCACTTTTTCCAGGCTGAGTTGGGCGATGAGTATGCTCATGTGGCTAAGCATGGAACCAATATCGCATGTTCTGCTTATTGATGTGCCCACTCAAGGGTCAGTGAGCCTCTTCACTGAAGAAAATCGAATCAAACAAGCGAGCCAGGGTTATTTGCAATCCTCTGAACCTGAGAAAATATATTTTTTTCTGCTTCATTGTCATTCATTTTAACTTTGCAAGATTTAAATTTTGTAAAAAAAGAGCTTATGTTTTTCATAGAGCATTCTCAAAGGTGACCATACAAAAAGACCAACTTCTTAAAGGTGACCGCACAAAAAGACCAACTTCTTCTGAGAGACGGCGTGTTGAGTTTCTAAGAGATTTCGCAAGCTCCTGCAAAGTGTTAATGTTGCTGGGTGCTTTTTTTCAAAAGGAACCCTTTGAAGTCCCGGTGCACGAGACATCTGCATTTATAAATTAATGCAAATTCGTTTAAGAACACGTGTGATGCGCATTTCTTGTTTCAGCTGTCATACCTGGTACATTGGGACAAAGCCCTGTGAAATGCGCAAAAAAGAAACAGGCAGTGAGAGAACAAAGCTTTTTTCGTTTGGTAAGTCTGGTGCTGATTGGTAGAGGTTCTCTATGCTCTTTGGAGCTGTTTGGAGGTTTCATGCATGAGTTGTTACATACTGTGAGTACAGCTTTTGCTGGATTGCTGTTGCAGCGTTTTCGCTGAGAGTTGCTCATGTTTTTTCCTTGTTTGGTGTGTCTGGTGCTGATCGAGAAATTCCGCAAAGGACTTACCAAGGCATTGGTGGTTTCATGGTTGAGTTGTTATAGGTCAATGTAAGTTCAGACAGGCAACGCTGTAAGCGTTTTTGGTGGAATGCTCTTGTAACGTTTTCGCTGTGAGTTGCTCATATCGAATGTAGTATGAAGTATGTTTTGATGATATACCCTGTCTTTTTACCTACTACGTACAGTAGATAGTACGCAGAGTACATTGTGGAAAATTTACATGCAGACATTTTTAAGCTTGTAACTACAAGCAACATATCCTGCGACAAGTAACATAATTTAAGTGGCCATTGTTGTGATACAACCTTTGATATCGTGCCATTATCTTTCGGTATTCAATGTACATGTGCACATATCAGTATTTCAAACAAACTGTACGTTTGGTTACCACAACAAACATGTTATACTTTTGTGAATTTAGTTCGAAAAAACAGTTGATGACCAGAAACGTATGCAAAAGTTATAGAAAAGTATGGAAAAATTTCTAAATGTGGTGTAATTTTTGTTCTGCACCTCATGAAACAAGACGAAAATGCAAAATATCTGCACACATTCAGAAAGCTTAATAAAATTAGAACAACTTCCATATCTTAAGCTTTATTCTAATGTAAGTACTTCAAAAGTTATGGATGGTCAAGAACAGCGCTAAGACCAACCGCAAACGTGACGGGGCACCACAGACATAATGAAACGGACCTCTGGGCGCCGACGCAGGGTAAAAAGAAGGACTGCATAGGGCACTGTGACGTTTATTGGCATTTGCGACACTTCCATTCTCCCGAAATGTGGCCACCAATCCTTTAATTTTCCTATATCAGGTACCTTGTCATACCAAAGTGTCTNCTGCATTGTCTTTGTGTCAGAACCACCGATTGTGTGNTGAAGTACGCCTCTATTATTTTTGTCCGTTGATGCATAGTGTATCCTCCACTATCGTCTATTTAAACGTCAAAACAATTTCCTAGACATGCTGTATATACCACCTGGAAAATTTAGCAAAACCATCCGAAAAACAAGTTCAGTAGTAAATACAAAACAGGGCGCTTATTTGCACCACCCTGTAAGTTCAAACATGCGTACTTTCTCTTCTGTTTTGAAAACTTGGCGCAACAAAGCTAATCTGGTTCATTTGCTTTACCACCCTATGCTACCTATGGACCCTTGCGTAAGCATTTAAAATTTACACGAATGTTTTTCTTCATCACATGCACTTTCACGAGCCTTTCATCTGATTACGTTCATTTTTTTTCTTGTGGCATTGCTGATCACAAACACCTCTGTATGTCTGCTTATTGAAAACGTTTCACGTCGATTTTGATCTAGGCATTGGTCCAATTGAAAACTACCAACTTACTGTTTCATGACGCTTTTTGACTTCGATCTGCTTTTAGTAACCATTTGACAAACTAAAAGAAATGAAAATGACGTTGTTTAAATTTTTTGTAATGAANAATAACAATCGCACTTCATGAAGAATAACAATCTCAATTGATGAAGAACAACAATTGAACTCCCCGTCACTTGGCATGACNCACTTGCATACAAAAATTTTACTCAATGTCACTAAGAAACAATTCNTCCAATTGCAAAATGAAAAAAGGCTACGATTTGATTCCATTTTGCTNTAGCCGTTACCAGTTCAATTTAATATCTAAAACATCGATACATGGGTAGTGTGAGATCACTTCTGCTTTTTCTCAACCCGATAAGCAGAAGAATTTTGGGTGGTCAGGTGACCCCTCCTGTTAGTGAAAGATACAGTTGTATGCAAAACAATTAGACATGTATGCAGTGAGGTTTGGATAGATGTTTGTTGCTAAGACAAGCGTTCTTCAGCAAATGATCTAGCAGTGACTAAAAGGCAGGCATGCACCAATAATTAAATGGCAGAAGTGCCAAAACCTTTCAAAGAAATTGATTGAGATACCGCAGATTTATTGCAAAACAACGCCTAATTTGCGGTTTTAAGACAGAAAGAAGGTTATTCTTAGAACAGAAAAGCAGAGAGACCGAATTATGTTGGCAGTGCATACAGTGTACTGTATATTAAAGAGGTTCAGAGAAAATATGAAAAAAATTAATGCAGGAAAGACAGTGAGCAGTCAAGTCAAAAGTGTGCAACCTTCATGGAAAAAAGAATTGCAAAGAGATAAATTTGCATGAGATAGCTATACAGGCAAATTGAGATGAAAATCAAAGTGTACTTGGAGAATATTTTATGAATCGTTGGGGCTGGGGAAGAAAATATACAGTATGAGGGCGAGATTCAAAAATTCCTGAAAAAACAATAAGATTGTGTAAATAACGAAGGAGATGTAGTGACGTGAAATATTTAGTCACAAATTCCACTCTAAGTGTGGTTTCAAAGTGCTAACAAACCGCTCCTTGCAAAACCAAGCCATTTACTGCTCACAGATTTCCTCGGTGATTGAAAAATATCATATTCTAGTCACAAGTCGCAAGGGTCGTTCCTTTTTACCATCAAGTACTGAATCATCCTTGTTGAAAATGAATGCCAGTTTAAAGCGTATGTCTATTCGTGACATAAGCAGTGATTGTGAAACGAACACACAAGCATGGGAGCGAATCTTGAACTGCCTGAACTTGTAAACAGAACCAGAAAGAGCTTCAAGCTAAGGAGGTGAAATGAGATATACAGCAACCCATTCACTTTCAAAGAAAACTTTCACAAAATGTGAAACTAAGGCCAACTTTCTGTTACGTAAAAGCAACAAGAAATCTCAAAAATATTTTCATTTTTATGATAAGTCATGCAATGCAGGTAAAAAGGAACTTGACGTCGCTTTAGAGTTATAGATTGCACCTATACCATGAATAACGGGGTGCATTTTTCATTGTCCAAGACGGATTTTCCTATAACATCACTTTGTATTGCTGTCAGTTAAGCTACTCTCCTGTACTGAATGTCGAAAGTGGTGTGCATGCTGGAAATATTATGAGCGAATGGCAAATTACCTCGACCCATCAGCATGGGATTTTAAACTGTTTACACAACACACATCCATAAAAATGAATCTAGTGTTGAGATAAGAATTAGTATGGAGAATAAAAAAAGATGTTTTTCAAGCAATCAAGAGGAGAAGATTTCAATGAGAAATATTTGAAAATAAAACTCTTTGATTTTTTATGGCTAATCTTACAGTTGCGTTAATCTACATCAAACAGTGCATTGTGATGGCAAAATTTGTTAAATATGGATGCTATCAAATTTGGTTGTTTGAGAATAACCGCAGCATGCTAAGCATAAACAATCGCTGGTGTATATACCTATAAGGGAAAAAGAGCAAAGAAACTGCACAAATATATCGTAAAGCCAAGGCTTTCAGTGGCTCTAATCTTATAACAAACGTTCACTTAAACATCCCAGGCAATCAAGCTTTTTGTTGTTTTAGAAACAACTCTACAAAATATGATTTAAATATCTAACACAATTTGCTTGTGTTAGATATTTTAATTAGATATTTGATGAGATAAAGTAATAAAACAGAATATTTATTACAGGCGGCAATATCTCAGTTGTTAATGTGACCGCCTCCCAATTGGAAGGTTGAGTGGTCGATCCGCAGTCACTGAGTGAATTGCCGTAGTGCACCTTGGGCAAGAGCGTTCACCTCAACCACCCCTGCAAAAAGTACAATTAAGACTTGTGCCTACCGCCAATTGCCGTCACCAAAATTAACAAAAAAAATATATATATAGATGTTTAGATGCATATTTTTATAGGACATGAATGTACAGTTAAAAGGTTATAGGGTAAAACAAAGGCGTTACATTGATTTTTTGTTTCCTTTTGTTAAGCACGACAAGAACTCAGGGTAGTTTGCTATGGAAAAGAACAGAATGAGCTAGCAGTTTAACTTGAAATATTAAAGATTGAAAGCAGAGTTAAGTAAAGTTTAAAGCGCGTGTGTGAAAGGCAAATTGAGGCAAAGTTATGACTGATAAAAAAAGCTGACACGGCTGTACTGACTGCTAAAAAACATCCAAAGGAACGTTTTGACCAAAAAACAAGAAGACTACCCTGGGGTAAATCAATTGGGCAAAAAATATTTAATCGGATTAACAACTGACACACAGATCATGTCCAGGAAGGCCTCTCCCCAAATGCGATGAGGTCTCCACAAGTTGCAAAATCTCGAAGCAATTGAAAATATAAGTGTAATGCAAATATACGTAAATTATCAAAATCTAGTGGATGATAAAAGCAGTGACAAACTGGAAAAAATAGTTTCGAAAAAAATTTTTAAAAAAACGTGTGTCTTGATTTGGGTAAACCTCACCTCATCCATATGCTCTTCCTGATTTTCTAGATCCTCTCAGAAATCCTGGTCGAAAGATTCTCTCTTTCCCGCTTGTTGTATTCGAATGAAAAAGAAAACTATATCGAATACTAAAGAAAACTATCTCTCATGTGGTTCTGACAATAGTACCTGTGCATTTGAAAGAAGATTGTTTGAATATTTCTGCCCGAACAAACGAAACAACGCAAAAGCCTCGGTGTGATGCTTTACTCAGTCATGAATAAATTTTTCCACCTTCATGATTTCATTGAACGAGAAAGTGTAATTTTCCCCAAAGATATCATCTCTATGTGATCTAAGTCAATCTTCTCATTGATCAAGACACAAGACCAAACATAACAGTGTTGGCCAAACCTGCTCTATGTATGAGCCTCATGTTGTAAAACCCAAGNTACAAAGAGCCGCAACATAAAAATCTTAAAACACGAATTTATTTGCAATCTACCNTTCTGCGTCATCATGATTCTTTTCGGAACGACTTGCAAAAGTAATACTGTACGGCACGTTAACTGCCACAGTAACTTTTCACAATATTTCTACACTTTGCAATAGAAATAAAAAATACAAAACAACTGTACACATTTTCGGAAAGCTGAAAGGGCCGCATGCAAAAATTCGAATAGCCGCATTTTGGCCACACTTGCTATATAATATTCACGGAAAATCTGGAGTTTTACTTAGGTTCATGGTGTCTGTGTGAATTTGCAAAATATATCCAGTTTCAGAAGTAGTAATTTGCGTACGCTTCGTCAATTGATGTCTGATTTTTAGGCTAACTCCCGACATTTTCATCTTTGAAACATATATTCAAAATTTATCTTCTGATTAGATGATATTTTATTATATTGGTAGTGTTTGAAACTGAATATAAACTTATTCCTTCATCAACAAGATTTCTGCATATACCTATCCGTAATGTAGCCTGCCAGAGCACAACCCACCATCATCCTGTACAATTGATGATAAATCACTAAAGGTTTTTCCACGACTGATCACACACGAGGTCAAACTGGCAAAGCATTGAATTATATAGGCAATCAATTTTGGGAACTATGATATTCACACGTGCACCCTGAAGGCTTGAATGTGAGTAAAATATATGTTAATACTGGTACTCAGTGATTCGGTATATTTTGTAGCTAATGAATGGGTATCGGAAGAATTTTTTTGAGGGGGGGATTAGGGTATTTTTCAAAAATTTTTCTAGGTGGGGAAAGTGGTGAAATTTTGTTTTTCCTACTCTAAACTAAGCAAACAAGTTTTGTGCTGAAATTTTTTAAATCCAAAGGGGGCTTGGCCTCCTGGTCCCCTTCTGATACCCATGAGCCAATGAAGAGATGGTTAGCAGCGTGAACATACGTTTGGGAAAAACACAGTCTAAGGATGAATGATCCATACTAATAAACATTTCAGCGTATCTTGTCATGAATCACGGGTCAGCATATGTTACTGTCAGAGGTAAAAAATGTTATTAATATTCAAAGGCCACAAAAACGCTAAAAACGGTACAAAACTCTGACCAAATCAAAACCCGTTTAATTTTTAACATATTCCTTATGATTGGAAATACTTAGGATAAAACACACCTCTAGGACATATAATTTTCCATATGTCTGTCGATGCAAAACATCCCTATGTGCAATAAGATTTTTTTGAGATCGTTTCCTTAAACTCACCACGGTTACAGTTTTTCATGTCAGCAAACAACCCGCAAGTTACGGATCTTGCATCTTTCTTTCGTTGACTAGTATAGCAATTGGCATTATAGATTAAAGCAAAGCCTGTCCAGAGATTTTAACCTTTCATACACCCTTGCACCTCAGACATTTCCTGCCAAACGATGTTTGAAAAAATCTAGGAAAGCAAATGGAACTGATTCCCAATGCATAATTTTTCTAACATTTTGGAACCTTATCAGAATTATGCACAAAATTTATGATCTCCCATAAGTGGACATCGGGAATGTAGGCTTCGGTAATGCGGTAATGTTTCAACAGTCAGTTGAAAGCACTGAAATTGGAAGTTTTGTTTATCTTCCGAACCTCAGAAACAGCTTTCGGCGTGAATATTTTTAGTAGTGTTGTTTAATTTTTTCTTTAATTATGTAGCTCATGTTGTCTCAAAGGGACAGCTGTTCCAAATGGTCAGTTTTGCATCACCAATCTCGCTTTCATCTGTGGTGTTCGCTCAAACGGTCGTTTTTCATAACAACTCGGTTTTAGGATTAACGAAAGGAACACTCTCAATGTCGTTTCAGTTATGCGTCCATAGAAGATATCGAAAACAATGAAGTCAACTTTCCCAAATTATTACAGGCTCGACTAAGAAAAAACATATATTACACTGGTTGCTGCAAGCTGCTACACCGATAAAAATTGAGTCTAACCTATATTGTAACCTGCCATGCAAGAGTAAGTCATAACAGCATAAAGCTTGAAGGCACGCGATTCTGGTTCTGCAGGTAATCTTTAATCGTCTCACAGCTAATGTCGATGGAGCTTTTTCACAGATATTTCTTGAAGAATGTCGAGCCATCACATTTATAAGTGGTTGGAAAAGCAAATTCCGAACTTTGTTTGAAAACAAGCTAGCGTTTTCTTAATCTGACGAATCAAGCAAGATTGATTCACTTATGGTGATGTGACTCCACGAGTCATGCCGTCAAAGTTTAGTGCTGCTTTTTGCTTACGCTGAAATGTTCACATGATACTTTTAACTGCTCTGTCGGATATAATCATAGAGTATAGATGAGGCGCTAATTTTGAAATCTCAGACATTGTCGCATGGTTATTCTTTCCGTTAGGTAAAGTCTTGAACATCTATCTAATGTTAATTGTGTTAGATATTTAAATCATATTTTATAGAGTTTTTCTGAAACAACCAAAGCTTGAGTGACTGGAATGTTTAAGTTAACGTTTATAATAAGATTAGAGTCACTGAAAGCCTTGGCCTTACAGTATGATACATTTTTGCAGTTTCTTTCCTCTTTTTCCCCTTATAACGTGTATCACCAGCTATTGTTTATGTTGAGCATGTTGCGGTGATTCCAAAGAAACGAATTTGATGGCATCCTTATCTAACACATTTATCCATCACGTGGCATGGTTTTAATGTAGACCAACGTTTGTAAGATTAGCCACCAAGTATAAAACACATTTGCTTTCAAATCCTCATTGAATATATTTTTCACAACATCTTCTGTTAGTCCCCATGACATTTCTTATTTCAACACTTGATTCCTTTTTATGAGTGCTTATTGTTGCGACAGCTAGCCTCTTTATTGCGAGCCGTGGGGGAGCTAGTCCGCAGAAATTTGAGAAACGCGCCCTGACAATCTTTCGCCTAGAACCTGACCCTTGCGAATCCGCGCATCAACTGGACTGTAGTTTCTTGTTCCCTACAGCAATGGCCAA
>JGI24159J19872_10012556_pt1 | contig 11041 bp, 8 predicted proteins | sample Ectturendosymbi4_FD_19872 | JGI IMG/M metagenome (IMG submission 19872)
TAGGTGCTTGTTCAAAACAACGAACGCACTCGTGCGTTTAACACAGGAACTCCGCATTTCAAAGTCATGTGATGCGTCGAGTTTCCTCCAACGCCATACCGATGCACACGACGAGCAGTGAAGGCGGCGCTGACTCTGCCGTTTCAAGGCGGCTCACCGCACGCACAACAAGTAGCTCGAAGAACAATAAACAACAACAGCTGCCTTGTTGCAGTGGCAGCAGCTGCCGGTGGCAGAAAGCGTTTTTTTACGCATACAACGCGTCTCGTTGCGGAAGCGCCAGACAGTCTGACGTATGCGGAAGTTCGAATTCTGGGGAGGTACGGTTAGTAACTTAGGTCTTTTCTTCTCGCTGCGGCGTTTCGGTCATTTGCCCGAAACAGCTTCAAAGCGTCTGTCATTTCTTCTTTTTTGGATACTTTTTACGACTGAAAAGGGCATTATGACCTCACATTTTCGGCCATTTAAAAAAATTTCTGTCAGTGACCGACAAATGACCGAAAAAAAAAAACAGTTACTGACGTCATAAAAACGAGTCAGAAGATTGAGTTTTGAACATTCGCGAGATTTCATCCTCAAGCCGGTCGGCGAACGAACAGGGTCGCGCGGAAACTGACCTTTGATGGTAACAGACTCGGTGAGCTCGTGGAGCCCTTCGCCACTGTACACCCCGGGAAATATAAGGATCGTGTCGCCTTCGTGAGCCTGTTTCAAAGCGCTCTGAGGTGACTTGTGTTGCCTGTCAAGTACAAGAACAACGCTTGTGAGGAGTGGAGACAGAGGAGACCGGGTTATGAGACATGGGTCTGTAATAAACTTTACAGCATGATCTGTTAGTGCAAGAGATGCTTTATCGCACAACGAGGAACTAGTGGAGAGTCGGTCTTGTACAGCAAGTTGCTGAAAGCCGTGGCAGCATGCTGCCAGCATCCGTCATCTCTGCACACCATAAATGTGGCTACAAATACTGTAGTTTGACGGTGTTTCTGTTTTTTTAGCATCCGTCTTGGTGGCAAAAAAGCCAAGTACTGCTCGTCCCGCACTATGCGAAGTGTCTGGTGTTCGCCAAAGCTCCGGCACTTGCGGACAGCGAAGCAGATTACCAAGTTTCTGCAAGTTCTCATTTTTTTCACTGCGGACGATACAGACACAGATCAAGTTGACTTTACGATCGGGTTTAAAATACAATTTAGAGCAGTTGTCGCTGAAGCGCTGTCGCTGTCAAGTGCAAGTCAAGGAGCAAAGGCCTTCAGTCAGGTTCGAGGAAATAATTTCAAGGGATAAACCAGCCGCATCGTGGAGCTCTTGAGCCACATATTCAGGACCGTGACTTGTGGTTTCTCTGCAGTTGTTTCCATGCCAACATTCGCTCGAAACTTTTATGCTGGAGATGTGTTAGAAAACACGAAAACTAGTTTTCTTGTGCAAAAAAATGCGATTTGATTCGCTTGTGTGCGTCATTGCTGTGACAATTACTGCCGTCACTTGTTAGCGATTTAGTTGCGAGACGCTTCATTCAAATAACACTGACTCGAATCGGGTTATTCACGAGTCACTTTTTGACTCGGGATATTCTTGCGAAAAACCGTCTCGAGTGATTCTTTTTAATATTATGGTCAAAAACAATTATAGCCGCGACATCACTGTCACAATCAATCTAAGGCAGGGGTTTTCAACCTTTTTTTTGCTCATGGCCCACTAAATTAGTAAGAAATGGCGTTGGCCCATTAACGTTCAATGAAAAACACCAAGTTTCAAAGTTGTAACACGCAATTTTGAGTTTATGGTAGAAAAGCTCTGTGGCCCACTGAAAACAGCGTCATGGCCCACCACTGGGCCATGGCCCATAGGTTGAAAACCTCCGATCTAAGGAAACAATAAAGCCCAACTTTGGGCGAAGGCACTGCCAAGATCCAGGTAATGGAGCAAACGACAGCAGAACAAGAAATCTGCAGTTACTTAGCACACAATCGAACACCGATGAGTCGCCTACGTCGTGAATATCGTAATCAGCGCCATCTTAAGATTTCTTCTAGCACCTCTAACACGCTCAGTGGCAGCCCGCAGCTGCTGTGTTATGTTTGTCGCTCGTTAGTCTTTCGTGAGGCGCAGGACGGAAAAATGCAACTGGTACACAAAATACTGACTGGATCACAGTGTCGTCCGGGTAGCCACGAAGCATGGACAGGTTGAGGGTGTCAGCGACCATGTGCGTCACTGTTGACTTGTCATCTCGGGGTCCTTTCGTCCTCCTCAGCACTCGTGGAAAGCAGGGACCTTCAGCTCTGCACAACGCACGGANTTTGATTTTTAAAAAAAAATTTATGTTTTGNTTCNGAGATCACTTCAGAGCAGAGTTGTAAACGGGCCTCATTTTGAAGCCCGAACCCGGCCCGAGTCCGACATTTATTTTTGAAGCCCGATTTAGGCGCGAAAGCCAGATTTACCGAGTGAGTCAAGATAAGCGCAACCTGCGGAGTATCAAAAAACGTAGTGTACTGGTATTGGCTTAAACAAGCACCAGATTAGCTTGTTAGTCAACGATAATGCTGCAGAATGTAATGTTTCTGAAGAAAAAATGAAACTATCCACGATGGCACTATAGGCATAAAAGAAACTATCTAGTGTAGCGCTATAGGCATGACAAGCCTGTTTGTAGGCCATCGTTTCTTGAAACAAGGCAAGAATCGTGTGAGTGATAGATCGCTTCGACGCAATGCCAGCGTGCTAATTTCCTCACGCTGTGACCTTCTCAAACGTAGTGTGAGACTAATCCGAGCAGGGAACAAAAGAACGTAGCTGCGCTTGCAAATAGAATTAGCTGAAGAAAAATCAAGATCGCTTCACTCATAGAAGTCACAGTGGCGAGCACAACAAATGCATGCCAGGAAAGAAAAAAATCGTTACTCTGAATGTTACAAAAGTTTTTGTGTGCAGGTCCGAAATCGGTTCGAAATATTTTGACAGACTTAAGCCTGAACCCGGCCCGACTTACAACTCTGCTTCTAAGAATTGAAACCGCCTGTGGCTTCTACTGCAACAGCACATTCCCATAAATGCATTCCAACACCGTCTTGCCCAGGTCACCGAAAACCATAATTAATGATGGAGGGAAGAGATGCGGTTATTTTCGAGAAAGTGCTTTCAGGAAAGCGGTTGCGGTTTGTTTTGAAGACGACAGTGGGCAGGGTCTGACTAACTGCAATTAAATGCGAACAGCAACTGACAAACACAGCGTAGTTTGACAACTGCCGTGGCATTGATTGACTCACAGAACCGACACGCTGTTACTGGTATATTGCTGTATCAGAATGAAATTAAGAAAAATTTTGAATGAAGCAGTTGCCTTCAATGTATAGGACGAGCAATCGGTAATCAGCGAGTCACAGAAGCAACCGGTTAAAACTACAGTGGGCAATAGCACGCCACAAACGAGCGCAGAACACAAAGGAATAAAACGCACACATCAAGCGAACCGGTTCCAACCGGAATCGGCCAGTCCCACAACAGGACACTCGGCAAACCTGAGTTGCAGCGTTTCCCATATTTGCAGCAGTCCGCTGAGCATCAGCACCTCGTAATACTTCCTCCAGCATTCGACCGCTTCAGTGTTGGTCGGCTCCCCCTCGCTTTGAATCCTCGCCTGCGTGGAGTGCTCTTCGTTAAAGCGGTGGGGTTTCGCTACGCAGCGTGCTAAGCGCGACCACTCGCGGTCGACGTAAAAGCACGGCGCGTTGTAAAACGACGCACAACTCACTTGGAAATCGAGGAGTTCTCTTCGACGAACGAAGTACTTGGCCATGGTGCGATTGTATCTTGAAAACCAGAAAAAGACAAAAAGGTTTATGAACAGTGGTGTGATGAAAATGCCCGCTGTTGCAGCTATAGTCAAGAATTAAAACTGCTAGCAAAGGTTTTCCTGATGAAGAATAAGATCCACCAACATTTGAACACCGACTTCAAACGATGCCGAAACATTTTGAACGCAACCTTTATTCAGCGTTTGGGCGTTGGATAAGTTGACCTTCGTCCATCAAAGGGCTGCTTTGGCGTTGTCCTTTTTAAGACATATCGGTCAAGTTAGCTTATCGGTTGAGGTGTTTTTGCACGGCAGCTTTGCATTTTTCCCGGTAGATGTGGGTTTGCGAACCAGGGAACGTTCCCTCTGCTTTCCTAGTTGCTTCGTATCGATTAACAAAAATGCCACAGATTTGGTGTTAAAATTTCCGAATGTTGGTGAAAGTTGTTCATATCAACTAAATTTTCGAGCCTCAGTAACATTTTCAAAAACCTTTTTTGATGAAGTTCTTTAACCAAGCGGATGAAGCATCTCCAATCGTTTAAATCAGTGATTCTTAACCTGTTCTTTACCACGCCTCCCTTTTTCCTTTATTTCAAGCCCCCTGGCTATAAACAAGTTGCAAAAGCAATTGTATTGTTTGGTACATTAATTGATGAAACTTACAATGTCGTACAGCGCTTACCCCCTGGAAATTCATTAACGCTCCCTGGGGGAGGGCGCCCCCCCGCTTAAGAACCACTGGTTTAAAAAATGCTGCGTATGATAACTTTCACCATCGTTACCCAGAATAATGTACGCACCTTGCAATGAGTGGCGCTGGCACCAGACCGGTTATGACGTCATAATAAAGCCGAAGTCTAGCGCGCAGGTAGGCGTCGAAAGCGTGCTCCCCCTCATCCTCGTCGTCCCAGTCTCTTCGGATGTGTTCGAAGAAGAACCTACAAAAATTTTTCAGGTTACAATTTCGCACATCAGGGAACGTAAGAAGAAAAGTCTCAAACAAAGCGATATTTTTAAACCGTGAAAGAAAGCAAAACTGCAAAAATGAAACAGAAACTACCTTTGTGAGGCTGTAAGGTGTGTGTTCAAAGCTTTTAATGGCAGAGGTCTGAAGTTAAAGGTTAAAGACATGTTTTGTAGTTTGACTGAGCTTTCGTGAACAAACGAATACAACGCTTGAAAAAAATTCTAGTCCCATAACCCAATTTAACATGTCAACCTGTAATGTGCAACTACAAATTTTCTGTGCAATTACACATTTTCTGCGTACCTGGATTGCGCCGGTGGTCGATGACACTCGTCACAATTCTGACTCCGGTTTTGATTTGAGATTGAGTCGAAAATTTTGTAATTTTGACACCGGTGAAGTAGTATCAATTTTTAAATCGGGAGATACCAAAATTTCCACCATTACAGACCGATATCACTATGCACATACCTGTCTAAAATATTTGAAAAGTTCTGTACGAACGACTAAACGACTATTTTACCAAAAACAAATTGTTGAGTCTTTCATCAGCAATATGGTTTTCGCAATAACCATTCCACAACCCTGGCCATTACAGACGTGTATGAAAACCTTCTCCAAAATCTCAGTAAAAAACTTGTGTATCTTGTGCAGTTTTCTTAGATCTAAGACAAGCCTTTGATTCGGTGAATCATCCCAGATTGCTGACAAAACTTGAGCACTACGGCGTACGAGGAAACGCATTTAAACTAATACCATTGTATCTTTCCAACATAAAACAGTACGTTCAAGGGGGAAACACTACATCATCTACAAAATCAGTTATTGCTGGTGTCCCAAAGGCTCGCTTTTTGGCTCATTGTTCTTTTTGTTATTTATAAATGATTTACCAAATTCAAATCTTATAAAAACTATACTTCTTGCTGCTGATACAGTTTTTGTTCAGAATGAAAATAATCTGGAAAAATTGCAAAACTCGTTTAATTGTTAAATGACAAAGGCAACTGATTGGCTAACTGCAAACAAACTCTCATTAAATATTTCTAAAACAAAATATATGTTAATAACAAATAAACATGTAAGCACAGATTCCTTTGAAATAAATGTAAACTGTAATCTATTGAAAGACCTTTGAATTACAAGTAAATTGGTGCAATTGTAGATGAAAAACTGACGTGGAAAGAGAATTGTAAACGGTTTTGTTGTACTATATCCAAATATGTTGATGTAATGTATACAGTTAAACATTATGTTAATACTTAATCATTACGTATGTTGTATCACAGCTTAATAAACTCGAGTTCAATATGGAATTACTGCCAGAAGAGCAGCTTCATGTCATCTACAGCCAATATCGGTTGTTTTAAATGGCGCCATGAGATGTCTGAACACATGTGAACCTGTGACTTATAAAATTAGTAACATTTATAAAACGCAGAAAATTCTCCAACTAAAAGATATATACAATCCTGAAGTGAGTAAATTCGTGTACAACTACACTAACTCTCAGGTACCGGCTACATTTAACAATTATTTTAAAATCAATACAAATGTTCATCCGTATGATACGAGACAAACTAAAACTCGGCAATTTGCTTTACCAAAAGCACGTTCAAACTCAGGTGCGAAAACGTTTAATTGGACAATGCAATATAAATCTGGTCACAAATTCCATTAGAAATAAAAATAAAACCGTGTTTGACACTCTTTGCAGCGGAATATAACAGGAATGTGTTACTCGGGTACTAGAAAAAAATTTGTGTTCTTTTTTGTTGGTATGCATTAACAACGTGCACTGATTTGATTTTTTAACGATGCTACTATAATATGGTCGAATCAAGAGGTATCGCTGTTATATCATACTCCGTTTGGTTTCCGTTGCGTTCTTTAAAATCGGTTGCATCAAACTCTTGTATAAAGTGGTGGGATGCGCAGAGCGAATAATGTGTCAACCGAACAGTAAACGAACTTCCGTTCCCATGCTTGGTTTATCACATCGACTGAGATTCATTTCCCAAATACATGACTGGGTGCATTGTTCCCGACCTGCTTAAATTGCATGAAACCATTGCGGTGCTGCTGCATTAGTCCGTAACAGCTGTCGCATTGCCTCTTCAGCTATCACAAATATTTTTAAAATATGTGAAAAAAGCAAATGTTTCAGGTGGTAACGTTAAACCAATTTCTTCTGGTGGCTTGACTTTGAACTGCATTACGTATATTAAACCATCTAATCAGAGCAACAAGACTTTTACTTACTGATATAAACTGTTCGCTCTACACTATAAGCAGCTTCGACCTAGGGAGGTCTGCAGCCTAAATGGTCCCTGGTCTTTCACTGCCTCCCACGTCCCCATGCATTTTGCAAATGGGTGTACTTGGAAGTCACCGCAGCACTACATTATAACAACAGTGCTGGTGTCATCCATGCATGTGACCTTTACTAGTATCACACATATCTATGCTTGGGTTTCATCAAAGTAATTGTGGTAGCGCCATCAAGCACATGGTTTTCTATTACCGCCTCATATCTATCTTCGTGTTCTTTCATGTATTTGTGTGTTTCCCTGATACTGCGATGCATGCTTAAGTCTACTGCGTTGCGTGTGGGAGTGAAAACGTTATATAATTTCACTGATAGATCAATGATGAAGCCTCAAGAACTGCGGCAACGGTCATGTTGCTTGAGGTAAGCTTAGTCGGTTAAACGCACACACACACCCCTCCCGCCACCCCCAAACAGAAGACTACATACCGCGCATTGTCGACAATTTGCGCAATTCTTTTCTGATGGACTTCTTCCTTGAGCTTTTGCTCCAGTCGCGACACTCTCGCTTCGCTGCTCGCCCCGTCGCCGTCGTCCTCATTCTCGTCGCTGTCGTCGTCATCGTCATCGTCGAGTATTGTGACCGGGTACAACTCGACAATGTCGAGCGTGTAGTCGAGTTCGTCCAGTTGCGCTTCGATGACTTCGCGCGGGACCGACGGCTCGCTGCAGACCAGCGGGTCGACCAGTGTGACGTGGGCTTGGTCGGCGCATACGTCATCCACCTGGTGAAGACAAAAGCGCAGCGTTTCCAGCGGCGTAACCAGAGGTTTGAGCCAGGGGGGCGGGAAACTCTTAGCTGAAGGGGGCTCACTGGCCACCGTAGGGCGTCAAATAACTTAACGCTCAGAAAAAAGTTAAAAAGTAGTAGCGAATCCGTATGTGGACGTCTATACAAAAACCCGAGATCACTGGAAAACACGCCGAAAAACGCAAAAACAGCTTCCTACTGAACACTAAAAATACTAAATATCGACATATAAGCTAAATTGGGCCTGGTTTTTACATTTAGCTTGCCGGGGGGGGTTTGCACTCCTGCCTCCCGTCAGTTATGTCAGTGGGCGTTTTCTTCTGGAAGGGAATTAGAATATGGCATACCTCCACCAAAATATCAACGGTTTTGTAGGCGGAGCCATCGTATGGACCTTTCCACATTGCCAGCCACTTCTTATTCATCAGATTTTCCTCAAGGTATGAATGTACGCGGCTTACCACCTGAAACGCAAGACAATCAGGAAGATGTTCCAGCACAAATGTTTCCGTGCAGAAGCATTACGTTGCGTTCGCCAAACAGTTTTTAGCATTGCGTTTATGTTACAAAGTTCATTCAACGTGAAACATTCGAATTTCAGAAAAAAATGCTAAAATAGGCAATCAATGTTTGATAATGCAAGGACACGCACCCAAAATGCCTCGCAGAGAAAGAGATAGCACCCAAATTGATCCATTTTTTGACGGTGGTGACAATAACTCTACCTCAAATTAAAATCTGCACTCTTTTGTGTTGTGAAAAATAATTTTCACTAAAATCATTGCTGAAGTTGAGATTAAGACTGTTAGAGACAAAGAACAACAATCGCTAACTTAGTCAAGGCTGAGGCTAACTTAGTGAAGACAAATGCCAACTACACTTTTGAAGAACAGGCCAGAAGCTTTGTTCCACTTTCTGATCAAAAGCCCTGACTCGCAGCACAGCATATGTACGATATTGAACTGAAAACATGCTTGGTTGAACTGCAGCAATTTGGCAAAAATAGACACAACAAAACAGTTTGTTCTTTTTACTTAGCCAAAAGTGAGTTGTCTCGATAAAAAGTTTTAACAAAACTAAATGAATGGGGGACTTCACCACATGCAGTTTGTGTGATTTTTAGCCTATACCTGGTTCTGCCTGGATATTTAACATTTCCAATCACACCTGTTAGGCAAATCAATTTCCAAGTTCTGTGCATTTCTAATCGTTTTAATCAGATTTGATTACATCAACAACCTAATTTATCAACCGTCATGATGACTAAGAGCTCTGGGTTTTCTGTAACCTTTCGAGGAATCAGTCGTCTGCACTCTGCTTTCATCTGTTTGTGATGATTCAAACTTGCACATATCTATATTCAAGTAATTGTCAAGAGTACTTANTCAACTGTTATGAAGTAGCTTATGTAAAATATAATTACATATTTTTATATATAAGATTCATGAATGGAACAGTCTTCTTTGCTTCAGACAAGCAGTCCAATGAAAAAATTTAAGAGTATTTTGACATTTAGGATTGTGTACATTTTCATTCTTCAAATTGACCTTGACCTGACCTTGTCACATTAAACCTCTTAAACCTCGGCATAAAATTGTGAACAATTGTCATGAAACTTTTTGGACTTGTATAATAGCAGGTAAGAGTTGTTACCTGTGATGGACGACAATCGGCAATCTTTAACTCCTTGCAGTAGATATCATATCGTTCTTGGCAGGAAAGTTTTGGCAAACGAACCAGATGAGGAGTTGGCAACATCATACAAGATGACTTCAGGGTTTGTCCAGATGAACATGGCATCTATTAACAAAAAAAACAAAATATTCACTGCAATTTAACTAACATAACAGATGCTAGCATGACCGCAATTAAACAATGGCAAAGTATATGACATTTCCTCAATTGTAAAGTTATTTCTTAAAAAGAGTTATCCCAACAATCAGAAGAGTTAAGTGATAATGCAGAGCACATGCTCAGTGGGTGATGAAAGAGCAAAATCATACTAAAAATTGAAGTTTTTAGTTATAGATGCTACGTTTTATAATGTGCACTGCCTTGCTCTTTGAAAAATCCAACCAAATCAATCAGTTTTCAATTCTTCTGAGTTATTACGCAAACAATATTTTTGCCTAAACCAAAACATTATTTGAAAGATTACCAAAAGATCTAATAAATTTCTTAATGAACTCAACAAAAATGTTACTTTACCACACAGGGTTGATATGTAAATATTGGATAAATAAGCAATATTCACATACAGCTGTAGATAGAAAGCATAACAAAGGGCAGCTTTTGAAACATTTTAAATAAGCTGCAGTTAGATATCATCATTCCAAGTTCTTCAGCAGGGGGGTTTATGACATGGATAACATGATGCATGTAATAACAGCAAAAACATTTGGAGACAGTTTTGAAAATAATAGCCAAAACATGCTGGGTATTTAAAATGTGGTCATGAAGACAATTCTAAAACTACACTTCTCCAGACAGTTCCGGTCTGATTTTTGTTACCTATCAGTTTGAGAGAGCATTAGGTTAGGCCAACAACCAACATCTGTGGTGTTTAAGTGACTTTCCATTTGCGGAAAACGCCTAACATTCCACAGCAAAGTGATTTAACAGCAAATTATACTTTACAGGTGGAGTAGCAGAAGTGTATTTTACACCATAACATGAATTGGATATCGTGCTCTACCTTTAGTTCCATCTACTTATCACTGACTTCCACATGGCTTATATTGACCACATGCAATAATTTAACCACACGTAATACTACTGTATTCTAGATTGCAAGTGAGGAACTAGTGCCCTTTTCTCATCTTGGGAGGAGTAAAAAAGAAAAGTGCATCCTAAAATTTTGATCATAAAACCTTACATAAGAGCAAAAATATGACAGGTTCAAAGATTGTCAATCATAGTATTCTTCCAATTTTGGTGACTTGTTCCATGTGCAAAAAATAAACAGAAAACAAGATTTTCACAAATCACAAATCTATTGGTTTAGGATGATCTTATCTCTGAAACATGGAGCTAATTGATCAACAAGTGGGTGGCCCTGAAAATTGCAGTCAAGCATATTGTTGCAACCTCTCCAGTGGTGTTGCATTGATTGTGTGATTCACCACGAACGGGATGTGCGCGAAGAACAAAAATATATGTATGTGGCGCGAACAAGCAATAATAGAGTGATCTCGT
>JGI24159J19872_10012557_pt1 | contig 11041 bp, 14 predicted proteins | sample Ectturendosymbi4_FD_19872 | JGI IMG/M metagenome (IMG submission 19872)
CAGACCCATTGCCAGAGTTTTCAGAGTTTAATATTCCTTTAAAATAGTCTTTCCACATTTTAACAATCTCTGAACCACCATTTGCCCCTCCAAGCAATGTTGGTAGTGATGGGGATCTGTTTTTGTTATTGACCTTTTGCCAAAATGACTTCTTGGTTTTATCAGCCTGTAATGCCGCTGCTGGGCCATTTGCCTTGTGCATTTCAGCATTTTTGCGGCATTGCCGCAGTGAATATTTCAATTTTTTGTCTTAACCATGTCCCTGTATTAGGGTTGCCAGATCACTTGAAATTTTTTCAAGGACATTTTTTTCAATGAGGTTCGCTCAGTGGAGTGAAGAGGTCTGATAATGCAGAGGACGACTGCTTGATTGTGTGCCCCCTAACAAATTCTAGTATTTAGCAGTGGTGTGGCGTATGATGGCCAAAGCAATTGAATATACGTTGTTTGTGCACAATATGATGTCATTTTAATGTTTGGCGAAGTTTGTTGACACAGCGTGCATATGATTCTCCACGCACTCTCCTTACTCGTTATTGTAGCCCACAATTGTCACAGTAATACACATAAATTAATTAGCTCTTCACGTTAGGAGACCGGAACAAAACACAGCACTCAACGCTAAGACAGAGCAGTTCATAACTTCAAAAATATCCGGCGACGCGTTAAAACAGGGGAGTAGAACATACTCAGTGCTAAGTCAGAGCAGTTCACAACTGCAAAAATATAAGGTTGTGCGTTCAAAGAGTGCAGAAAAACACACTCAACGCTACGATGGGGCAGTTCACAAAAATGGCTGCGTGGCTGTCTCGTCGAATAGCTGTTGAGCAGGGAAGATGTGCAGCTGGATGACGGACACCCAGGGTTGACAGTTTGAAACTTGCTGAACAAGCCTACACACGAATTAAAAATTAGCGTAAAGTACGCAAGAAAACTTTTGTTTTTACGGTATGTATGTGGCTGTTATATGTACAACTACTGGGGGACAGAACAGATACGCGTTTGTTTGAGCTGTTATGATCACTCCACCCAGAACCATCGCCAGAAAGTGTTCAATAGGGGGGGGGCTTTACGTTTGTACAGGGAGGCTTGATATTGAATATATGTTGAAATCTCCACTGATTTATAGTATTTCATATTTTAATTTTGGGGCTTGAGGTTTTATCTGTAGGGGCGACGCCCACCAAAGCAGAGGCGGTCTTAAGGGGGGGGGCTGGGTGGGCCATGGCCCTCCCAGATTTTTGACTAGCCTCCTGCTTGGCCCCCCTAGTATTGTGCTTAATTTCACGTTCAAGTTCGTTTGATTGACATATACAGTAGATAACGTTCACCCAGTAAAATTTTAAACGATTTGAAGACTTTCCGGCAACGGTTCTGGTGATATGCACAAGCCTATGCTGGCTTTGATAAGGTTAATCACAGCAAATCAATCTTCATTACAACGGAAAATCACCATGGAAGAAAGACATTTATGTTGGCCTCCCTACTTTTACCTTGACCCGGCAGTGCCCCCCCCCCAGTTTTTTCATTCAAGAATTGCCACTGCACCAAAGCATCCCCGTGGCGACGGGACTGAATCCGCCTGAACTTCCAAATAGTGAACGAAGCTTATGATCTGCATATTATAAGCACAGTTGTGCGGCTGTATCTGCACATACGCAGGGTTGCCACATCAAGAAATGAAACCAGAAACTAGTGATGCATTAAAAAGTCAGCTAAATAAAGCAAGGTGAAATAGGATAGTTTTGAAATTTGGATCAGAAAATCAATTAAACGCCGATAATTGTCTTTAACGCCGATAATTTACTTACCCCCTGGCCTACCACTGTTCCGGCGTCCCTGCTGCCAATTAATGACGAAGCTCGAAACGATGCACATATTTCCAGCACAGATGTGCGGCTGTATCTGCACATACCCAGGGTTGCCACATCAAGAAATGAAACGAGAAACTAGTGATGCATTAAAAAGTCAGCTAAATAAAGCAAGTTGAAACAGGATAGTTTTGAAATTTGGCTCGAAATCAATTTAACGGCCGTAATTATTTTTCAGTCAATTTTTGTGATTTTGCCTTGATAGCTTGATCTGAGTAAAGTCACGTCACTATCAGTTTAATTGGGTATGCGCCGCACACCTAGAGTATAGGTCCGTAATATTGAGGATGGTGAGAAATCACTGGCGAAAAACGTTTGAAATTCCAATTGTTCAAGTAGGTTTTTGCTTTCATGGTAGTAATCCTCTCTTTCGTGTGCAGTAAGCTTAAGCCAGTCAATTCGACATGGCTGGGGCTCCATCACCTCATCATCGAATCCAGGAAGATGGGAGCACTGAATGCTGACTGTTAAACGTTCGGTGAGAAACAAGCAGATTGACATACGCATTTTTTACAATTTCCTAATGCACGCAACACACAAAGAAGGCAGTGGCGTAGCGAGGACAAGTTCTGCCCTAGAACGACCACAAACTTGCCGCCCTTTCAACCCCTCAAATTTGCTTACAAAAATGTTTAATGATACCCTAAGGAAAAATCTGAAACTGTTAAAACAAATCAAAACGCTTCACACGCTTTATCGGTCAAGCAGTTACTTTCAGCATCTTGAATGCTATTTCTTCCTGAATCGACATTTCCCAAGCACATGTCATTAATGTGAGCGAAACTTGTTCACTATAGGATTTGTAATGAAATAAAGAATTTTTTCTTTTTCTACAATTATTTTGGCTGAACTGCAACCTCTGTTTGGAAAACGTAGGCTCAGAAATATTCGTCCGAATATTTTTCTGGAAATAAGTGGTATTACTGGGACTTTTTAGCTTTTCTACCGCCTTCATAAGCTTGTGCTGAGATAATTTTCGACAATTCTACCTGTCCGACTCAGTCTCAGTAAAACGCATTCAGTACATAAACAAGCAATGCTCATATTTACACATGATGTTTCGATTTTCCGTAATGAAATTAATGAATATATATTTGGTCCTGAATTTAATTCACGCTACAATTGACCGTTGTTTCCGTTTTTTGCCTAAATAAGATTATTTTGTGTTTCCAAATCTGTGCGTTTTTCTGTTGTCTTTCCAATTTTTTTTTTTTTTCTTTTCAAATGTGATTACTACCTGCTGGTTATTGGCCGACAAATAGCTTTGTTCAAGCTTCGTCTGTATCTAATTGCCGAAAAATAAACAATTGTCATAGAACCATTTTCATACTGCTGAACTCAATTTCATCAGGTTCGTTTTGAAGCTGTCCGAGGCGTTGACTACAGAAGTGATGTAGCTGTGGACGACGTGAGTCTGGAGAGAAACTCTTGTACGTTTGCTGCTCCAACACCAAGGACAACCTCTTCAGCAAAAGAAATTAAAGCAACCGTGGCAACAACTACAACAGAAACTACAACATTACCAACAACTAGAACAGAAACAACAACATTACCAACAAGTACTATAGAAATAACACCAGCAGCAACAACAACCTCAACAAGTACACCAGTAGCTGCAACATCAGCAAGCAAGTTTGGTTTTGTTTTCTTGGTCAATCTTTCGTGATTTTGTTCTTAGAAGTTGGCTTATTTATGAAGCTTATTACACCGGCTTACAGGATTTTTGGGGAGTTGAAGTTTGTAACGAATTTGGGAGTTTTGTGGGACGCTGAGCCCAAAAATCGCATCCGTTGTTGTCCACCTGGTCAGTACGTTTTGCAGTTTTTCGCAAAACATTGAAAAGTTAACTCCCATCATTTTTAACTTAAAAACAGATTTTGTAATCAGCGGTGGTGCTTTTAAAAAATGTTGAAATGCTTTATCAGTTGTTGTTGAACTGCGTAGGTCCATAGAGAGTGAGTTTGTAGTACCCTACTGATAATAATTGGTAACGTACAACTGCAATAAAATCTTATGTCGGAATAGTCTGTGCTTGGTACCATAGTTGATGAGCATGACTGGATGATTTAAATTAGAAGAAATTAGGATAATTTGTGCATATTGGTCGGGCAAAAAAGTGGATACACAAACTTTCCGTGTTTCTTGTGTCTGTGGGACAACAGGGCTCGCCAAGAGCATTGTACTAAGGAAAGTGGGCCAAAGAAAGAAGGGTTTGAGATTGGGTAAAGAAATATTATACACTCTTTTTTTATAATCCATACTAGGTGCTACTTCCTCCTCTCCATATCAAACTAGGTTTAATGAAACAGTTTGTAACAGCTTTAAATAGGGAAATTGACAGCTTTGCATATCTGTGTGGAAAGGTCTTTGCACTGAACACTGAAAAATTGAGGGCAGGAATTTTTGTTGGCCTTCAGTTACGACGCTTAATGTAAGACAAATATTTTTCACTTGCCAAGACAAACCTGGAAAAAATATTTGTCGGTCCTTGACAGCAATTGTTGAAAACTTCCTCGGAAATTTTAAAGCTCTTAACTATCACGACCTTTCAAAACAACTGTTAAATTCTTACGAACAATTAGGGTGCAATATGAGTGTACAGGTTCATTTTCTTCATAGTCATGTAAACGATGTTTCTGAAAACTTAGAGACATGAAGGAAAAGTAAGGAGAGTCCTTCAGAAAAGGCAATTCCAGGTTTGGCAACCGTGCAATCCTTTCTGTCATGAAAAAAGTGTATGCTATCATGTTTGGGCTATTCTTGGCATTTTAACGCTTTTCTGTCACCACAATGTTTGCATTGCAAGGCCATAATACCTGTGTATTTTCTCATTTGTGTTTTGTAAGTCACAGTTGCAAGTATACAGTATACACTAACTGATGTTTTGTTTTTGTTTAACCTCTCTGTATGTTTTCTACATTGCACATTGCTCTTCATAAGCTAGTTTACAAATCATGGTCAGCCTATTACAAGAAGTCACTAGTGTTTAAATAACAAGTTAGCAAGTTTCACAAATCATGAAATGTGTACCGTCTGATGCAGCAGTATGCTTAAAAAGGTGCTATTGCATAAATCTAAAATATGAAATAACTCAAAAAACCTGACAACAGTTTTGAAATCAGCGCCCCAAAGTTATCCCGAAAACGCTCTAAAACCCCAATCCCCACGAAATTCATTTAAAATTGTTGAGCTGTGTGTAGTTTCATTGTATGAAGCTTATTATGGGGGCCAGGGCGGCAAGGTCTTTGAATCAAGCCCCTCAAGAACCAAATAAATAACCCAAACATGGAAACAAAAGAGACGGAAAAGCAACAACAACGACAGCGGCAATATGTCAATAATAGCAACCGATTATCCCAAATGAAGCCTGATAAGGGACAGCAATGCAGTTAAGTACATTTCAACACACAAAGCAGACCACGATAGAGTCGCCGGTAAATATATGAAAACAGGACATAGATATGGGGCAAATTGAGCACGTTCGTATTGTTAGGTGTCAGGTTAGTTAAAACTTAACAGCGTCAATAAGTAAACCCAAACAGCAGATGAACAACCAAACTCGTGTGTAAACAATCTTTCAAATAAGCAACGCAATTAAACAGTAACCACTGCGGTGATGTAACGTCACAGATCACGTCACTCCGACGCAGTATATCAGAGCGTCATCAAATCACATAATTCCGAACTTCCATCAGCACGTGCCCCAGCGTCTTTCCAACTTATGCAAACAAAGTATACGGGAAGGATCGTGGAGGCTCTTTGCACGATATCACCAGCTTCATCCACGAATTCCGGCTACTGTGCGCTTCGAGTTTGGGCCGCATACCTATATGAAACACAGGGAGTGTTTAAACAACTTTTACCGACCCTGCTCAGGTCCCTTTGCCCAGACTGGGCACGTCATTTTTCAACTTAAATGTAGACATACTTAGAATAAACATTTGCGAATGATTCTTTCCGTAGCTGATTTTTCTATGCGCTCTGTCGAGCAGTCCTTTCGAAATCTGTATACGTTTTGTATATTTCGAGTAAAGGGGTTAGGTGTGGGGTAACTGTTCCACGTGGGCATGCGTACCAGACGTGTGCCAGACAAGAAGCTGTGCTTAGGGCATCTCTGCCCATTTTAGGCAAAGCACACATGGCATGTTGATGCATGAACAAGCATGTTAGTTGCGGCACCTAAGTCAAATTGATGAGAGGGGAAAGCAATTCAACATCCATGACTCATGTTCAACCTCGGTTGTCGATTGTTAACCTGTCTAGACTTTGCTACCTCACCCGCTGACTACCTTATTTTTCTCGGGACTTGAGCAGTGCACACTCTTACTCATAGTTTAATCCGTTCATCAACACAACCTGACAGCTAAGTGCTTACGAATACAGCATTTCCCTCCAGCCAAGGCAAGCTTTGATGGCTCAACGTCAGAGTAGAAGAGTTTTTACCCATCGCCAATTTCCACATTGTCAAAGTCCCGACGTCGGAGAAATGCCAACCAGGCCCGTAGCCAAGTTTCAAGGGTTTGGGGGATAAAATACATCTTAAACGGGCAAGATTTTTGTTTTTATTATTCGTTTAAGACAAATTTATCGAGGCACAACAAAGTTTGGGATCACAAAATTTTTGCGGTGCATGACCCCCGAATGCCCCCACGTGGCCAAGGGCCTGACGCCAACCATACGCACGGAATGCCGATGGGTTTCATCAATCGGCTTGTGATCTTTCCATGCGAGTGATCTGATGTTCCAGTTGGCAGCTGATGACAAGATTGCCGTTTACGCGTGGATTTAAAATCTTTCAAAGTGAAACAACTTTGCGTTGTCACCATTTTCCTTTCCAGATGCGCAGCGGTCACAAAGTGCTGGTGGGGCGACTGTCGCGAATGTTTCCAACGGACGACTCTGCCTAAGGCCCGAACGCGGTCCTTGGTCAGACGCACGACGACCGATGCGCGATGACATTTGACATTGTGCATTTCATGGAAGTCAACGCCCAAAAAAAAAATTATTCCAAACCAGTTGCGAGAATCGCACAGCAACGATTGCGGAAACAGGGGTTACTACGGGAAGGCCTTGCTGCGGAAACAGGGGTTACTACGGGAAGGCCTTGCTGTGGAAACAGAGGTTACTTCGGGAAGGCCTTGCTGCGTGCAAATGTTTTGCAGGAAAGGCATTGCATTGAGTCTACTGCATATGCAGACATGCAACCATCACTACACCTGAGAAAGAGGGGATATATTTTGCTCTACCGCTTTTCTTTTCTACGGGACAGGTCACACAATCTTTTGGTCCGTTCTGCCTCATACAGCCCTACTGGAGAAAGTTAACGGAACATTTCATCTTTGTATTCCATTAAACTTCTGAAATTATGTATTTTGCTTTTATACATTTCGTTCTCCCATCGAACATGCCGTTTGAGTCGTCCCATGATTTCTATATAAGTTGCAATGTAATGAAGTGAATGGAGTGCTTTTTCAAACATTGCACACTTCGTAATGCTGCCAATTTATATAAGCATTTTTGGAGATGTTTTTGAAGGTTTAATGAAATTTATTTCAATCCGTGACGGCTGTTCACCGAACGCTTAGGGATGGTTCGCACCCAGGAACAACACTGATTCATTAAACCTTTAATCAAACGTTTATTTGTTATGTCATGTTGTTCTTCCATCATGAACCACGGTGTTAATTTGTGAATTCGTTGAGACATTATTTTCAGATTGAATATCTTATATATTTTTGAATACTTTGTTCGTAGAATAAAATTAGTAAGTCTTGCAAAGTCGCATTAAACCATGGAAACACGTTTTTGAAACGTTCACCTTGATATTAGTCTAATCAAGGGTTTTTGCGTTGTTGTTGTTATTCTAATTTATACGTAAGAACTTCTGCGTTATTTCAGCTGGTAGCGTTTTGTCACTACAAAGCCTAACTTGTGAGCTCCTTAACATAACTGGTTTCTGCAGATTCTGCAAGATGTGATTTCGAAAGAGGAATCTGCCCTGGATGGATGAATCTTCCTCGGCCAATTGACGATTTTGACTGGTCCTTGGGACGAGGACGGACACCGAGTGTACAAACTGGTCCACCTTTCGATCGATCTCTAGGAAATGGCGGTGAGTGTCAGTTAGCAATCATGACGTCTGCAAGCGATCATGACGCTTTCAAAGAAATGAGATACAGTTGAAGGTAACAGTTAATCAACCAGGTATTCTTAGTGATGTGTTAAAAGACTTTCTTGTTCTGCCTTTGAAAATAGTTCAAGTAAAACGTAGTTTTCGTTCGGAAGCTGCTCTTCCTCCTCCCGCTATTGCATACCGTCACCAAGGGCGTACGCAAGGGTTGGGTTTTGGGGTTAAACCACCCCCTTGAGCTTGATGATTTACAAAATCTTAATTACCTGCCCAAAGGAAATTAAATGTTTTCGCATACTTTTTGCTGGTTATTTTGTCGACTTATTGCAAACACCACGGAATAAATTTGCATGCAAAGTTCAAGGAACATTGTAAATGGGCCAAAAGGTAATAATTAGGTTTTGGTGAGAATCAGGGTTATCGTCTGCGTTCAGAAACCATCTCACCACTTTTTGCAGACCTTTTGTCCACCACGCAAGTTAATTGTGCTTCGCGATAGTTCACTTAATCCGAAACAATTGCCTTTATTTTGTCTGCAATGGCTAATCAGCGCAAGCGCTGACCGTATTGGCTGCATTACCAAATTCTGTAGCATGATAGAACTGTTGCACGAGCTCAAAACAGCAGCTTTTAACAGAGAAGCATTCAGGCATTTCATAATGTCTCAGCAGGGGAAAACGAAATCGAACTTTTCTGGACTTCAATACACAACAAAATATTGCAAGTTTTCTTGCGTACTTTATGCGCATTCTCAATTCTTGTGTAGCAGGGTTGCCAATTTGGATTTTTCAGCACCTTTAGCTTTTTTTGGAAATAAAAAAAGCTAGAAAAATATGGCTTTTTCTGGCTTATTTTCAGTCGGATAGGCTTGGATCTGGTAAAACATTGTCTGAGCTGCATATTCATTACAAATCTCTTGCGACGAGTGTCTATTACCATGCAGGGTGCACAAAATATTCCAAAAAATTTACTGTTGTCCTAAAAATGATCTATGTTATTGATAAAAACAAATGCACGACAGTGTAATTACGGGGAAAGAATATGCTTCTAGAGATTGGACTTGTGTTATATCAATGTTTTTGACGAGCTTTAATGTCTATTTGCTGTGTGGTTGTCCATGTTTTATGTATATATGCCTCAAACCTGCTATCTGGCTTTTTTGGGACAAGTTCTGGCTTTCTTTGGTGAAGACAGATTGGCAACCTTGTTGTGTAGTTTAGCAAGATTGGATCTTGCAAACCGGGGTGTGCGCCAGCTAGTCCAGCCGCACACCTATGCTCGACGGCTCGTATTCGACAAGACATTAGTACAGCCTCATTTTGCAGTTGTAAATCTGAGGCAGCAATGAACGTGTTTTACTCCCCTTTTTCAACACGCAGCCAAAATTTGGCGGCTATGAACTCCTGTGTCGTAGCATTAAGTTTATTTTCCTCCGATATCCTAACTTAGAGCGCTGATAGTTTATATTCAATGCAATGACACATAAAATAAGGGGAGGGCATGTAGAAGAATATGCATATTATGTCAACAAATTTCGCCAAAACATTGATTTGGAAACATGAATATGACTTCAAATTGTGACGTCACAAAGACCGCACACCACAAACAGTTGACCACCACATGCCACTGAGTGAATCCCTCTCATGAAAATTTTTGGCGTACGCCACTGACCGTCACCAAAGTACAAAAAAAAAGAATTACTTGGCACATCTCATGCTATTTTTTTGGATATTTTCAATAAGTGCCATAAGCTGTAGCCTAGACATTAGGTGGGCTTATCAACAGTCAATTTTGACCGGTTGGAGTGAAAAACTCTCTAAAGGGAACGTTGCTCAGTTTCAATACAAATGCTGTTTTTTTGCATGACGTAATGGTGTGGGAAAATGACAAATGACGTTCTTGAAGCGGGTTAGTACAGTTGGTGTGTTTGCGTGAGTAACTTTGAACTCAGATTGTCGATTTGAACTGCAACCAGAGTGAATCAGACCCAGCCGATACGCAGCGTGATTTTCGTAAAGGTCTCCTTTGTTCACTGGTGCACTTAATATTTGCAGTCATAGAAAAAATCATTTCAACAAGAAAAGTTTATCAAATGAGTTGCTCACATTTTGATGAATTTGAGGCAGGAACCTTAGTCTGCAAAACCTAACGCCAAGGTAATCGATATGCTTGGGTAAGATTGTGGTTAAGGCTTTTGTTAAAAACGGCGTTAATTGAAATGATTGTACAACTTGGCAATGGCTGTACTGAATAAAGTTGTTCAACGCAATTACCGTCGAACGCAAGACGGTGTAATCACTGCTGAGCATCCAAAAGACCTTATGGCCCACCTGGCATGGTTTGGTAATACAGTTTCCGAAATAGACGTCTGATGGTAACCAGCCCCGTGGCTACGGGGGCCTTTGGTGGTCTTAGTACCCCAAAAAAGCTCCAAGCCCACCCAATGTGAAATACTAGAAATCAGTACACATTTTGTCAATTTTTAGAATGTCAACCCCTGAACAAACGTAATCTCCCAATTGAAGACATTCTGGCGACGGTTCTAGTGGTAACAAACAAAGGCAAGGAATAACACTATGCACATGTAATTGGAATAGGTCCATCCCAACAGTTAGACCAAGTGCGCAGGTCACGATGAAGACTGCAAGCCAGCGCTTCTAAACCATAGCCGGTTTTAACCTGTTTAAGGTATTTTTTCAAAATGGCTCCACGCACATATAGAGGGCTCCGGGCAAGTGCAGACAGAATTAATATATGGGGCGCCGTTGTAAAAATATTATATCTGACAGATTTAGCACAAAAAATGCTATCTCTGCGCAAATATAGCTATCTCTGCACATATTTAATTATCTCTGCGCAGAGATAGCTTTCTCTGCCATATAGCTTTCTCTGCATGCAGAGATGTTATCTCTGCCAGAGATAGCTATCTCTGCATGCATAAGCGTGTCGAAGGAAAGCACGGTATCCTGTCTGAAGAAAAACTTGGTGTTCTGTTTCAGTAATCTAGACAAAATCTAGGCTGCTGCAAGGCATGAATTCC
>JGI24159J19872_10012558_pt1 | contig 11040 bp, 4 predicted proteins | sample Ectturendosymbi4_FD_19872 | JGI IMG/M metagenome (IMG submission 19872)
CTCTGAGAAGCAAAATGAATGACAAACAATAATAGGTCAGAAATTTCGCTTGACACCAGCTACCTTCCTTGTGGGTTTGCCTACATCAGCCGGCACAGCCAGCAAACACTTTTTCAAGTATTGACCTTAGCTGACATTGTGCATTTCGGATTACTTTCGCCACCATGCACATTTCCAGGCATTCAAATCATACGACACTCTGCATATCGTTTTTTTCCACTTTTTTCGACTGCCAGCTACCTTCTCTCTGGGTTACGTCAGCCGTCACATCCAGCCCATATTTTTAGCGGTATTTTGCCGGATCTGTTTTATTTACTGCTGGCTAGACGACTGCCGGCTCATGTAACTGTGGTAGTGTACAGATACGCCTGTGGGTCTTGAAATTTGAAAACTTATTCATACACCACCTGTGATGTAACAGTAATGCACAACGAGAGTGTAGGCTAGTAGGCTTGGTACAAATGAACCAAATGTAAGAAACCTAACCCTTACCTTAACCGTAGCCCTAACCTAATCCTAAGCAAACATAACTGACCGTAACGTTAACCTAATGGTAACGTAACGTTAATCTAACCCTAACTTAATGCTAACCTTAACACTAACCCCCTAAACGTAACATCAAAGCCTAAAAAAAAGTAAAGAAAGAAAAGGTCGGCAAGGTGGGAGTCAACCTGAAAACCATTGGCATAGCAGCCGTAACGCATAACCCCTCAGAGACTATGAAATCCACGCCATTTGATAAACTGACCCTTTTAGTTTTATTTGAATTGCGTCAGGCCAGGCGTATCTGTAGTCACTTCGAATAAACACAGAACATGGTGAGGAAAAATTACAGATACAAAGAGCATGCCTATCAGTCATCATGCGCATGTGCACTGGTGACAAATCTATTCCTGTTTTTTTTCCTGAGACGTTTCAGTCATTTGCCCTGTAATATTATTTTCGGTAAAATTTTAGTTGAACACCAATTCAGAAAATAGTAGAAAAAATGTTCAAATTGTAGTTAACCACCAAATCAGAAAATAACGTCATGAATATAGAAGTTGGTGGACTTTTTACGATGCATTGACATATCAGGGTTCCCAAATAGTATTGAAAGTATTGAATTGTGAAATTGGTTTTCAATACCGTAAAAAAATATTGGTTTATTACATAAGTCGATGATCTGCTAAAAAAAAATTATTGTGATTTAAATGCACGCGAAAGTTTCCGTTAAGACAATTAAATAAATAGCATCATTTACCACAATAAAATTAGTTTTTAGATAAGAAAGTACAACCAGATTCATACATTAGGTACACTGCATTATAAGGTGCACATTTGATTTTTGAGAAAATTAAAGGATTTTAAGTGCACCTTTACAGTCCCAAAATTACTGTAAATGATGGTATCAATGTCTTAATTTAGCATTGCAGAGGTATCGAAAAAGTATAGAAAATGTGTAGGAACTCTGATATATGCACAAAAGCTATCGGAGATGAGTATTTATTAAGTTGTGTGCAATGAAAATGTACCTTATACACTACAGTATAAGGTAGACCTACTTCCACCAAGCATACACAGCCACAAAATGGCGGCGGCAATACTCGTGAGAACTGTTGAGTCATTGCATTGCTCAGATATAATCCTAACTGTAACACAAGTTCAAACGCTATAATGCTAACCATAAAACCCCAAATTAACACTCCATAAACCCTAAACGTATGCTAAAACCTTGCATCGACATATGTAATGACTCAGCAGTTCTCATACAGTATGGTAGCTCAAGTGGTAAAGGTAGGCTACCTTATCCAAGGTGAAATTTTGATTGTACGTAATTATGTAAATACTCACCTCTGACAGCTTTTGTGTATATATTCATTGTGAGTACATCGTAATGAGTTCACCAACATGCTTATTAGTGTTATTTTCTGATTTGGTGTGCAATTAAAATTTCAACAAAAAAACATGTATTCCTTCATGTTATTTTGCACTGACAGCAAATATATGGGTGCCCTGTAAAAGATGGATATCTGTTAACACTTTGACGACCGGTCTACAAATATATCGTACCTGGATTTCGCCCTAAAACCAGCAGTTTTCGGTTGCCTTACCAATGCCATAGCTCCGCCGATTGCACTAGAGAGCTGTTCAAGGGCTCAAACGGATTGGCCAGTCTTCTAGATTACACTCAAAAAAAATTTTTTTGGTTGGGGGTTATTTTGTGAGTGACGTCATAAGTGAAATAGTTTTGGGGTTATTTTGGCTCATGTTGCCTGGCCTAGGCCCCAACCGCTAAGCCAAACTTAAGTATTTCACTGAAGTTTTCATTGGAAACTAGGCTCAAGTCCAAGTCTTTTGAGCCTTTGATCGACTTTCTAGCGTCTTTTGAGCCTTTGATAGACTTTCTAACAGGTTAATATTACGTTAGGTAGTAGTATAATTTGTATTTCTCTTTGGAAGTATAAAAAGGTTGTGCTTTAAAATTTGTATCCAAAGACTCTAAAATCTAAATCCCTGTATAAACACAAGGTTTTTGCTTGGTGACCAATTTATTTCTGGAAACTGCATATTCTTGATGTTTTTTTGCCTAGTATTGTGTATTGTCCAACTTTGTGAATAATTTAAATTTTTAGAAATTAATTTACTTGCAAACCCAATGCAGGTATAGTACATCACATGCTGCAAATGTTATTGAAAATTTATTGCAAGCTTTTCTGTAGGCAGAAGGCTAATGTCACTTGTGAGAATAAGCTTGGTTTTGTAGCTGGACACAATCTATTCTACTGTAGAAGATTTTCAAATAACAGCTAAGCATAGAGTAAAGTTAAAAATTCAGTATGGTTTAAATTTTGTTAGCAGTTGGTGTTGAATTGGATTATGGCTGGAATTATCAAGAAGCAGATTTTGAAACACTTGTCCAAGTATGATATACTATATGCTGACTTTGTTTATTAAGTTCTTTTGTTAAATAGGCTACAAACAGTCAACATTTTTTATATACTGTACATGTTTTTGTTTTGGCTAATTTAATACAGCTATTGCTACAATTACTCATGTACTTTGCATTTCCTATGGATTTCATGGAAAGCATATGTATGAGACTCATTTGAGAATTTTTTGTCACATTGAAGTCTTTTTCATGCTTATGGAACACTTCTAATATTTTCATGACCTAGCCTACCCTTGAATGTGGGCAGTGCTGACAAAATAATTTCATTGTGCAGGGTGCATGCCTGTACTAGCACAAATATTTGATTCCACTTCACTTGTTTTTGGGAAATTCCCAGCACTAGATTAACATGTTATTTTTAGCTTACTATGCCTACTATGTGCCACACATTTCTTTCCGAACAGTAATTACAATTTACTTGTCACATCTTGATTCTTTGTCATGCATGTCACTCTTGAAAATGCTCATGTCATGCATGGTTTCNTGTTAACATCCANCACAGTTCCCAGACTGCTTTGTATCCAATATATTTATTGCTGAAACAATATATTACAGCATCAGAATTCAGCCAGATGAGTTNTNAACCTTGTCTTCCAGGGTATTATCAACACCTTGTCTTCCAGGGTACGATATATTCATACTTTGAAATCGGCCTTAAACCAGCAGTTTTTGGTTGCCTTACCAACTGCACAGCTCTTTTGCCGATTGCGCTAGACAGCTGTTGAAGCCCTCAAGATCTGGCAAGTCTTCTAGATTGCAATGAAAAAAATTTTTTGGTTTTGGGTTTTGAGTTTTTTGTGAGTGACGTCTTAAGTTAGGTAGTTTTTTTCATTGCAAACTAGAAGACTTCTGAGTCTTTCGAGTGTTTGAACAGTTCTCTAGCGCATTTGTTGCCAGAGTTATGTCCATGCAAAGCCATGTGTGAACAGCCTGGTTTCATGCGAGACGCTTGAATTAACTAGCTTCGAAAGTGTTAAAAATAGAATAAGATGCTATTTTGGTAATATTATATAGGCTAGGAAAACATTAACTTGCCACTAACTTTTCATTTTCTTTGAGTGTTGATTGTGAAGCAATAAAAAATTAGAAAACCTTGAAAGGTGCGTTTGTTCATGCAGTTTTGTGACACAAACAAAAATCGATTTTCTAGGTTATGTCTATAGGCGTGCCTTAATATTTCCAACAATACGTCTGAGTGATTCCATGTGTTTTTTTGAATTAGGTTCATGACAATGCCATATGCATGACACTTTGGAATGTAGCAAAATGCTTTTTATATTTTTATCCAACTAATCAATAAAACAAAGTGGAGACATGCTTCCTTGACTGTGGCAACAAAATCCATGCCCTTCCTTATTGAAAAATCAAAAAGCATTGAGCAAGACAATGCATTTGTAACTCTTAAAGCACTAGTGTTTCTGTATGCTTTCGAGGAATCAGTCGACTGCCTTCTGCTTTGGTGTTTTTGCGATGATTCAAATTTGCACATATCTTTATTCAAGTATGTAGTTTCCACGATGGGTGTAAGCAAGGAATCGATCAGCAAATTTTTAATAGGATTTGTAACTAATTTTCATCAATGGGAAGATGTAATTGTTTTTCAGAAACTAAAAGCTTAATTCTCAGGCTTTGTAGCAGATAATGCACATCAGATTGGCTTCACAGTCAAACTTCTTCCTAGATTTTTAATCATTGCATTCACAAATGTACATAAAACACGTTCACAGCAAGTGGTTGAAGCCGAAAACGAGTATGTGCCACAACACCCACACTCTTTATGTCCACATGTTTCACCCACAAACCAGTTAGTGACAATGCTTAAAAGTTACCTTTTGTAATGGAGTTACACTTCATCTCCAATAATTCCTTTTGTCAATTGTTGAGAAGAACGACCTTGGAGGGATGAAAGGGGTTGCTTGTCATCTCCAATTCTGAAAGTTCAGTGTGACCCATCTGGGAAATAGCATTTGAATTCCTGTTTCAAAAGTCACAGGTACACTTCAATTTCGGTCTTAACACTTTGGCACCTGGGTGGTTTCGGGGATTTTTGAAAAAAAAACGCCTAAGCGCACATAGCTTTGCATGGGAATATCTCCGCTCCTGTACGGGTTACGGACCTGGTTGAAGCGTCAAAAGATGCAGCAAGTCTTCTAGTCTGCACTTGAAAAATTTTTCTTGCTTGAGGTTGCGGGTTTTTTCTGAGTGACGTCATAAGTAGAGGCCACCTTGGCCCACTTTGCCTGGCCCTGGGCACCAACCGTTAGGTGGTAGTATTTCACTGAAGTTTTTATTAGAAACTAGGCTACAATCTGAGTCTTTTGATACTTTGGATGACTTGCTGGAGTTTCAGGTTCAAAAGTTATGACCTCAAAACTACTTCACTTATGGCGTCACTCACAAAGAATCCGCATCCCCCAACCAAAAAATTTTTTTTCGAGTGCAAAGTACAAGACTTGCAGAGTCTTTTGAGCCTTATACCGCGTCTGTTGCGCTTGCCGGAACGGTGAAATTCCCACGCAAAGCCATGTGCGATCCAGCTGTTTTTTCGCGAACCACTTGAATTAACCTGGGTGCGAAAATATTAACAATGTGTCACCAATGTTGTACATTTTTTCTTTTTGGCATCATGTGTATGGTTTCAAAAGGCACTTTTGCTATGGGAGGTTGATTGATGAAAGTACTCACCAATTCCAACTATCATTGCTTTGAAAGAGTCTATTGTTGCAACCGCTCTGCTGGCATTGTGCTGAATGCGCGGTTCACCATGAACGGAATGTGCGTGAAGAACAACGCCCATATATGTGGCGTGAACAAGCAATAATAGAGTGATCTTATCAGGTGAACTCTGTTGTTGCTTGCTGCCACAATGAAAAGCTTCGCATACATGCCACTTGGGCTTTCGGATCGCAAGAAAATGGTGCTGTGACCAGGATGTGAAGGTCGTGCTGTATGAAACCTTCACAAAAAGAATGTGTAGTCGGTGCGGTTCATTGTAAAAAGGAGGGGATGTTGTTGCAACCTCTGCTGGCGTTGCACTGAATGCGTGTGTGTGAAGAACAACACTCATATACACGGCGCGAACAAGCAATAATAGAGTGATCTCGTCAGGTGAATTCTATTGTTGCTTGCTGCCACAGTATTAAGCTTTGCGCACATGCCGCTCGGGCTTTCCGACTGCAACACTATCTTCCTTTGAAAAAATAGCCCAATATATATTTTGATGGCCAGGTTGTTTAATTTGAAGATGATAATAGAAACACCTCGGTCTGAAAGCATTGTTGCTCATTTTACTTAACATACCATTCATTGTGGTATAACTTCACCATTCAGTGTGGCATCTGTAACGGCATACTTTGTTTAGATAAATCCTTGTTATTCTTTTCCTTATTTTCCACTCATTTTTATTAGTGCAATTGGATTAGTTCCTGTGAATACCTAGCAATCAACTAAATCAATGCTAAAAATTATAACTAAACTCAAATTCACATGCTCTGGTGATGCCAACTGAAAATAAACTTTAGCTTATTAGCTTCAGTGGCTAATGTTTGGCTTTTGTTGGCACAACTAGCTTGTTTATAGCAGGAAGGTTAAGATTTACAGCAGCTTACTTATACAGTTGCATTGGCAACTACTGCTAGGCTAATGCAATGTTATTTACCAGTGCTAAAAGCGCTTTTCCTCAATGCACTTGCCACTCTGTAGCCTGTAGTACGGAATGGTAGACCTAGTAGTGTGTTCTCGGGATGAACTCTAATTTAAAATTAACTGCAACAGCCTAATGGTAGAATTTTGTCATGTACAGTAAACATCAGTTAATTCGGTTAATCCGGATCTTTGCCAAAACCAGATAAAATTGGTGGTACGAATAATTTCTAACGTTTTTCTTTATAAAAATCTTTGGTTTATCCAGATTATTTAATCTGGATCTTCGCCAATACCAGATAAAATATGCGCTATTAACATCTCGTAATCCAGATTTTTAGCCACTTACACGTTGTTGTGTTCTTAAAGTGCATTCACTGGTTGCTTGGAAAGATTTGGCACCTTTCAGATGCAACACAAGCATGCTCACGATCACTGACAAACATTTAGAATTATCATAACATTGGCCACAACTGCACGTAACATTTGATTGCAGGGACGATTCTTACATCATACAAGGGTATAGCATATCACGTTGAACATAAAACTCAAGGCATGCTGCCGCACCACCATTTCAGTTCATTGATCAGTGTTGAGTGTGTGTATATAGAGTATTATTCCTGAGTGTATTGTACTTGTTAACATGTCTTAGTGACTGCTTATGGATCAATCACAGAAATCTCTGTCAGTCCAAAATCCCAGATTTCTCACAGTCAAGTAACCTAAAATTATGAACTTGAGATTGTTCATTTCTGTCTGCATATGGCAGTTACTAGTCTTTTGTACCATTGTAAATACATCAATAAATTCATTTTGCTTCTGTGAAAGTCTGCTGTTGGGTCGTAAATGCGTTCAATTTAAGTAATTTTCACCGATATCTCAGTACTCAGATGACAACAGGTTGGAAACAACCATTTTCGGTTAATCCGGATCTTCGCCTAAACCGGATAAAATCGTCGGTCAAATCAAATCTGGATTAACTGAGGTTTACTGTATTAATTGACATATTTCAGTATCAAAATGTCAAATTTGTCATGTGCCATACTCTGCAGTTTTAGAGGTGAATTAAGGTGAGTTAGTCTAGTTGGCCTAAAATTTTGATTCCTGATCCTGAAAATTTGTGTTTTAAATTTTTGCCTCTTTATCAACTCAGGTTTGCCAAGAATCTGTCTGCTGATAGTATTCAGTTAAGCACCTTGCGTGGAGAAGGGGAATTATCTAATCTTGAACTGGATTGTGTAGCTATTCAAAATCTTGTGAATCTTCCTACATGGCTACAAATAAATCATGCAAAATGCAACAGAGTTCATGTAAAGGTAAATTGATTCATTGTTTTCATTTATTTTGTTGAATTGATAAGCAGGTTACTTAGACTGTTCATGGAAAGCCTGTGACTTAGACTGTTCATGGAAAAAATTGTAAGACCTTGTTCAATGAGCCTGAATTGTAGGTTTGTTTGTTGTTAATTACGACTATATCTTGTTTATTACAGATCTATTTGCACAAGCACTTTATTTGAAACTACACTTCTATAGAGTAATTAGTTTTGAGATGTTTTTTACTAGCTCAGTTTATTTGTGCATGTACTTTGCACAACTTTGTTGACTAAATAAATTAGATTGTTTTATGTGAATTATCAAAACTTGCTCAGTTTTAGGGAAACAATGTTAAGGGTAGATGTGCTTCTCATGCGCACAAACCTTGTTGAATTAGCTAAAAATAGTAGACGTAAAATTTTTTGCTTCAGCAACGTCAAGTAAAGATATTGCACTGCAGTGATGTACTTGAGATTAAATTAGCAAAACATACCACTTTTGCACAGACAACAGTTAACTGTTGCATGTTATAAAACAATATATATATATATACTTCACTTTTTTCTCACAAAGTGCCATGTTAGACCATTTCCTCTTGTAAGTACGTTTTAGAACATGTCAGTGCCTTGTTATTGTTGCACAACATGGTATGTAACTGAGAGTCTTACTTTTCTTTCATCTCAAGGCAAATTACTGTGGTGTGCTCCTTAGCTCCAGGCAAGGCGATGAGCAGGTTGTTTTGCTGTGACCACTTTTCTTGTTGTGAGAACTTTTTTTGTTTCAAGAGGTTATTCAGTATTGTAGACATGTAATCAGCAAGGATGGATGCGTTTTTTGCAATGCTGATAGTGCTAGGTTGTAAGATTGTGAAATTGATGCATTTCATTGTTACTGTATTGTCTTTATAGGCTAATGCTACAGTGTTAATACAAGGCTGGGAGCAATTTTTGCATGTAGGTTTTCTTGACTATATGGCTTTTTGGCACTGTAGCATGGTAACAGGCAAGGATATCAAAGTTTTATAAAATGTTAGGGAGGTTTGATTTTTAATTTTCAGTTAAGTTGTATTACTCACTCTATTAATGATTTCATGCCTTCTGTGGCACCTGTGATGTTATGGTGGTGTGTGGCTATGCACCATGTATCTTTGTGTTTTATGTTTTTTGTCATTTTTATGTGCAGCAAAAAAACAGTCAAAAATTCCAAAACCGTTGGGCTAATTTTTATCCAACAAAAATAACTGCAATGTTCATTCTGCTTCTTTCATACACACTTGCAATTACCTGTTTATGTGGAAGAAAACTTGCCAAAGTAGGCAAGTCGTACATCAAAAAGTGCTTAAACCTACAAATTTGGCCCCAGTTAATGTGTTAATTAACGATGATAATGGCATCTTTCATTCCACTTGTTTATTGACAAGATTGAAAAGCTGTTGATTTCACCCAAGATTGCTCGACACAGCTATATTCTTGTTGGCAAAAAGCATAGTAGTGAATGTGTTAAGACTTAATTAATTCATCTGAAAAGCAGCCTAAAACAGTGGTTTTGAAACATTTTTATACCGCGACCCATTATAGCAACTCACTTTAACCAATCACACCCATCTCAAATTGGAATAAATGAAATGTAATACAGTACAGCTGTGTACATAAAATATCTACTCGCAACCCCCTCCAAAAATGGTTCACAATACCCAGGGCTAAAAAATACTGGTCTAAAAGGTAACAAGTGTTACTAATATGAGTTACTTAAATGAAAAAAGATGAGGGGCTGTTGTCAACATTCCTTTATTGGCCAAGTGTGAAAGTGGTTTCTTGATTTCAATGCTAGTTTTTTCATCGTGGTGTGAAGCTCCTTAGTTTAAGTTATCTTTTTGTGTACAAATTGCTATTATTTTATTACTTTTGTTGATGCATGTGTTTTCATCTGTGAATAGAATATTTTTTTTATTTGCAAGGCTCATAATATCTTCATCCAAACTTGCAATGCTGTGCTTTTATGGTAATATTCTAACTGATCTTGGTTTCTATGTAGTCATTTTTAGGTCCAAAAAAGTTTTGATTCATTTTATACTTTTGTGAGTGAATGATTTGATATGGTACAATATCTAATTTTAAAGGTTTTGTAGTAATAATCTATCAAAATATTTTACCTGAACACTTTTGCTACTGTGGCTTCATGCAATGAACAGTTGTCACAATTGCAACAAGTCCGCTGCAATCATGACAAATATGCCATGTTCATGCTATAGACACATCACACAAGACCATTGTTGCAGTTTCCATTAAAAAGCAAGTCAAAAATCAGCTCTTCACATTGATGCCCAGGGGCTAGTAACCTGGGCTGAAAATGCCTAAACCTACCCTTACTATGACATCACCCACAAAAAAAACAAGATTCAAAACTTTCCAATTGAAAACAAATCTGAACTAGAAGACTTGCCACATCTTTTGTGGTTTGAACAATTCTCTAGCTCAATCGCCTGGTGAGTTATAAAGTTGCAAATTGGCATGAAAATTGTGGCTTAGGTGTGATTTTGAAGTACAAATTTATTGTACACTGGTGCTAAACGCGTTAACACTTTGAGAGCCGGCGTATGATATATTCGTACTTCGATTTCGGCCTAAAAAACAGCAGTTGTGGGTTGCCTTACCAATGCCCTAGCTCCTCTGCCGATTGCGCTAGAGAGCTGTTCAAGGGCTTAAACGGATCGGCCAGTCTAGTAGATTGCACTCAAAATTTTTTTTCGGTTTGGAGGTGTGGATTTTTTGTGAGTGACATCATAAGTGAAGTAGCTTTGGGTTCATTTTGACTCATGTTGCCTGGCCTAGGGCCCAACCGCTAGGCCAAAATGTTTTGCTGAAGTTTTCATTGGAAACTAGGCTCGAGTCCGAGTCTTTTGAGCCTTTGATCGACTTTCTAGCGTTTCTGGTTCAAAAGTTATGATCTAACACAAACAAATTGATTAATTATCTAATTAGCTAATTAGTCAAATACTTTTACTAGTTTAGATCATAACTTTTCAACCTGAAACCCCAGCAAGTCATCCAATATATCAAAAGACTCAGATTGTAGCCTAGTTTCCAGTAAAAACTTCAGCAAAATACTACCACCTAACGGTTGGTGCCCAGGGCCAGGCAAAGTGGGCCA
>JGI24159J19872_10012559_pt1 | contig 11040 bp, 6 predicted proteins | sample Ectturendosymbi4_FD_19872 | JGI IMG/M metagenome (IMG submission 19872)
ACATGAAAATTGAAAAGCGGTAGAAAATGTATTTAAAATAATAACGAAAAACTAGAACTTTTAAACTCCTTTCAAAAATTAATTTTTGGTCAGCGAAGTGCACCCCCCTGAAAGTGCCGCCCAGGGCCCGCGGCCCCCAGGGACCCGCCTTGCTACGCCACTGCTGACAACCAAGCCCATTGCATTGCACACTTGGGTGAGCAACAGCTTCATGCACAAAAATTGTTGAAATGAGAAGAGTTTGAAAATCGCGATTGCTCTTCTGAAGCCTAATGTTGCTGAAGTCCTACTTAAAATTAAATTGATTCCGGGTATCACTTGTGTTATGAAGCCATGGTATGTTGTTTAGAAGCATGTTTTGCAAGACCAAGTGACAACTTACGCAACCTGTTTTGCAACAAGCAACAAAAAACTTTTTACAATTGCTTGAAAGCAAATTACTTTTCATTGTATGGCTGCTGTAATATCTAAAAAATACAAAATTCCAGTGAAAGTCCGTAAGTCACCAAATTTGAAAACAATGGTTTCCATCCCTTTTTAACTCGCTACACAAAACGCATGAATAAACCATTACCATTACCATGCTCGTAATTAGAAGCTTATAGAATCTTTTTTAAGTTACCTAAAAATTGGCAGCTTAATTTGGGTGAGAGCAAGTGCATGAACACTCCCCTCCTGGATTCGCCACTGCCCTCATGAACCGTTTGATCAACGTCATAGTATTCATTTAGCTTCTATTCCTGAGATCTCACTGGACCCGTGGCCCAAGTCCACGGTACACCGGTTGGAAACTATCGGTTTAAAAATTTTAGGCAAAAACAAAGCTTTGGTCCATTTCCACATGAAAGTCTTAATGGCAAAGGCTGAACATTTGCAACTAGCATCGGCGATGAGAAGAGCTTGTATTTTTTCATTGTTTATGTTGTTCTTATCTATGAGTTTATGCATTTCATCCTTACTTTGCAACAATGTTTAGCGGCATACGCTCTAGTCCAGCTATGTTCAACCGAAATGCATTCCTGGGCCAAAAGTTATGTAACTCTCTCAATGAGGGCTGCACATTGAATGACTTGCGTTGTTCTCAGAAAACTACAGTTTAGCTTAAGCTGCTGAACGCGTTCGAATTTTCAGCAATCACAACTTTTTGGTACCTCTAATCACTCCGTAACTGCCATGTTGTAGGCGAGTTTGAAGTGCCAATGGAACCACAAAATATAACTCAATTTAGTGCAAATGGAACAACAGGGTGAGAAATCACAAGAGTAGAAATATGTTTTGCACCTCAGTGGACGCATGGAAATCTTCCGCTACGCAGTGCAGAAGTGGCAGTGAGAACCACTGCATCAAAAACGTGAAAATTTAAGATTATCAAAATAAGGACAGGCTGTTGTGAATATTGTACATGCATCTATGGCAACGAAATCTTCAGCTGGGCTGCGGGTTGGCATAGGTGCTCTAGTCCCAAAACTTTCGCTTCAGGTGATGTGGAATTTATTTTTATAGCTGTGATTTCAGGAAGAACACGGGCACACCTCGCTATGTATCTTGTGACTAAAATGTTTGCGCAGTTTGCTTTCTGTGACAACAAATCATCGTAACTTGTATCCGTCTGTGTGTTACTTTTTGTCTGTCTTGTGTTTGAATGTCTGCCTGCATTTGGTGTTGTGTCTCTTTTATGTATTGCTTCTGTTTTAAGCGTTAGTTTGTCCAGCTTCGCCTGGTAGAATAACACAAATGTAGATCAGATGATCGCAAGATCTTTCTCTGTGCCATTGCTAAGAAACTGGCCATTTCTGAACTGTTTTACGTTTTGATTTTTGAATGTTTTTTGCTTGGCACCGTGAAATCATAATGAAGTTACGAAACAATACAATACAATCGTCGTAAAATACACCCTTCTCTTTTTGAAAAAGGACGCGGCTTGTCCTTCCGTCGTGTGGCAGACTAGTGGGCATTTAAAAGAGCGGGCAGTATTTGCTAAACCAAACCAGTGCGCTTGTGTTAAACTGAAACAAAAGCACAGCATTTTCACATGTCTTTCAAACGACACAAGGATGGCTTGAAAAATCAGCCATGCAAAAATATCAAAAAAAGATAACAAAAAAACCGAAAAACGCCTGGGCATGGCTAAACTAGTAACGAATGCGATGACATAGAGAATACAAATGCGAGTGATGTGAAAAACATAAACGCTCCGCAAAAAAGCATTTCGATTCCAAGCGTTTGAAACAAACCATGTGTTTCTCAGAACAAATTTTGCACGCCATTATCTTGTGTCCCTTCTGGGCAAATGGAATAATGAGTGAAATAAGTTGAAGTGAATTAATGGAAATGCTAAATCATTTAAAGTAGTTTGAGCACCCACAAACGTAACGGTTAATTTCACTAAACAGTGCTGTTACTTTCTTCTTTTACCACGGGAATTGCAATCTTACAAATTTCCGAGTAACTATATTAGTTATGAGATTTCATAGGTAAATTGCTCGCATTGCTTAATAATGTCGGCTAGGGTTTAGTGCGGGATTTTGCTCAAAAAATTGGTGTTGGGACCGGTATGATGAGATAAAGGAAGTGTTGTGTACATTTCAAGGGTATCTTACTGGTTTATGGGTCAGACCAGTTGTTGCGGAGGCGTGCGGTGTCAGTCACATGGAGGTAAGGGTCTTTCTACAAACGCAGCCACTACACTTATATTATCAAGAAGCACGAGCGCGAGCGAGAATGTGAATGATGAATTAAACGCTGTCGATACTCTTTCATGATGAAATTCGAAAGTTGTCAACTGCAAGTGACATTTCGAAAAAACTTTACATCATTCAATATAACTTGGCTTGCATTGAAAAAAAGAAAAAAAAAAACTGAAATCGGGTAACGGAGATGTTTTTAAAATAAGAAATTTCTTCCGATGTGTCCATTAATTTATAGCTATGAAGTTTATAAAAACGCAAAAAATATGAAAAAAGTTGTTTTAGAAATCACACAAAATGTTGTTTATGAACACTAAGAAGAACATCATGATAGCAAGCTGGTTTAATGAAACCATTTCGAATGCTGAGCAAGCCCGATGCGGCCAGCCGCTTTCGATGCATGAGTATTTGACATGGAGTTGTTAAATCATGTCAAAGACAATTCAGCTCCTTCCACTTTTGCGAAATCGTCCAAGCATTAGACGGATTATTCTTTTATTTGAAAAAGAAGACCATGTAGGCTATGTGGCACAACATACAAGTATAAAGCTTTATATATAAAGAAAATGTTCTGCAGACGCTTACTTTTATCCTGGTGATGGCACTTTCTCTTTTCAGTTGGTCAATGTAGGCTTGCAACTCTTTCGGAGTCAACAAATCCAGAGGGTCTTCTTTTTCCTCTTGCTGGGGTTCTTCCATAATATTAACGCTTTTAAGGATTTCAGACAAACTAAAACTTCCCAGATGATGTGAATGATGTCGTTGTTTTGCAGAAAAAGAAAACCAGTTCCCTATCCTGCTCAAAAATCCATAGCATATTATGAGAAACTTGTCCTGCTTGTTGCACAAACTTTGATGAAAAATTTGAACTAAAATGTGACCAAATCAAATATACCCATGAGTGCATTAATTAGTATTCGGTTCATTTTTGATGAAGGTAAATATCGGTGGCTGTATCCACGTTGATTAAAACAGATAAACGTATTTTAAAAACTTTTTTCAGTCAACGTTTTTCACGCTGAAATTAGCCGACAAGTAATTCATAAACCTCAAAGCTTTTAGGTTGATTTTAGATGAAGTTACGAAACGGTTTTACTTATTTTATTGAAAATTGTGAATCCCTACAGAGACTCTTTTCAAACCTTACGCAAAATTAGATCGGATAAAACCTTGTGATGAAACTTGAAAAAATCTGCCAACAGGCAAACGCAGTGCTTTACATTTTTAATGTAGGTTTTGATTTTCCTGAATTTGACTTCCTAAATGCAGATACTGTTTTTTTAGGATCACTGAGTCCAGTTAAACACAAATATTTTTCAATATTTAGGGCATTTTTATCTCAATGTGTAGCCAATTCTTTTGCAAAGATGTTACATGAAATTGTCAGCAAATGACAATTGTTATGCGAATCTCGATGAATCCATTTTGCGGTGACAGTCTAAAATTTAGTTTCATCAAGCTTTTACGCGCAGAATCTAGATCCACTAACTGACTAAGCCAAATGCACCGACTTGAACCGATTCACGCTCTTTGGACCCGCGTGCCCTTATTGTTAAAGCAATTTTTCGGCGTGGAGCATGTCGTTGGCAGTAAATTAAAGCTCAGTAAAAGGACTCACGAAATAGGACGTCGCTGATTGCGACTTGGCATAGACTGACGGGATGATCGATTAACAACGCAGTGACATCTGTCGCACATTGGGAACGTTTTGGGACACGGGGTGGGGCAACTGGCATCGCCGCGGATCAACAGGGATTACGCAGTTTATCACATTTTAGCAAAATGATGCTGTTAATCAAGAATATTGTTGAAAAGGTTGTTGTCGCTATAGATAAGCATTTGCCATATTCATCAGGAGGTATACGCGTAGCCAATCACTTTGCATGGACGACTGGATGTCAAGCTTTCTGCATACTTAAAGTTGTGGTCAAAACTGCATTTATGAATTCCAGTAGAAATCTTTGACGAGCGTTCGATCGTTGACTAGTCTGCTGACGTACAATCCAGTTATGACCTCTGCCAAAAATGCAAATCATATGCTTGTGTTTTCCTAGTGTGCGATTTTTTTATGCCCTGGCATAATAATAAAAAAAAAAGGATAAAAAATTTTTGTGGTTGCTTAACAAAAACATATTCTAATAATGGAACGCTGGTCCATTGTGGGTTCACAGCTACGGAATACAACAATGCTCATCGACGTTTCTATTCCGTTTCTTCTGTCGTTACAGTTACAACTTTTAGACGTGATACTACCGCGATTTCTTTATTGTCCCTTTAGTAATTATGTGCCAATTGTCCATCACAAAGACACCAAGGTTGTTTAAACAGGTTCTAATCATGTCACGGTAGAGCCAACGATAGGAGTGAAACGTTATGGTGAACAGGAAGAGGCAGTTGATGTAATGCAACCTTTTTGTTTTTATCAGTATCACCAGGAAATAGGCGGTGTGGATTTACTCGATCGATTTGTTAGTCATTACACACCAATAATCATAGGTGGCGGAACTGGGGGGCCGTATGGGCCTAGGCCCCCCCACTTTTAAATTCAGAATTTTGCCTAAATATGTTTTAATAAGAACAAGTTACACTTATGTGCTATAGTGAGTGTTGCGTGGATAGATAGGGTGTAGTTAGGCAGGTGCGTAGCCAGGCGGAGGGAACGGAGGGCAATGCTCCCCCGAATTCCGAAAAGTTGCACCAAAAAAAGGTTAATCAAGCGTTTTATGCGCAAGTCAAAGAAATATTTCAGTGCAAATCAGCGAAACTTTTTAAACAACTAATCCTGCTTTAGCTTCTAGGCAGTCGAATCGGATCAAAGCAATAAACTGACCATGAAGTGTAATAAGTGTTAGGGTGACCTTTACCTGAGGTAAAAGCCGTTATGCTAAAATGGTTATAAATCAACCAACCAACAATTGTGTCAATCTGCGGCGACAAGTGTTTCTTAACTTCAATGCAGAGCCGTGGAAATAACCGATTGTGGCTTCGTTGTCGCAACTACACAACAATTTTCATCCTTTGTGTGGACCGAGCAGGCCCGTCGCCATGATTTCGCAGCAGGGGGGGCCAAAAACTACAAGGAGGGGTCGAATTTTTTCAATACAAGATTGGATGTATGCAGCAACCCGGGAGCCAAACATCACACAGGTTTTAAATGGGGTCCGGGCACCCTTGGCCCCCGCTGGGGAGGACCCTGAGACTGAGTGAGTCAGACATACGCAAGTTTGTTTAGACGTTAGAGGACATGTGTAACTTTCCCCAAATTACTATATTGTCTTTGTTATATTTGTGAATTATTTTTTAAACTCTAAACAGCTCGCTAAATGCCTAATCGTTTCAGGGAAACAAGCTTATAGCGAAGGGCTAAGTAGTGTACAAACATGCTGCCGCAGTCACATTTCGTCGTGTGTAATTACAAAATACAAACATGTTTCAAACTGCGTGGAGAGACTCTACCGCAGGAATCGGCAACCTTTTCCTCGTCGCGGGCCAGAAACAAATTTTGTGGTATGGTGGGGCGTATTAATTTTCTACCAACAATTCCGTTTCTTTACTGTTTATAACGTTGCTAAAACTTGGGAATTTATGGAATTTGAATCAGATTAAACTTCTGATTTTCACAGTTCATAGCGAAAACTCAAAATATAAAATACAGCACAATCGCAGCACAGTGCGGTTTCTCAAAAGAAGTCCTCCTTAATATGCAATACAAGAAACTGCAAGGAGGGGATGTTCATAAAATATAATATAGCTTAATGCCATTAGACGGCCATACAGTTACTGTACTATAAATTGCAAAGGGGCTGCGGGCCGGATAATTTTGCTTGGCGGGCCGTAACCAACACCTGTTCAACCGTTTACGTTAACCAGCTACATACGTCAATTAGTCGCTCAAGAATTGGTTGACAACACGATCCATGTCCTATATGCTCGTAGTTTTCTAGAAGAGTTGCTTCGGAAGTCGGTGCCTTAGAGCAAAGTCTCTACTCGGCTTCCATTGAATTTGTGTTAGTGTATATCAGAACCGTGTAAACAAAAAATTGCAATCAAAGTGGTGGCCACAATGACTTCTTGCTCAACTGCAATATTGGCTGAAAAAAGCATACAGCAGATCTTGCACTTATAGCAACGAGATTTTCACAAACGCTTTTGCAGGAAATTTTTACGAGCAAAGGGTGGCTTTCATCCAAAATAAAGCTTGTAAATTCTCTAAATACAAACTTTTAAACTTGTCAATTCAATCAAAATAGACTTTTTATTTCCAGCTGATATCTAAACACAACTGTTCAGGAAAAAAACGCCAAATAAATGCACGTTTCATGGATGATGGTTCAAGCACAAGGGGCATTAAATATTGAAATGTTGATGCTTGGTTGTTGTTTTCCCCCTATAAAAATTTGTAGCTATGCACCTGTAGTTAGGGGTCGTTGAGGGCTTATAAAATATTGCATAAAATTGCTTAAACATGCTGACAAAAGTTAATGACGTCATATTTCAATGTTTGTGACGTCACAATTGCCAATTCAAACCATAAAAATTATCTATAGATTTTATTTGCATTTGTGCCCCCCACTTTGAAAAACGTTTAGCCACCCATGCCAACTATGCAAAAGTGCTACTGGCCCCTGCTTTTGAACTTTGTTAGATTGATAACAGTTGCTGCTTGGATTACTTGTTACGGCTGAATGCAGGCCGAAGCCGGATCTGCTTGGGTTTACATGGTCAATTGTAGCTGGAGTGCTGGAAAGTAGAAACGTCCACAGTGCCTTTCTTTACGCTCAGTGGGAAAAGAATTTGTCAACAAAAATGCTGGATCACATCACCCTGTGTAAGCAGAAAGCAAGGACAATGTAATGAATGTGGCAAAAACACTTTGAAAAAATTCCACGATTGTAATTATAGGCTGCATGCAATGATGCAACATGCTGTTTAGCTGAACACAGAAAGTAACGTTCATTACATCGTTAATTCAGTGCGTGTGTTTGTGCTCATTGACTCTATCCTTGCTTTTGTACTTGCTGTCTATGATTTCAGTACAGCATTTAAATTGCAAAGATTTCGGATAAGAATTTTGATTCTGATACCGGCTTAGAACATTGTTCCAAAAATGGAACAATCAACTTTCACATCAGACGTTTTCTTTGGAGGTCGCACTAACGACTTGTAAAATTCATTGTTACATGCAGTAGTGTTTCTACTCTCGATAACTGAAACATTTACTATGAAGATGTTTTTCTGTGAGTCAGCATTATTGATCAAATGCAGGTCATTCAAATGTGAAAATGTTAAACTTTTGTAAACAGGTGGGAAAAAATAAGTTGAAATGTTTTTGACAAATTGTTTGTGGTACATGCTTGTAGTGAAGTGAACTATCATGCAAATCAAAACTGAGGTGATACAATGATGCGGAAACGTGCATTGACCCTGTAAAGGTCATGTTCCAAAAATGGAACAACGGTCATTATTGTGTTTGAAAATGATGGAAAGGTGGAAAACGCCCGCAAAGGTCTATGAAAATGTATGAAAGAATAGTACTGCCTAAATACAAGGGCATGCATGAAGCCAGCGATGAATGTGTTTTTTCCAGACCGTGGTGTGGGCAACATGATATTTGAACGACCAGAAATGATGAGAGGAAGAAAATATTGAAAACCCAGTCTGCATTCGTTGTAGACTTAACATAGATTACGACTGCTTTTCGCTGTTTCACGGGATCCATTGCTACCTGGGCGCGATACTCAATCGCAAGTGTGAGACAACCGCCAGCTCACAGAATCTCGTTTACCTGCCGAACCTACACGCAGTGGCGTAACTACAGGTTTGAGCCAGGGGGGCAAAACGTAGCTGAAGGGGGCCCACTGCCCGCTGTAGGGGAACCTTTAGCCAACACTTAGAAAAAAGTTAAGAAATGATAGTGAATCCAGATGACGCGGATGTTAATATTAGATAAAAAACGAAAACACTCCGAAAAACGCAAAAAAAACAACCTGCTGAAAACCAAAAGAATACTAAATATCAAAATATAAGCTAAAGGAGCCCAAGGGTGGCATTTAGCTTTCCAGGGGGGGCGGCACGCCCCCTGCCTCCCGTTAGTTACACCACTGCCTACACGACGCGTTTAACATGTCGGTTGCGATGGAGCATTGGTTTTGGACATACAACAGATAAATGAAAGCAGAATCCTGCTGCTCGAAATAGTGTAAATGTGGGAAAATGTTTGGGGCAAAATTGAAGATGCTTGGAAATATTTTCTTCAGATTATTGTTTCTTTGTGTGCAATATACAATAATTTGTTTAAAACGTCCGGTTTTACTGCTGTTTTAAGGTTCTATGTGGCATTTTATTCATGAATACAATCAGCGGGTTATTGGTGCTCAGTGGCCTTCACAAAAATTTTTAAAGATTCTATCTTTTGCACAAGGATCCCACTTCCCTTTCGGTGAAGTGCAGCAAAAGTCCCAGTTATTTAAAAAACCCAACATTTGTTTTGCGCGTTTGGATTTTTACAACCCTTACTGCCCGTCTTATTTTAGTCAGCAGCGTCGTTGTAGATTCGGAAATGTAGTGCGTGTGATTGCCCTGAATAAAACGTGGCACCTCTAAACAATAATTTGTTATTACAAACATTGCACACGGGTTGCGACAAGGCAGGCTGCAATTATTTGTACAGCAGCCGAATGTCCAAAAGGAAAAACAAAACTTTCTGTAGCGTTTCAAGCGGTTTTTAGCGAATACATCCATAAACAAAACTTTGAAAAGCCATCGCGTCGTGTACCAATTGTGAAATAAAGGCATCACCTACGCTGAGACGACAACAACGTTTTGTTGTGTTTGAACCATGGGCACTCGGTAATGACAAACCAACCTGACGCCGCACTCACGAAACCAAAGGAGAAAATTAACATGTCTTCGATTTCAGTCATGTCGACACAAAAAGGCAGACTGAAGTACCTGTCATCTATCTATGCATTCTCTGCTGTATTTCAACATGCAAATGTATCTCAAACGAACTCTTAAAGTTTTAACTTTTCTGTTTTCTTGTACAGCGGTCCCTCAAACAGCCTGGAGTTTGTCATCTACATCGCTTTGCACTGAATTCGACTTGCAAGGGCGAAAAGGAATCACTTCGCTTCAGTCGGAAGTGACGTAGACTCTATCAACAAGAGGAGGTTCACCCACATGTAACGCTCGTCACTCTGGGCTAACATTTTCACATCCATATCAACATGAGGGAAGTATCTTAAGGTTCTGATTTCACGAGCGAGATGGCTTTGCAAACAGTTTTCATTGCATGTAGCGTTGGAACGGAGGTCGGAACGCGGTGGAAATCGAGACGATCACATATGCAACAGCGTATCTTTTGCATGCCCTGAACGCAGAAACTAATCGAATGGTTTAAAGATAAGGTAAAGTGTCTACTTTGGAATTTTACGCACTTTTCTCTGAGCAGAATGTAATCGAAACATTTTGCCTACACTAAACATTTCTCGACTCACGTTGTTCTTAACGCAACTGTCTACCGACATCCATGGGCGTCAGAAGGGTGTGGCAGGGGGCCAAACCCCCAACATCATCTATAAAAATTCACTATGTCCGCCTGGAAAAAATCCTTCCGACGCCGATGCCGACATCGTACGTTTGATCAAGTGAAACGGTTCTTATTTCGTTTAGTTCTGAAAGACCCTAGAACGATCAGGGGAAGACTGCTTTCACAGCTGATCAACCTTTCAACATTTTGAAGTGATTACTAAAGATGCATGACAGTTCAGAAAATGTAACGCGTGAGTTTAAAAGAAGAGAGTAAAGATTTCATTATATTTAACGACTGCTTTCAATTTTGTCTTGAAATTTATGCTTGTGGTTGTTATTTGTCTGAGATTTAACTGCATAAAGCTTAAAAAGCCCAGATATACATAAAGCAGTAGTTACGCAGTCGGATGTTATAAAAGCAACGTGACTAGTTCGTTGAAAGTATCAGATAACCTGTCAACAAAATGAGAAGCGTCCTTGATATATCCAAGATTCTAAGAATTGAATGGGGTTCAATTTTCAAAGAACCATCGAACTGCTTTTTTTGTAGCGAAAACAGACATTTACTTGATTTAACATAATCGGTTTATTGTTTCACTTTAGAAACATTTGCTTCACCTTCCAAACAAGTTCTTCATCTCATTTTTATCTTTTGTAAGAGCAAGGTGACTTTTTACCAGCCCACAAATTTTATAATACATATAAGTGCTGTCCCGAGCGGCATGAGCGCAAAGCTTCGCACTGTGGCAGCAAGCAACAATAGAGTTCACATGCCATGATCACTCTATTAATTGCTTGTTCGCGCCACATATATGTATGGTGT